>Ga0102832_1000500_pt1 | contig 60344 bp, 50 predicted proteins | sample EBPBio282013_DNA_FD_88942 | JGI IMG/M metagenome (GOLD analysis project Ga0102832, IMG submission 88942) | Wastewater treatment Type I Accumulibacter community from EBPR Bioreactor in Madison, WI, USA - Reactor 2_5/28/2013_ DNA (Illumina Assembly) | ecosystem: Engineered > Bioreactor > EBPR >...
TTAATTCACGAATCCAGCATTGACGAGGGTTTGCTAATACGAATTAGATGTTTTTTGAAAAAGTTCGGATGAGAGTGGCCTTTTGTAAATAATCTCAGGTCGGAATTAATGCATATGCGGTATAGGATTTCGTGCAGCTTTCGTCCAATTTGCCTAAGCTATGATAGAAGAAATTAATCTTGTTATTGTTGATGATAAACAGCCCAATCGCACCTCCTTGAAAGAGCGGCTAACTTTCTTTAGTGGTGTGAAGGTGGTGTTTATGGCGGCCAATGGAGAAGAGTTTTTGGATAAGATGGCTGAGAACAAAGAACGGGTTGATGTGGTATTGATGGACATTGATATGCCGGTATTGGATGGAATAAAAGCAGTAGATAGTGCATCTGAATTGTACCCTAACACCAAGTTTGTAATGCTTACGGTTTTCGATGATGATGAGAAAATCTTTGACGCCATTCGTGCGGGTGCCGTAGGCTATTTGTTGAAAGATGAAAGTGCGGATAGAATAGTGAGCGCAATTCAAGAGATTATGGTTTCGGGAGGAGCTCCCATGAGTCCGCGAATTGCCAGAAAAGCCTTACAAATTATGGTGCAGGGTAAATTTGTTGATGCTGGCAAAACCGATTCGGGATTGAGTGACCGTGAGCTTGAAATTCTTAAGGGTTTGGTTGATGGATTGGATTACAAAGCAGTAGCCGAGAAACTCTTTATTAGCCCGCTAACTGTGCGAACGCATATTACCAAAATCTATAAAAAGTTAAGGGTGAACAATAAAGTCCAAGCCGTGAATATGGCCTTAAAAAACAAGTGGTTTGTTTTTTAAGCTTGGTCAAATTAGAATGGATGTGTTTGCAGAATTTACCAAGCAATTGCGAGCTTTCCTCGTGTATGCATTTGCTCCAGACGTTCTAGTGCATTGGGAATTTCATCAAATGAATAAACTTTCTCCAGGTGAACTTTCAATTGACCTTTGCTGCATTGTAATGCAAGGCTTGCCAGGTCTGAGGCATTTATTTCTGCGGTAAATTGAGCAATAGGGAATCCTTTTAATTTACTTTGAAGGATTACCGCCATTAGATGGCTAACACCGGTAAAGCCGGTAAGCACGCCGCGTTTTCCCATTCTCCTGAAGTCTGAAAAATTAAGGTTGCCATGGGTGTCGATTACTAAATCATATTTTCCGGCATGTGCATGAATATTGGTTTTATCGTAGGCCAGAACTTCATCTGCACCAAGCGATTCAACAAAGTGTTTGTTTTTAGAAGAACAAATTGCTGTTACAGATGCTCCTCTATTCTTGGCCAATTGAACACAGAAATGTCCAACACCGCCTGATGAGCCATTGATGAGTACACGCTCACCTGCCTGAATGTTCCCATGGGTATGGGTAGCTTGAAAAGCTGTTAAACCCGCTATGGGAAGGCAAGCCAATTCTATGAGGGAAAGGCCTTCAGGTACAAATGAGCAGTTGTTTTCGTCAACCTGAATGTACTCTGCAAAAGCACCTCCAATCAGGCTGGCTCCAATTACATTGTCACCAGTTTTGAATTGTTTGCAAGCGCTTCCGGTTTCTTCAACTATTCCGGCGAAATCAGTTCCTAGAATGGGGTATTTGGGCTTAAACAAACCATAGATGAGTCGCGAGAAATAAGGCTCTCCTCGAAGGATATGCCAGTCAGCTGGATTAACAGAATTGGCATTTATACGTACTTTGATTTCATTTGGCTGCAAGGGTGGGAGTTGGGTTTCTTCCAGCTTTAGGACTTCTGGTCCCCCATAGGATTTTTTGATAAAGGCTTTCATGCGTGTGGTTAGACGCTTGCAGGCATATTTTTGTTACAGCCTTAAGCGGACTGAGTAAAAATAGCTTGGATTAAGAAATCCTGCTTAATCAAAAAAGTTCAAAAGAGTTTTTGGACTGTTAAAAAATTGTCATCCATCGGGATTTTTTGCTGCCGATGCTGCAAATTGCAGCTCAAACCCAAATTAAATGAATATGCGTAGGTTATTATTAAGTGGTATTCTTTCCTTGGGATTGCTTGCAGCCGAAGCGCAAAGCATTCCATTTCCTCAGCCTAGTCCATTGGCAACCAACACTCAAGCTTTTGCAACCTCAAAAATTGAGTGGAATTATTCTCGTCCAAGTGCGAAAGGACGTAAGGTTTTTGGCAATGTAGTTCCCTTTGGAAAAGTATGGAGAACAGGTGCCAATGGAGCAACAACCATTCAGTTTTATGAAGATGTAACTTTTGGTGGTACAGCTGTAAAGGCTGGTAAATATGGTTTACTTAGCATTCCAACTGAAACAGAATGGACAGTTATTCTGAGCAAAGATTTGGATGTTACCAGTCCGGATGCTTACAAAAAAGAGAATGATGTTGCTCGTGTTTCGGTTAAACCTACCAGTTTGAAAGATTATGTTGAAACCTTCACGATTGAACTTAGCAATATTCGTCCAGCAGAGTGCCGTTTGGTAATCAAATGGGAGCAAACAGCAGTAGAAGTTGAGATTGCGGCCAGTTATGATGAGCGTTTGATGAAGCAGATTGAAACCGTAATGGCAAAAGATACACGTCCATACTACGGAGCTGCAAATTATTATTATGAGAATGGTAAAGATTTGAAGCAAGCGCTTGCTTGGATTAACAAGAGCTTGGAAGCAAGCCCTAAAGCCTATTGGGTATGGTTGTTGAAAGCTAAAATTCAGAAAGGTTTGAAAGATTATGCCGGTGCTATGGAGTCATCAGCAAAATCGCTTGAATTGGCGAAGGCGGATAACGATGATGCCTACATTCGTCACAACGAAGCATTGCAGGCTGAAATCAAAGCCATGCCAGATTATGTAGCTCCTAAAAAGAAGAAGTAATTCAATTGTATTTCAATAAAAAAGGCAACCCTCGGGTTGCCTTTTTTATTGGTTTAAACCAGAAATTAAGCGTCTTTTTTGAACCAGCTTTTGCAGTAGCCTTCTGATGCAATAGGACCTTTAAACAATTGGCAGGCTCCACAAGGATCACCAGGTTGGAAGAAGCGGCAATTTGAACAGTTTTTGTCGGCTTCGGTAGATTTAACAACATACTGAACCGATTCACGCTGCTTGATATCTGCTTCAGAAAGACCACTTAAATCATTGCAATCAGCAGACGCTGTTGCAGCTGGAGTTTCTGTTGTAGGAGCAGGAGTTGATTCTGTAGCTGGTGCAGCAGATTCTGCTGGTTTTTCTTCAGTTTTGGTTTCACCTCCGCATGCTGCCAGGAAAATACTACTTGAAGCGGCTGTAAAAGCGATTGATTTCAAAAAATCTTTTCTTTTCATAGAGGTATATGGTTTATTTCGTTGCTCGAAATTACTGCCAGCATCTATATGTTGTACATCAAAAAATTAATTTAGAATTGGTCTATTTAGTCAATATTCTCGCGCTTCTACGGGGTTTTTCTCCTATCAGAAAGAACCCTTTGTTAAATCAGTACCTATTTTTGCGAAAGGGAAGATTTAGCTTGGTTTCAAAAGCGTCCTTCTCCCTTGTGAAATTGGAAAGAAAGGTCTATGCCGATTTGATAGAAAGGTATTTTGGACCGGAAGACTTTCAGCGTGTTTTGGTTTGCGGGGCTGATATGCTAAGTCCTGTTATTGATTACAGGCAAAGTAGCAGAAAGCAATTCCCAATGGATGTGGTAGAAACTGATAGCTGGAATTTAAAGCAACTTTCAGGTGTTTTTCGCAGGTATTCTATTCAACCCGGAAGCCTAATACCCGCTGGTAGTTACACCTTGATTATGGTGCATTCTTACCGCATTGCAGATTTTGAAATGGCAGAAGAGTTGTTGAATAAGCTTGAATATGGAAAACTTATGATTCGATTTGATTCTGGGAATCTTTCAGGATTGAACCAATTTGAAAAGCTCCGGATGTTTTTTACACCCAAGAAGGATTTGCTTGTTAGCACCTTTCCATTTCATGCAGAAAGTGACATCCTATTGATTGAAAAAAAGCGGAATGATGAACCCGGAAAGAAGGGTAACCGGGATTTATACTTGTTCAATTGATAAGTTGGTATTGTGGTTTAGCCCCCTAGTCTTCGAAAGATTAGTTTTGTGCTCTATTAACCGTAAGCAACAATACATTGATTCGGGCATTTGAAACCGACTCAATCAGGAAAGTAAATGGAGCAATTTCAATTACTTCTCCTGCTTGGGGTAAACTTTCGTGGTAGGCTAGAATGAAGCCTCCTAATGTAGAATAATCTCCCTCCGGAATCTCCAGGCTGTATTTTTCGTTGAGGTAATTTACTTCCAAGCGGGCGTTTAAGCGGAATTGATTTTCGGCTATAGTTTCTTCCGTAAGTTCTTCAACATCGTGCTCATCTTCTATTTCACCAAAAACCTCTTCCATTATGTCTTCAATGGTAACAATTCCGGCCGTGCCACCCAGCTCATCCACTACCAAGGCTAAACTTTTTCTCGACTTTGAGAATTTGTTCAACAGGTCCATAACTGCCATGGTTTCTGTTGCAATTTCAATAGGGATAACCAGATTGCGCAAGCTTAAAGGCTTTTTAAACATCTCTTTTTGATGCACATACCCAATAATTTGGTCCGGGTCTTTTTCGTAAACAAGTATTTTTGAAAGTCCGGTTTCTTTGAATTTCTGGTACAATTCATCAATGCTTGCATCTAAGTTAATGCTTACCAATTCTGTTCGTGGAGTCATGCAATCACGCACCTGAACTTCGGAAAAATCGAGCGCATTTTTAAACATTTCCGTATCCACTTCTGCATCTTCATTCAGGTCGTCTTCATTCACTTGTGAGATATACTCGTCTAAATCGAGTTTTGAAAAGGCCGGGGTTGATTCACTAAACTCCATTTTCAGAAGCCTATTTAAAATGAGATGAGCAAGCCAGTTGATGAAATGTACAATGGGCCAGAATAGGTAGTAGAAAAGCAAAAAGGGAACGGCAAGTGCTTTTAAAAGTGAATCGGGATTGATCCGAAACAGTACCTTGGGGATAAATTCCGCAGTAACCAAAACTATGACAGTAGAAATTAAAGTCTGGGTTAAAAGGAGCAGTAGCTTACTGGTTTCAAAACCCGGCCACCAAGAAACCAACAAAGGATCCAAAACCCTGGCCATGTAAATTCCATAGACCACCAAACCAATATTGTTTCCAACCAGCGTAGTGCTAATGAATCGCGAAGGGTTGGATACAAATGGAGATAAGATTTTGGCATATAAACTTCCTTGTTTATTCTTAAGTTCAATTAATAGTTTATTGGCCGAAATAAATGCAATTTCCATTCCGGCGAAAAACGCAGAAAACAAAACTGAGCCAAGAATAATAACTGGAAAATTTTCCATGGTTTTCAAAAATACGGGAAAGGGATTCTATTCCCTAAACTCTGTTACTTGAATAGCTGAGTTCGAGAAAAAGAGTTATAGTCTTTATGCAAAATTCATAGCAGTAACTAATTGAATTTTTGCTAGCGGAATTGCTCTGCTTTTTTAAGAATTTTACCAAAGCTGTATTGCTGCACACTTGCCAATTCAGGCTGCTTGTTAACCAATGCGAAATAGGTTTCTGAATCAAATTCTAAAGCTTCGTCTTGCTCTGTTAATTGCATTTTGGTACGCTTTCCCACCTTTTTTCTAAACAAATCAAGTCGAATGGTTTGTTTGTTGGTATTTTGCCATTCTATGCTCACCATTGGGGTCGTTCTGCTTATTGAATCGGCCTGGGCAGTAGTTGCGAAGCTTAGGTATCCTTCAAGGTAAAGATTTTGAAAAGAATGTAAATAGGTTTTTAGCTTGATGGGGTCAAAGGGCAATTGTGCACCATTGGCGTCAAACAATTGGTTGTCGTGAATTACGAAGGAGGCATTCGGCTCATCCGGATAGGTAACTGTTAGCTGGCCCAGATTTTTGGGGTCTTCGTTAAAAACCAATTTGTCTTTCCAGGCAATTTCATCCATAATAAATCGTGGAGTTAAGTAACCCACAAATCCTGGTATATGGATAGCCAGAGGCTCTTTGGTGGATTCATTCATGAAATAGGTCCCTGTTTTTTCTGGCGTTTCAGAGCCAATGTAAATGGTTCTTTCCAGCTCATTGTCCATGTAAATTTCAAGTTTCCTTCCACGGATTGCCAGGTCGGTAATTACTGTATTTCTGGCGGCGGGGTCAATGGGATGCTGCAATTGCATATCGTGCAATGTGGCTAGAAGTAAATTGATTTTTGGGGGATCTACTTTGAATTTGTTATTGCATTTCCAGCTGCCATCGATCTGTTTTTCGAGTAAAATTTTTATGCCATTTTTATTGGCTAGAAATAACTTGTTGATGCGTGCAGTATCTTTTACAGATACCTCGTTTCCTTTGATTGATGAGGTATTCCAGGGTTTTTGGAAAAAGTACAATGCCAATGCTATTCCAACAACCAATATGCTTAATATGATAATCCTTTTTTTACTCATGCGCGTGTGTATTTTCTTTTTCTTAGTTGCTGATTAGCGAAACCAAACAGCAGAATTAATAATGTAGGAAGACCAATGTTGATAGCAATCCAAAACTGTTTTTCTTTCTTGATTTTGGCTTTATCCAACATGCGTAATGAAATCTCTTTAGCCCTTACCTCAATAATGCCACTATCATCGCAGAGGTAATCTACACAATTTTGAATGAACTTTTTATTGCCAAATTGCTCGTTGGTGTAGCGGTCGTAACCCAAGGGAAATACTTCTCCTGTTGATTTTTTAACCTGGTTGCGAATAACATCACCATCAGAAATTACAATCATTTGGCCATTATCGATATGGTCTTTGAACTTAATTTCAGGGTTGCGTTGTGCGTCAAAGCGGTATTGAAATACAGAGCTGAATTTCCCTTCCAGTAAAACGGCTAACGGGAAGTTTCCTTTGCTTTTGCGAACAAACATTTCGGGCTGAAGGTCCAATCGCGAAACATTCAAATCAACGCGAACCGGAGCAGTTAAAACACGAGAATATGGAGAGGTTTGTAGCAGTACTGTTTTCTTGATTTGAGGATTGGGAATGGTATCAATTGCTGCAGCGAACTGGAACCAAACAGGTTCTATTCCTTTCACTATGGGGTGCTCAATAAGGGGGGCGGCAACCGGATAAAATGGCCATTGCAGGAGTTTTTGTTGAGGTACACCATCACGCATTCCACTCAATACAGGAATGGCAGAGCTCTGCAAATCCTGAACTATGTTTGGATTGATGCGCACGCCATACCTGAAAAGCATGTCCTCAATGTGCAATGGGTAGGAGGTGCTCACAAATAAATTCTCGGTCCGAAGGCTATCCATATCGGCCAATTGCGATTCAACCAACCAAATTACCTTACCTCCATTCATGATGTATTGGTCGATTTTGAATTTATCAAATTCAGGAATCTCTTTTGTTGGCTTGGCTATTATTATGCCTGCATATTCATTCAGTTTTTCAGGTACTTGTAGACTTAGAGGAAGCCGGTCAACTTTATAATATTCATCAAGCATCGCCTGTGCCTCTGCCATATCCCAACGCCCCAGCTCACCATGGTCTTCAATGATTGCAATTTTGCGAGTCTTTTCAACCAATGCTTTTCTAAGCATATTGCTCACTTCGTACTCAAGCAATTCAATGGAGCTGTTAATTACTTCTTCGGGATTTTCTCCAAACTGACTTTTGAGAAAATTCATTGGTATTTCCCTGCCTTTGAAGTAGGCTATTGCGCCGGGAATCAGAATCTTTTGAGCGAATTCATCCTCTTTTTTTATCTGAACATTTGTAGGCTGTAGACCTTTGCTTCCCAATTCTTCAATGATATCCGAAGTTTTCTTGGCATCCGCATTTTCAAAAGGATCAATAAACTCATATTGAATCTGGTTGTTGGAGTACACCCTGTATTCATCCAGAATTTCTTTTACTGATCTTCCAAGTCGTCTGAAGCCTGCCGGGAATTCACCTTCCAAATACACCTTGATGTACAAAGGAGAGCTTATCCGTGATGCTAGTTTTTTACTTGATTCAGAAAGGCTGTATCGTTTTTCTTTTGATAAATCAATCCGGAAAAACCAGCCTGAGAGAAGGATGTTGAGTAAAAAAACCAGTGCCACAACCAGCACAAATTCCAGCAAAGACTGGAATTTCAAACTACGTTTTGTGTTCTTTTTTGCTTCCATCTTACTTACCATTTTCTACTGCCGAAAATCAGCTTACATGCAAAAAGAAAAACTGTATCAAAGCCCAAAAAATAAAGCAAATCACGGGAGTCAATTACACCTCGTGAAATGGATAAATAGTGGCTGTTAATACCCAATGCCGAAACCACAGAATCCAATGAGCCCAGAAGTTTGAAGTCGGCAATCAAATCAAACAAATTGTAAAAAAGATAGCAGAGGAATAGGCTTACTACAAAAGATACAATTTGATTGTCGCTAATAAGGGAAGCAAATAGGCCGATTGCCACAAAGCATGAACTCAAGAAGAATAAGCCCAGGTATGAACCTGCAATTGCTCCTGTATCCGCATTTCCGGCAGGTGCTCCCAAGTGATGAATGGTGTAAACATAAATCAAGGTTGGGATAAGCGTGAATGCTACCAAAATGAGGCCTGCAACGTACTTGCCCATAATGATTTCCATATCGGTAAATGGCCTAGTGGTTAGGATTTCTATGGTGCCTGATTTTTTCTCTTCACTAAAACTACGCATGGTAATAGCTGAGATCAGAAAAATGAATAACCAGGGAGCCATTTGAAAAAGTGGGTCGAGGTTGGAATAGCCCATGTCGAAAACATTGATGTCGGGTAATACCCAAGTGAAAAGTCCGGTGGCCAGCAGGAAAACCAACATTACCACATAGGCGATAAGGCTGCTGAGAAAGGCCCTAACTTCTTTCTGAACGATAACGAGCATATTATTTAGTCAGATTTTGGAATACAGATTCTAGTGAAACACGGGTTCTACTCATGCTTAAAACCAGGTTGTTTTCATTGGAGGCCAGTTGAGATAACTGTTCGCGAATGTCTTCTTTGGCAGTGATTGTATATCCTGGACTTTGCACCTGTACTTCCAGCACATGAGGAAGTGATTTTAGTTTTTCAAGAGGCATTGGCGATTTGAATTCAACGCGAATTTCATGAACGGCATCTAGGGATTGCTTGAGTTTATCTACCGAATCGTTTGCAACCAAAACTCCTTTGTTGATGATAACCACACGCGAGCAAAGGGCTTCAACTTCCTGCATAATATGGGTGGAGAAGATTACTGTTTTATCTTTTCCAACCTCACGAATCAATTGCCTTATTTCAATAACCTGGTTGGGGTCAAGGCCGGAGGTAGGTTCATCCAAGATTAATACTTCAGGTTTGTGAAGTAAAGCAGAAGCTAGTCCTACGCGTTGTTTATATCCTTTTGAAAGTTGAGAAATTTGTTTGTGACCTTCCTTGTTAAGACCGGTTTTTTCCATCATTTCTTCAACCCGTTGTTTGCCTTCTTTTCCCTGAATTCCCATTGTTGCAGCTGCAAACAGGAGGTATTCCCGGATATACATATCTGTGTAAAGGGGATTCAATTCAGGCAAATACCCAATTTTAGCCCGTACGGCTTTTAAATTCTGGGAAACCTCCATTCCACAAACCCTTGCCGAACCTGAACTTTGAGGAATAAATCCGGTAAGGATTTTCATGGTAGTTGATTTCCCTGCACCGTTTGGTCCAAGAAAGCCGAGAATTTCACCGGGTTTGGCCTCAAAGCTGATTCCTCCCAATGCTTTTTGCGTACCGTAAATTTTTACTAAATCCTGAACACTAACCGACATACGGAAAATTTGCTTTTGTTAAAAGTCAGCAAAAGTAGCAAAAAGGTTGGGATAAGCGCCAGAAGGCAATGGAAATGCAGTTGTTTGGCAAATTGTTGAAATTCTGTCATTTAGCTATTTTGATGGAGGGGATGAGTCAAATCATTGTTTGATTCGCCTTCGAGTTGTTATTTTCGCCGGCGATTTATCTCATTATCAACTCAACTAAAATTATAAACAAATGACCAAAGTTTCAGTTATCGGAGCCGGAGCAGTAGGAGCTACAACAGCCGATGTTATTGCGTACCGTGAACTGGCCGATGAAGTAGTGTTGCTTGACGTGAAAGAAGGTTTTGCTGAAGGCAAAGCGCTCGACATTTATCAGACAACTTCTTTGTTGGGCATCAAAACACGTATCAGTGGAACCACGAACGATTACAGCAAAACCGCTAATTCGGATGTTGTTGTTATTACTTCAGGTATTCCGCGCAAACCGGGCATGACCCGCGAGGAACTTATTGGTACCAATGCAACAATCGTAAAACAGGTTGCTGAAAATGTATTGAAGCATTCTCCAAATGCTATTATCGTAGTGGTTTCAAACCCTATGGATACAATGACTTACCTGGCGCTTAAAGCTACAGGACTTCCAATGAACCGTGTTATTGGTATGGGTGGTTTGTTGGATAGCGCCCGCTTCAAAGGTTATTTGGGTTTAGCGCTTAATGCCCCAACTGCTGATATTCACGGAACAGTAATTGGTGGTCATGGTGATACAACCATGATTCCTTTGACCCGTTTGGCTACTTTAAATGGTATCCCGGTTTCAAATTACTTAGATGCTGATAAATTGAAAGAAATCAGCGATGCTACAATGGTTGGTGGTGCTACACTTACTAAGTTATTAGGTACATCAGCTTGGTATGCTCCGGGTGCAGCTTCTGCATTATTGGTAGAAAGCATCGTGCGTGACCAAAAGCGTGTTATGCCTTGCTGCGTAAGCTTGAATGGCGAATATGGACAAAGCGATATTTGCTTGGGAGTTCCAGTGGTTGTAGGTCGAAACGGATGGGAATCTATTGTTGATTACAAATTGGATGCTTCAGAGCAGGAGCTGTTCAACAAGAGCGCTGAAGCAGTGCGCACCATGAATAATGTATTGAAAGAAATTGGTGCACTTTAATCCCAATTTTTGAATTAATAAAAGGGCTGTCTCTTTTGGGACGGCCTTTTTTATGGCTTGAATAGAGGTCGGTTTGAATTTTATGGTAATTGAACGAATGGATTTTGGTTTGATTGGAAAGGGATTGAATCAAGATATCAAATAAGGCATTCCAACGCCAAAAGCCTATTTTCGCCACATGATAAAATCGATGACCGGTTATGGCCAGGCAGCTATTGAAGCCCAACGGTTTGAATGTAGGGTTGAAATAAAATCCCTGAACAGTAAATTCTTTGAGTTGAACCTGCGCATGCCGCGGAATTTGCAGTACAAGGAACTTGAATTACGTCGTGATCTTCAAAAGCAAATTGAGCGGGGTACTGTTTCCGTTTTTATCAATGTAAACTACAAGCTTGCTGAAGACAAAGTGAATCCTTTGAATTTGGATGTTGCCGAATATTATCTAAAAGAGCTAAATCACCTTTCCGAATTATCGGGTAGATCAGCCGACCAGTTATTTAAATCGGTATTTGAATTCCCCAATATTTTGAGCAGTAAGGATGATGAGCCGAGGGATGAAGATTACAAGGAGGTGTTGACTTGTGTGAATGCCGCATTTCAGGCATTTGACCAATTCAGAATTCAGGAAGGCGCTATGTTGGCGATTGAACTTGAGCGTATGGTTGGAAGCATTGAGCAAAAACTGGAAGAAATAACACCCTTTGAACAGGAACGTATTACGCTTGTCAAGGAGCGTTTGATGAAAGAGTTGGCCAAATTGCCTAGTGAAATGGCAGACAGAAATCGATTTGAGCAGGAGTTGATTTATTACCTGGAAAAATTAGATATCAGTGAGGAGAAGTCAAGATTGGCGCAGCATTGCACCTATTTCAGAACCACCATGCAAGATGTAGGGGCCGGAAAGAAATTGGGATTTATCGCCCAAGAGATGGGTCGCGAAATCAATACCATCGGGTCAAAAAGCAATCATTCTGCCATGCAACGCAAGGTGGTGGAAATGAAAGATGAACTCGAAAAAATAAAAGAACAAATCAACAATATCTTATAATTCGTTCCTTTGCAGGCCCATGAATAAGGTAATCATCTTTTGCGCCCCTTCCGGTTCGGGCAAAACCACCATTGTTAAGCACTTGCTAAAAAAGGATGATCGCCTGATGTTCTCTGTTTCTGCTTGCACACGTGCTATGCGTCAAGGAGAAGAGAATGGCAAGGATTATTATTTTTTAAGTCGGGATGAGTTTGCTCTTAAAGTCCGGAATGGCGAATTTTTGGAATATGAAGAAGTTTACGGAGGAAATTTCTACGGGACTTTGAAGTCGGAAATTGAGCGTATTTGGGCCATGGGCAAGGTTGTTTTGTTTGATGTTGATGTAGTTGGAGGCTTGAATATCAAAAATTATTACGGAGATCAAGCCCTTGCTGTTTTTGTGAAACCTCCGGATGTTGCAACCCTTGAGATGCGATTGCGTCACCGAAGTACGGAGACCGAAGAAACATTACGTATTCGCGTTGATAAAGCCGTCCATGAACTCAGTTACGAGTCGAAATTTGAAAAGACTTTACTGAATGATAAATTGGAGCTTGCCTTAACCAAGGCCGAGCAATTGGTGAACGAATTTATTGCACGCTGATATGCAAATTGGGTTGTTTTTTGGTTCCTTTAATCCAGTGCATACAGGGCATTTAATTATCGCTAATTACATGGCGGATTATACCCAGCTTGATAAAATTTGGTTTGTGGTAAGCCCTCAAAATCCATTTAAATCCAATGATGAATTGTTGGATGAGAAGCTGCGTTTTGAATTGTTAAAGCTTGCAATTGAAAATGATACGAGGTTTCAGGCAATTGATGTAGAATTCCACCTGGAGCGTCCTTCCTATACTATACATACGCTTGAATACTTACGTTCAGAGTTCCCTGAGCATACGTTTACTTTGATAATTGGTGGAGACAACCTACAGAGTTTTCATCTCTGGAAATCGTATCAAGAAATTCTTGAACTACATAAGGTTTTTGTTTATGCCAGAACTGGAATTGTGGAAAAGCCTTTGCTTGCCAATCATCCTCATATTAAGTTGTTTGAGGTGCCCTTGTTGAATATTTCATCCACTTACATTCGTGAAAGTATTCAAGCCCACAAGTCGATTCGTTATTTGGTGCCCGAGCCAGTTCGCATTGAAATAGAAAACAAAGGCTATTATTCTGGAAATGCCAACACGTGATTCTGCATGGATTCACTAGTTTGAAAATTGGATGAAATTCCTTTGACAGGACAAACATTTATACACTTTGAAATTGGCAAAGAATAGGATGAATTTCCAAAAGTTAGGTCTGGGAATACGCTCCAAATCAATGCTTCCACACGTGATGCATTTTTGAGGTTTTGCAGATGTTCTTAGAAATTTCATGCAGCAAAAGAACAATTTTAAGCAAGGCCAAAAAGCTATTTTCCAAATCATAACCAATACTTAATATGGGTTTGAATGAGTCGCCATTTTGTGTTGTTTTTTCGCGATTTTAAGGGCATGACTAGACAATATTTGTAATTACAATTGGGTTGAGTTGGCTTGGGATTGGTTCTTTCTTGCAAGGTTGATTTAACGTGTGTGCGTTGTTTTAACCAAAGCAGGGATGGGTATTTGCATTTTGAATTGGTGAACCAAAGTGTTAATTTCTTTTCTCATTCAATATTTCCTGAAAGCGATTATCCCCTATGCAGATTAAGTTTTCTCAATTGAAAATTGGCTTTGTGCTTACAATGCTCTTTCTATTTTTTACAGTTGCCGGAACCTTGCTCCATGAAGGAGGACACTGGTTGGCGAGTCGTTTGTTAGGAGTTCCTGCCGAAATTAATTACAAATCTTCCTCCTCCAATTGGGATGCTTTCACCTCATACCGTGAGTTTATGAAATTGCATAAAAAAAACTATGAGGCTATTCGCTCCAAGAAGGATTTTGACGATAAGGAGACCTATGAAAAACTAAGGTCTGAGGTTTCGAATGCGATTAATTTCACGGTTTGGGGAGGTCCCATTCAAACCTTGTTAACAGGCTGTTTGGGTGTTTTTATTTTATTGATTTTAAAAATCAAGCGAGCTCCCTTTTCCTGGAAATATTGGGCAAGCATTTTTCTTGCTTTGTTTTGGTTAAGACCGGCAATGAATTTGGTTATGAGTTTGCCAAAACTTATCCTGAGGGGAGAATTTGCTGAGCAATCCGACGAAGTAAGGTTGGCTCGTTACCATGAAATGCATCCCATGTTTATTTCGTTAGTATTTGGATTGATTGGATTGGTTGTACTTACCTATATTTCTTTTTATGTTGTGCCGAGGAATAGACTTTTGGTCTTTTGGGCTTCGGGATTGATGGGCGGAATTCTTGGATTTTACCTCTGGTTTTATCAGTTAGGTCCAATATTGATGCCCTGAATCAGAATAAACTATTCTCCTCAAGAATTGCCTGTTTTGTGGCTTCCCAACTTGGATTTCCGGTGAGTATGAGCTGGTACATTCTCCAATTTTGATTGAGGTATTTTTCGTTAGGTCTGAACTGGTCCTTTCCCACATCCAAATCGCCGCAATCCGGAATTCTGAAATCGCCCCAATTGCACACTTCTGCGGCTTTTCGATTGTCGAAAGGAATTCGTTTTCCTACAAATTGATTGTTTTTGAATTCAGGTTTTCCGAGCAAAGTTGCATCATACAGAATTTGATTATTTTGGGTTAAAATAAAATGGCAGGTAAGTGTGCCTTCATAATGCGCAGCGCCTTGGCTTAGGCTGTCTTCCCGCATGAGGACTTTAAATTTTATCCATCCTTTTCTCAAGCCTTTCTGTGCTTTTTTTTCTAGGTTAACATCCAATACATACAAATCGCCAATAAATGTTCTGGCCCAACCCATGTGACGAGTTCTTCCCCACATGCGGTAGCGAGTTGGATTGGCGCTGTCTTTGAAAGCTTCTGCAATTCGAATTTCAAAACGCATGTAGTTGTTTCCTACAAATGCTAAAATTTTTGGTCTGGCTATTTTTTGGGTTGAATTTAAATCAGGTTGTAAGCTATCTGGGAGGATTACAGCAGAAAAGTCGAATTGCTTAAACTGCTTATTGAGCCTTGAATTCTGTCCCCAAAGAGAGGAGAGTAGGCCTAAAAAAAACAATACGCAAAAGAATCCGCGATGGTTCATTCTCAGTTAGTAAAGGCATAATGAAGCAAATTTGCCCCCATTTGAAGTGCTTTTTGGCGCACCGTTTCAGGGTCGTTGTAAACCTCTTGGTCTTCCCAACCGTTTCCCAAATCGCATTCATAGCTGTAAAAACAAACCAACCTGCCTTCATAAAACAAACCAAATCCCTGGGCAGGCTTTCCGTCGTGTTCATGCACTTTAGGCAATCCGGAGGCGAAATCAAATTTTTGATGGTAAATGGGGTGTGAGTATGGTATTTCAACGAATTCCAATTCCGGAAATACCTTTTTCATTTCGCGTCGAATAAAGGTATTCAGACCATAGTTATCATCAATATGTAGAAAGCCTCCACCCATCAAATAATTTCTTAGGTTTTTAGCTTCAGAGCTGCTGAACACAACATTTCCGTGTCCAGTAAGGTGAATAAAGGGGTAATTAAATAAGTCCGGACTTCCGACTTCAACCACATCTTCTTCAGCTTGCAGGTTGATGCTGAGTTCTTTTCGGCAAAATTGAATCAGATTGGGCAAGGAAGTTTTGTTGGCGTACCAATCACCTCCTCCTTGGTATTTAAGTCGCCCAATGCGGAGATTTTGAGTTTTTCCAGGAACGGAAAAAAGCAAAACGAGCACCAAAAGGATGACTTTTGGCTGTTTTTTGATGATAAGTTGCATAGGTTCCGCAATTGCGTTAACTTTCATATTCAAATGCGAACAAGATGAGAACTTCAATACTATTCCTTTTTTTTCTTTTTTTCTCGAGTATTCCATCAATGGCATTTGTTTATAGCATTCAGCCATCAACCAATTTAATTCGATTTTCGGCAACTCAAAGTCCGGGAACCTTTAAAATTACTTACAATCTTATGGAGGTTAATCCGCTACCCGGTGATGAATTTGTTTTTGCGAATGGGGTCAGGTCGTCATTGAAAGTAGAAAATTTACAAGGGGATAGCTTGAATCCATTAGTATTTAGAAACGGAAGCGGCCAAATGATTTTAAATAATCCGGGTGGTTATTATGGGCTGGCATTTTCCGGTTGCAGGTATATACATGTTAATGGAAGGGGAACACCCGGCATACCCTATGGTATTCGGGTAACCGGGCTAGCAACCGGAGCCGGTTTAAGTTTTGATCAATTTTCATCCAATGCCGAGGTGGAAGGGGTGGAAATTGACCATGTCGGAGCAATTGGAATTATGGCAAAAACAGACCCAACTTGTGCTAATTTATCGGCTTATCCCAATTTTGTTTTTTATGAATTGGATATTCACCATAACTATATTCACCATGTTGGAACTGAGGGTTTATATATAGGAAATACCGGTTACAGAGATGGTGCAGGAATTACACTAACTTGTTCCGGAGTAAAAACTACTTTGTTGCCCCATAAAATGGTTGGGGTTTCAATTAGCAATAATTTGCTTGATTCAACCGGATGGGATGCTATTCAAGTAAGCATGGCTAATCCTTGTGTAGTTTTTTCAAACCTAATAAGAAACGATTCGTATGCAGATGAGCCCTCTCAAATGGGAGGAATAACCATTGGACAACCCTCCATTGCCAGCGTTTATGGAAATTACATTCAGAAAAGCACTGGAGTGGCAATTGCCAGTTTTGGAACAGGAACACGGATTTATAACAATCTCATTCTTGAGCCGGGTTTATCGCAAAAGGCAAGAGGTTATTATGAGAATGGCATGTTAAAAGGAACCTCCTTTTTATACGGTATTTATTGCTCGGATAAGGTATGCAAGGACACTACAGTGGCAAGATTACCGTATGAGATTTTTCACAATACAATTGTTATCCGTAAAACCTATCGGATGGCTTCTCCCTATAATACGTTTGCCCCTCAAGGAATTAACTTAAATGGTTTAGCTTACATTCAAGGAAGTGTGGTTGGAAATAATCTAATAGCGATTGATACGAGCTCAGATCAAGCTTCGCCAATTATCAATGGGGTGTATTCTTCTAATTCAGTGCCAGGCTATTCAACCCTCACTAATCCATCTTTTATTTCCTTGAATAGTCGCAGTGTATATGCGTTGAATTTCTATTCAAATGAGTTTGCACTAAGTGGTTTCCGTGATATTGCCAATGGAGATTATCACCTAAGTGAAAATGCCCCATCTGTTGATTTGGCAGTTCCATCTTTGGTGCAGCAGCGTAATTGGTTACAAACAGATATGGAAGGAAGGGTCCGGCCATTGGGTAGTTCCCCAGATTTTGGAGCCTTTGAGTCGGCAGCTGAATTGGACTATGGAAATGAATTGTATGTGCTTGCTTATCCCAATCCTTTGCGGGCAAGTTCAGGTTTGATTGAACAGAATTTTGAAATTGCACACACCAATCCGATAGGGGTAAGTCAGGTTGAATTGCGTTTGCTTACATTAGATTCGAATCCACAATGGGTGGCAACTCGGTTTGTTTATCTGCCAGATTTGTATTCAGATGGTAATAAGATTAGGTTGTCAAGCTCTTGGGATGGAAGCTTGATTTTACCCGGATTGTATGTAGTGCAGGTTTATGCAGACGGCATATATTCAGGCTCATGTAGGGTGATGATTTGTTATTGACAGATGGCCTTAGCTGTTATAGAATGCTGATACCCAGCTGGCCGATTGGACAGCAGCAGTTTCGGTGCGAAGAATTGTTCTACCTAATGAAACCGGTTTGAAATGATTCTGGATAGCTAGTTTCACTTCATCAGGTGTGAAATCGCCTTCCGGACCAATTAAAACGAGAATATCGGCGGGTGAATTTAGGTTTGATTGCAAATGCTTTAGTAAGCCTTCGTTTTTTTCTGTTTCAACCCAAGCAATAAATCGCTCGCAATTCCATGTTTGTTGTAATTTGAAAAAGCTATCAAGTTTTTGAATTTCACCCAGAATTGGAAGTTGGAATTGCTTACTTTGTTTTAGTGCCGCGATGGCAATTTTTTCAAGTCGTTCCAAGTTTAAACGAGAACGTTCAGAATTTTTAGTTTCGATAAAGTACAATTCATCTAAACCAATTTCAATACATTTCTCCAGCATCCATTCCATTCTGTCATTGTTTTTGGTGGGTGCAATAGCTAATCTTAGTCGGTAGTTTCTTGCGCTGACTTGGGCTTCGATGGAAATTAACTCAAGTTCACACTTTTTTGGATGATCATTTCTAATGATTGCCGAGGCCAGATTTCCTTGCCCGTCCATGATGCGAATTTGTTCCCCTTTTGTTTTTCTAAGTACCTTAATTAAGTGTTTTGACTCCTCCTCTGGTAAGGTGAATAGTTTGTATTCTAAGTTTGGGTGAAAGAAAAGAAACTCGCTCATGAAAAGTTGTTAAAGAGGATTACTTATTACGAAGGTAAGCGAATTTGTCTTTTTGAAATTGATGTCAAACCCTAAGGATTCCCATTAGTTGTTTTTATCAGAGCTTTTCAATTTCCTTGCTTGAAAGTCCGGTTAACTTAGCGATCTCCTCGGTACTTAATCCCATTTGTTTGGCGTTCCGGGCGGTAGTTTTTAGCGCTTCCTCAATGCCTTCTAGTTTTCCTTCCAATTTGCCTTCATCAAAGGCAGTATCCATTACACCTTTAAGGTCGCGGTAGATTTTTAAACTGCTTTCGTACTTTTCCAATTCGGCTTGGCCCAATTTGGCTAATTCTGCTTTTTCAAAGGCTTGGTTGAAAACCTCGTCGGAGAAAATGCTTGGGATTAGCTGAAAGTCTTCCAAGTTTTTGATGAAGTAAAGCCATTTGTCCAATCGACTTGCAAGTTCCTGTTCACCGAGTTTGAAGTTTGGCATTTCGAGGTAAATGAAAGTGAGCTTGTCGTAGAATACCTTTCCATGCTGATTTTTGAGTTTGATGGTATGCAGCACTTCATATTTCTCAGGTTCAGTTTCGTAATCATCAAAAGTGAAATCGAGGATTCCGATGCAGTAAACCGATTTTAGTTCGTAGTTCCACTCACCTTTTTCGGCTTGTTCTCGGATGGGGAAGGTTGCGTAATAAATTGTTCGGTCTTTGAAGAAATTTTGCTTGGCTTTTTGAAGTTCAACAATAAACTTTTCACCTTTTTCATTTTCGCAGTAGATATCAAAAATGGCTCTGCGGTCGTATTCGGATAAACCGGTTTGTTCGGTATTTCTGAAGTTGAGTTTGTAGATTTTATCTTCTGGAGGCAGGAGTGCATTAAGGAAATCGATAAGCAAAGGCTTACTAGCTTCTTCTCCAAAGATTTTTTTGAATCCGAAGTCGGTAAAAGGGTTAACGTACTTTGCTTTCATGATTTATGCACTGACAGTTTGAAATACAAATTTACCGGATTCAGTATTAAGGTTTTCCTTGAATCTGCCTTAAATTAAATGAGGTTTACCTAAGTTATTGCATGTAATTTTTTGGATTTAAGGGGAATCTGCAATAAAAAGCGTTTCCTGAATGGAGTTGGAACTTGCCTGAGGGGTAGAAGCGGTACCCGCCGGTAAGGGCTGATTGAGGCTGCGCGTTTTGCGGGGCTGCCGGCAGAAAGCCACCGCAAAGCGCATGCAGGCTCTTCAGCACTTGACGGGGAGTACAAGCGGATGACCCGGCCTTTTGCCTGCACGGATTTTTGTTGTTTGAGGAATTGACCTGGCAAAAGGACAGGCCCAAGTATGGTGTAAGAAGTTGGATAGGGTTAGGTGCAAAAAAAACGGCTTGAGAAGTTTTCTCAAGCCGTTTTGGATATTGAAGCTTAGTTAAGCGTTTTGTTGTGCTTTAGGAGCGGCATTCAGGATTTCTTCGCTTACGCCACTTGCAAATTGTTCGAAGTTTTTAACGAACATATTGGCAAGTTTATTGGCTTGAGCATCGTAAGCAGCCTTGTCTGCCCAAGTATTGCGTGGATTTAGCAATTCTTGCGGCACATTTGGACAAGATTTTGGCATCATGTAACCAAATACGGGATGTGCTTCGAATTCTACTGAATTCAGTTCGCCATTAAGGGCTGCGGTAATCATGGCACGGGTGTAAGAAAGTTTCATACGTGAACCAACGCCATAAGCTCCGCCCGACCATCCTGTATTAATTAACCATACGTTGATGTTTGGATTTTCGCGAAGTTTTTTACCCAACATTTCAGCGTATTTTCCAGGGTGCAAAGGCAGGAATGCTTTACCAAAACATGCACTGAAGGTAGCTTGTGGTTCAGTTACGCCTGCTTCTGTACCAGCAACTTTTGCGGTATATCCGCTGATGAAACTGTACATGGCTTGTCCAACATTGAGTTTTGAAATTGGAGGCAATACACCAAACGCATCAGCGGTTAGGAAAAAGATATTTTCCGGAGCATTACCCAATGAAGGTTCAGCAGCATTGTCGATGTGGTGAATTGGGTAAGCAACGCGGGTGTTTTCGGTTACGCTGATATTTGTATAGTCAACGGTAGAAGTACCTGGAATAAAGCGCGTGTTTTCGAGCAATGCGCCAAATTTGATGGCATTGAAAATCTGTGGTTCTTTTTCTTGGGTAAGGTCAACACATTTTGCGTAGCAGCCACCTTCAAAATTGAAAACAGAATCATCTGCCCATCCGTGCTCATCGTCGCCAATTAGTTTGCGTTCAGGATCAGCAGAAAGGGTTGTTTTACCTGTTCCTGAAAGGCCGAAGAAGATAGCAGTATCGCCTTTTTTGCCAATGTTGGCTGAGCAGTGCATGCTTAGAACTCCTTTTTCCTCAGGAAGAATATAATTCAACACTGTGAAAATTCCTTTTTTCATTTCACCGGTATAACCGCTACCACCAACAAGGATGATTTTACGGCTGAAATCGATGATGGAGAAATTGTGCTGACGCGTTCCATCTTCTGCGGCAATAGCTTTGAAGGAAGGAGCGTTGATAATCAGCCACTCAGGTTCAAAGTTTTTCAGGTCTTCGTTTGTTGGGCGAAGGAAAAGGTTGTAGCAAAACAAGTTGTGGTAAGCCGTTTCATTGATTACACGGATATTTAACTTGTAACGGGGATCAGCACATGCATAGGCATCACGCACGTAGATTTGTTTTCCGGCATAATGGTTAAGCACTTTGTTCAAAAGGGCTTCAAACTTGTTGGAGTCGAACTTTTGATTCACATCTCCCCACCATACCGTATTTTCGGTTTTGCTATCTAGAACACAAAATTTGTCCTTAGGAGAGCGTCCGGTAAATTCTCCTGTGTCGGCCATCAGGGCGCCAGTGTCGTTCAATACACCTTCGCCATTTAATATAGCGTGACGAACCAATTCAGCTGGACTCAGGTTAACGTGTGCCTTAGAAGCAAGGCCCATTACCTTTTCAACAATTTCGTTTGTTTTCATTGTCAGGGTTTTGTAAACTTTGGTGGGTCAAAAATACGCTTTCCGCAATCGAATGCAATGGAAAGCGCTAACTCTGGCAAATTTGACCTGAAAACGAAACAGAAAAAATGAGCAATATCAGGGAAGATATTGACAGTGTAAGAGTTTGAGATTTTAAAACTTTTTAAGTGTTCTTTTGTTTTTTTGCCGTATGCGGCGTACTCACTTTATTGAGCTGGTAAGGCAATTTGCAAGTTCATCTGGCGACTCTATTAATTTTCACGAGTTGTCGGAAGCAGCTTTAAGTTACTCTGACGAGGCTCCTCAGGATTTTCAACAGTTTGTTTTTCAGTTTCAAGAGATTGCCGATTCGGCAGGCTATCATTTCCAACTGCGCACGCTGACACCTTCAGATTTATTGGCTTTACTTAAAAACGATAGTTTTCCGCTACTTGTTTTTAAAAATGGAGCTAATACTTTAGAGCCTTTGTTGATTCAGGGAATAAATTCTGCCAGGTTTAGGCAGTTTGATTCTTGGACAGGTCGGGATGAAACTGAGGTGCCTCTTGATACTGCAGAATTATCAAAGCGGTTTGCGACTATTTCAACCTGTGTGCGAGATTATGCAATGATTTCAGATTCATTTTCGGAATCGGAAATGCGCGAACAGGAAAGCAGGATTGTAGTCTTTTCCGGGTTCAGAATTCAGGCCAGTGAAGTAGAACTTCAAGAAAATAGCGGTCAAACCCCTGTAAAGCGCTTTTTTAAGTTGCTTGATTTGGAAAAAAAGGACATTTATACCATGTACTTTTTTGCCATTTTGGTTGCCTTGATTACTCTTACTATTCCACTTGGTATTCAGGCGGTTATTGGATTGGTTTCGGGTGGACTTCTTCTTGAAAGTGCTGTTTTGCTGATTATTTTAATTATTTTGGCAACTTTAGGTTCGGGTTGGTTGCAGGTGCAGCAGCTTTCCTTAGTTGAAATATTGCAACAGCGTATTTTTACGCGAACAGCTTTTGAATTTTCCTACCGCATTCCGCGCATCAAATCAGAGGTTTTAGATAGACAGTACACCCCTGAATTGGTAAACCGCTTTTTTGATGTGTTGAACGTTCAAAAATCCTTGCCCAAAATTTTAATCGACTTTGCGAGTGCCTTGATTCAGATTATTTTTGGGTTGATACTCCTTTCTCTCTACCATTATAGTTTTATTTTCTTTGGTTTGAGCTTGTTTTTGGCAGTTTCATTGGTTTTTGTTTTTACGGGTAAAAAGGCATTGGAAACCAGTATTCAAGAATCGAAATACAAGTACAAACTGGCTTTTTGGCTGGAAGAAATAGGAAGAAGTTTGCATGCTTTTAAAATGGCTGCAAACACCGGACTTCCAGTAAATAAAACGGATAAGATTCTCGACAAATACTTGTACTACCGAAGAAAGCACTTTGGTATTCTGGTAAAGCAGTTTATGGCAGTAATTGGATTCAAAACAGCCATTACTGCGGGCTTGTTGATTTTGGGCGCGACACTTGTTGTTAATCGTGAGATAAACTTGGGTCAGTTTGTGGCCTCCGAAATCATTATCATGTTGATTATTTCATCGGTTGAAAAAATCATTAGCAATATTTCGAATATTTACGATGTACTAACCGCCATTGATAAACTTGGAACAGTAACCGACTTGCCTATTGAGCCTGTTAACGGCCGAGTTGCCCGCGATTTGGTTCCTGATGGGAAGATCAAGCTCGAAGTGTCGAATTTAAGTTTTGCTTATCCTGATGCTAAAAATAATAGTATTGAAGGATTGAATTTTGCCATATATCCCGGAAAGAAAATTGCATTGGTTGGAACCAGTGATTCCGGGAAAAGTACTTTATTGAAAATTCTCTCTGGTTTATATCACAGCTATGAGGGTGCAATTTTGTTGAATGGAGTTTCTTTGCGTGAGGTAAACTTAAACTCGTATCGGAACCTGATTGCCGATACTGGAAATTTAAACGATTTGTTTGAAGGAACCATTGAGGATAATATCTGCATGGGGAATCCGCAGCTTGCATTTTCTGAAATTGTAAAGGCTTGTGAATTGTCATGTTTGAATACTTTTTTAGGAAATTTGGACAAGGGGCTTAAAACAGAAATTACTCCAGGTGCCACTAATTTCCCGAGTAATATTGGAAAGAAGATACTCCTTGCACGGGCTTTTGTTGCCAATCCTTCTTTGATGTTAATTGATGATTTGTTTAATCAAATCAATCAAAGTGAAAAGCAAGAGATTTTGGATCATTTGTTTGCCAAAGCCGACATGTCATTGCTCTTGGTCAGCAGTCATCCATCTGTTTTAAGGCGCTGCGATGAAATTTGGGTTATGAGCAACGGACGAATAAGCTCAAAGGGTAATTTTGAAGAATTGAAAAAGGCCGGATTGTTGGATTTTATCATTTTTGAATAAGCACATAGGTATGTTGATGCATGAATTGGATGAGCGGGGATTACACTCTTTAAGGTTGGTAAATACACCCAACCGCTTTAAATATGTGAGGAATTACCTGCTGGGCTTGTTGGCTATTCTACTATCCATTTTATTTCTGCCCTGGCAACAAAACGTTCGTGGTAAAGGAAAGGTTACCCCGTTTAGTCCGGCTGATCGCCCCCAAACGGTTCCTTCCGTTATTGGTGGACGTATTGAACGATGGTTGGTACAAGAAGGACAATTTGTAAAAAAGGGGGATACTATTGCGGTTATCTCGGAGGTAAAGGAGAAGTTTTTTGACCCGAGTTTAATTTCCAGAACCAATGATCAGATAAAGCGCAAGGAGGAAGCAGTAAATGCAAAGTATCAAAAAATTGAGGCTACTCAGAAGCAGGTTCAAGCGTTGAAAAGTGGTTTGAGAATTAAGTTGGAGCAGACCCGAAACAAGGTAAAGCAAATGCGCTTTAAAGTGGAAGCAGAACGGGCATCTTTTGAAGCTGCCAAGGTGAATTTAAAATTGGCTCAAGACCAATACACGCGTTTAGAAAGTTTGTTTAATAAAGGTCTGGCTTCGTTAACTGAACTTCAAAACCGTAACAATAAAACCCAAGAGGCCAATGCCAAATTGGTTGAGGCAGAGAACAAATACAATTCGGTACAGAACGAGTTAATCAACGCAGAAATTGAATTGAATGCTGTTGAAGCCGATTACATTGATAAAATTTCAAAAGCCGAAAGCTCGGTGAATGAAACTGCAGGAGAAGTTTTTGAATCGCAGGCAGAAATTTTAAAGATGCGTATTGAATTGAGCAACTTACAGCTTCGTTCAGGGTTCTATGTAATTCGTGCCCCGCAGGATGGTTATGTAGTTAAGGCATTGCGTTCAGGTTTAGGCGAAAACATTAAGGAAGGTGAGAACTTGGTTACCATAATGCCCGCGAATGCGCGAATGGCTGTGGAGTTGTATGTTCAGGCACTTGATTTACCCTTGATGCATAAAGGAGTAAAAGTACGGGTTCAGTTTGATGGATGGCCGGCTTTGGTTTTCTCGGGTTGGCCAAATGTATCGGTGGGTACTTTTGGTGGTGTAGTTGCAGCTGTAGATCGCGTAAATTCATCAAACGGACTTTTTAGGGTACTGGTAACACCAGACCCGGATGATGAGCCTTGGCCGGAGTTGGTAAGAGCCGGTGGCGGAGTATATGGTTGGGCTATGTTAAATCGCGTAAGGGTTTGGTACGAGTTGTGGCGTCAGTTTAATGGCTTCCCTCCAGATTTTGTTCAACTGCTGGAACAGCCGGCAAAAGGAGAAAAATCGCAAATGGACAAAGGGAAGGAGGCTGAAAAGTGAGGTTGGTCTTATTATTTTCTCTCCTCAGTTTTCAGGTATCAGCCCAACTTTCTGATTCCTTGGTGTTCAATGCATTTTATTCCTTGGTAATGCGGAATCATCCGGTGGCCAAGCAGGCTGCCTTATTGCCCGAAATGGCAAGAAGCGAAATTCGGAGTGCACGGGGCGCTTTTGATCCCATTCTTCAAACCGAGTTACGCGGCAAAACTACCAAGGGAGATGAGTCTTACACCTATTTGCAGCCACAACTAAAAATGGCTACCCGGCTTGGCGTTGAGTTGAAGGCGGGAATGGACCAAAGTTCTGGTCCCGCAATTAGCCGAGAGTATGCTAAAATTGACCCAACTACGAATCTTCCTGTTGTGGCCAACTACCAATTGCTTTATGCAGGGGTGAATGTTCCCTTGTTACGAGGTATGTTCACGGATCAACGCCGAACCGAGCTTCAAAAAGCCAAACTGGTTTTGCAAATGAACGAAGCTGAGCAGGTTAAAGAAATCAACAAGTTGTTTTTAAAGGCTGCCAAAGAATTTTGGAGTTGGCAAGCGGCCTATGCACGCAATCAACTCATGAAAAAAAACCTGGATTTGGCAGAAAACCGTTTGAGTTTTATTCGCAATCGCATCTTGGGTGGTGAAGAAAAACCCATTGATAGTGTTGAAGCTTTGGTTGAATACCGACGCCGTGAAGCGCTCTTGAAAGAATCGGAATTGGATTTGCGGAATGCCGTGCTTGAATTGTCGAATTATTTGTGGGACGATGATGGCAATCCTATTCAATTGCCTTTTTCTATGCGACCTTCTGAGATTGGCATGGAGCGTGTGCTGATTAGTGCGGATTCATTGGGAACCTTAGTTAGGGGAGTTGATGAATTGCATCCTGAAGTGCAGAAGTTTCGTGTTAAATTGCAACAGGCTCGAGTTGAGCGAAAATTATCCGCTGAGAATTTAAAACCTCAGCTAAATGTGGAGTATTATCCGTTTCAAACCTATACCAATACCAAGCAAGATGTGGTGCCCGGCTTGTTTGAAAAGAACTACAAGTTTGGCTTGAGTTTTTATTCCAGCTTGTTTCTGCGCAAAGAGCGCGGAAAATTCCAATTAACGGGACTTAAAATTCGCGATGCAGAGCTTGATTTAAAACAGGGTAGAAGAGAGCTTAGCAACCAGGTAATTATAGCATACAACGAACTGGAAAACTGGAAGCAATTGCTTGAAATTCAAGACGATTTGGTGAAAAATGCCCGCTGGATGCGTGAAGCTGAAGAAACACGGTTTGAAGCCGGTGAAAGTTCTTTGTTTTTGGTCAATCAACGCGAGCGCGCACTTATTGAGGCTCAGGTGAAGCAGGTTGAACTCAATGCCAAATATGCATCAGCCAAATACCAGTTGCAATTTGCTTCGGGACGTAGGTTGTGGTAAGGGTTTCTAGTTCAAATTAAGGCTGACTTTTACAGGCTTAGTTTGAGAAAGGCACCGTTCGGAAATAGAATTTGGTGGATGGTATAACTTGCTGAATATTCCGTTGTAAAATGTGTTGAAATGAATCAAGGCCTTTTGCGCTCATAGCAAAACCGTGTAGCTTGGAATAAGCAGGAAATTTGATTTTATCCTATTCAGTAGTCTTTTTTTACTAAGTAAATTTTACGCACTGTTTTCCTTTATAACAATCATTGTCCTTGCTGATAAAGAGTATTAAGCATGGTCTTGGGTCTGCTTTAAATTTGTAAAAACTGATTCCTCCGTGGTCCTTTTCAATTCTTCCCGAAGAAAAGTAGAAAGTAAAATTTTCTATTTCCGGACAAATTCACCTTTTACTGAATTGGAATCGACATTGGAGTAGCTTGCGTCAAGTGAAAAGACTGAAATGTCAAACGAAACTGAACTGTCTGTACCAAGTTCTTGAGCATTTGAAACAATTTCAATAAAGCAGATGCCGGGCTTAATCTGAAAATAGGATGGGTTTACCAAGAATCCAGAATAACTAAGGTCAAGGTTATAAAGGGAGTTTCCTTTTAGATTTTTATTTTTTTCAGCATTTGCAATATTTTCCTTTGTAGTCAAATTCATTGCCAAATTACCGAATAATAAGCAGAGTTCTGAATTCAGGTCTCCCTGTCCAAAACAGGATTTCCACGGCAACAAAAAAGTAATTAAAGCCCAATAAAACACCATGCTTTTAACTATTCCTTTTTGCATGTTGCCAACTGGTAAGAATCTATTTTAGAACACCTGACTTGCTATGGCTTTGGTGGTTTCTGCAAGTCCCATGGTATAGTAATGCAATACCGGAACATGAGCTGCTTTTAATTCCTTCGACTGTTGAATAGCCCATTCAATTCCAACCTGTTTTACTGCTTTTTCGTCCTTGCAAGCATCTACCGCATTTACCAAATCCTCAGGAAGATCAATATGGAAAATCTTAGGTAATACAGTAAGTTGTTTACGGGTGGTAAGCGGTTTGATTCCGGGAATAATAGGAATGGTGATTCCCATTTCACGGCATTTGTTTACAAACTCAAAATATTTTTCGTTGTTGAAAAACATTTGAGTTACGATATAATCTGCACCGGCATCTACTTTTTGTTTCAACCAGGCCAAGTCTTTGGCCATATTGGGCGCTTCAAAATGCTTTTCGGGATATCCTGAAACCCCAATACAGAATGATGAAACAGCAGGGTTTTCGAGTTCGGGGTCCAAGTATTGACCTTGGTTCATTTTCACCACTTGCTGCAAAAGTTCAAGCGAAGTTTTATTACCATCCGGTTCAGGAACAAAGTTGCTTTCGTTTTTGATGTTGTCACCGCGTAATGCCAACACATTATCAATTCCTAAAAAGTGCAAATCTATCAATGCATTTTCAGTTTCTTCTTTCGAGAAGCCACCACAAATCAGGTGAGGAACTGTGTCAATATGGTACTTGTTCATCAAGGCCGCGCAAATGGCCACCGTACCCGGACGTTTGCGGGTGTACACTTTATCAAAGCCACCGTCTTTGCGTTTTCTCAGAACAAATTCCTCCCGGTGGTAAGTTACATCTACAAATGCCGGCTTAAATTCCATTAAAGGGTCAATTCCGGTGAAAATGCTATGGATGTCTTTGCCTTTTAATGGAGGAAGAATTTCAATGGAAAAAAGGGTTTTACCTTTAGCCTGTTCTATATGTTCTGTAACTTTCATGGGGTTTAATTCAAGCCTGTTAAATTAAGAAATGCCTGTGAATATTGGTGTTGTGTTGAATTATTTTTGATTGTCGAGCACAATCTTCCCAAACTGCTTGCCTTCGTTCATGTGGCGCATAGCCTTTTCTGCTTGCGAGAGCGGAAAAATGGAGTCAACAACCGGTGTTATTTTATGCTGATTTACGAAGGCAACCATTTCCTTAAATTCTTCATCGTTACCCATGGTTGAACCCAAAATATCCAATTGTTTCCAGAAAATTTTAGCCGGAACACCACTGTTGAATGGACCTAAGGTTGCGCCATAAAACGCAATTCTACCGCCGGGTTTTGCCAGGTCAATCAGTTTAGAAAACTGCTCTCCACAGGCTGAGTCAATAGTGGCATCAAAACCTCCGCTCAGGCTCTGCAATTCTTTGTGCCAGTTTTCGCTTTTGTAATTCACACCACCTTTTGCGCCCATGGCAATGGCTTTTTCTAATTTTTCGTCGGAACCGGAGCTTACATAAACTTGAGCACCTGCAGCTATGGCAAATTGCATCGACAACAGGGCTACGCCACCACCAATACCTGTTACAAGGACAGTTTCTCCGGCTTTTACCGCTGCTCTTTTCATGGTAGCTCTAAATCCGGTTAAGCCAGCAAGTGGCAAAGCTGCGGCCTGTTCTGGAGATAAATGTGCTGGTTTTTCTGCAAGTAAGCGCTCGGGAATAGCAACCTGGCCTGCGAATGTTCCGTTTTTAGGCAAACCCAGAATTATATAATCTTTGGCTTGTACGCGCGGATTTGAACCCCAATTCAAAGATGGATTCATAATAACCTCCTTGCCAATCCAATTTGTGTGGCTTGTATTTTGAACGGCTGATACCGTTCCACAGCCATCGCTGCCCAGAATAATCGGAAATTTTAAACCGGCATATTGGCCTTTTTGAATCCAAACATCGCGGTGATTAAGAGCGGATGCTTTTACATCAACCAGGACTTCATTTTCAAGTAATTCGGGCGCTGTTGTTTCTTCAAAAACCAGAGCCTCATTTATTCCTTTTAGTATTGCTGCTTTCATGTGCGTTTAATGGATAAATACAAATTTACCGGCATAAGATGTGTTTCCTTCTTCATCGGCTGCCATAACCAGGTAAACCCCGGTTGATGCCCTTTTGCCGTTTACTGTTCTGCCATTCCAGGTTGCGGTTCCTCCGTTGGCTGTGGTTTCGTACACCAAGTTTCCGCTGATATCGGTAATTTTAACAATGGCATTTTTAACCAAACCCCGAATGGTGATATCGCCGTCAAATTCAGGCCTTACCGGGTTTGGAAATATTTTTACGTTTTTAAATTCTTCTTCACCCTTAGTGGCATCTGCCACATACGAGATCATGCCCTTTTCGGTTCCAAAAAATACTTCTCCACTTTCTTCATCAATGCCAATTTCCAATACATTATTGGAAAGTAAAGGGGAGTTGGCAGTGGTGAAATTTTTGAGAACGGTGTATCCATCAGGCGAAACCAATACCACACCATTTTTAGTGCCTATCCATTTTCTGTTTGCAGGGTCAACCTTAATACAATTGATGGCTTCTTTACCCAAGAAAACTTCGTAGTTAGACCCAACCTGAATAATGATTTGTCGGGCATCGTAAGAAGCATTTTTGGTATTGAAAATCATTCCCGGGTTAGAGAAAATGCATAAACCTTCGCTGGTTCCAACCCACATTTCTCCGCGCTGGTCTAAAGTCATGCATAAAACAGTATTGCTTGGCAAAGCACCTTGTCCGGCTTCTGTAGTTAATAATTTATAGGTATCATCGTTGGGATTATCAGGTGTGCCGGCATGATTGTAAACCAAAATGCCTTTGTCTTTGAGTGTATTTGCCCATACATTGTTGTATTCATCACAGGTAACCCATCCAATTTCATTGCCAAGTAGCAAGGTTCCAATGGAGAAGGCGGTCCATCCATTTCTGCTTTTTACACTGAGTGGTTTTGGGTTGCCAAAATTGCTCACCCACAAATTTCCATAGCTATCAAAATCCATTCCTCCTGCCAGCAATGGGCGGTAGTTGGGGTCGGCAGAAACGGTTCGTTGAAGTGTACTATTGGTTTCATCGTAGAAGTTAACAATGGCATCATTTTCCATTTCAAAAATTCCGGTTCCATAACTGCTAATGAAAATCCGGTTCGAAAACGGATTTTTCTTGATGTCGATGAAATCTCGCGCAGGCTCTATTTTGGGATGGTCTTTGGCTGAGTAGTTGTACCATTGCCCGTATTGGTAGCGCGAGAATTTGGTATTGTTGTACTCAAGCGGACTCCAAACATCGTTTACGTAGCCACCGGTTACATACAAGCGCTTATCGAAGTAAAGCATTTTGGAAACCGTTTTTCCGGCCGGACCACCCGGTACATAATAATCTACATTGCCTTGGTCGGTGCGATCAATGGTTAAACCAAATTGATTGTCGACCATAGCTAAAAAGCCACGGCTATCGTAAACGGCATCATTTCTAAATGAAAACGGTTTTTTGATAATACTTCCGTCTGGTTTTTGAGTAATTATTTCTTCATCGGTTATCACCAACAATTTGCCATAGGATTCCCGAATTCTTCTTATTTTATTGCTTGATGTATGTGGCCATTTGGTCCAGCCAATTCCATCGTAAACTTGAACCTGACTATCCAATTCGGCAATTACCTGGTTTTTAAAAACTGCTGCAAACCGGCTATTGGTGCTGGTTTGAGTTCGTGTCCAGAATTTAAAATCAGAAAGGTTTGGGGCATCTAGAGAAGCGCGGAAAATGCCGTTTTGGCTCAAGGCAAAGATGGACTGCTGATTAATAACGAGGGCTTGAAATTCTACCTGAGCCCCATTTGGTCCCAAATTCTGATAGGAGTCTGCAATTTGCTTGCGGTTCATATCAACCACAACTACACCAAATGAACAGGCTAGCCAGGCTTGTTCTTCATAGAAGAAAATATCGTTGATGCTTTTTTTGCCAATAATGCTTTTCTGGAGAATGTCGGGAATGTTGTAAATGCTGCCGGTTTGATGGTCAAAAACGTCGATATTGGCGTTGTTGTAAACAATCAAACTCTTTTTTAGCGATGGGTTGTAGCGGAACAGTTTTACCTCCACATCCGAAAATCCTGCGGGTTTACTCAAGCGTTCAATGCTATTATCACTTACATCAAAGGTAAACAGGCCACTTAGGGAGCCACAGAATAGCTTTTTTTCAACCCGCTCAATGCAAAAATTGCTTTGATAGGGGAGGTGAACTTGCCAAGTTCCTGGTCCTGCGTTGGTTTGCTGCGCCCTAGATGAAAAAAACTGGAGCTGAAAAAACAGAAAGATTGCTATGGCGAACGATTTCATTTTCATCAAAACACAAATAAACGGAAACCTTTGGAGGTTTCGTCTTTTGATTGTACGATTCGCTTCAGGTTAGAATAAATTTAACAGGATTACAGAAATTTCAAACTTCATACCCATTCCTTTTTGGTACTTTTGCCCGATTTATGTGGAATACGCTCGGCACTTATGTAATCAGAAACCGTTTTTGGATTTTGGTTGCCCTCGGACTACTTACTCTTGGAATGGCATGGTTTGCCACCAAGGTGCAAATGACTTATGATTTTGCCAAGGTAATTCCTCAGGATGATCCTGATTTTGTGGAGTATGTAAAGTTTAAACAAACTTTCGGTGAGGATGGGAATATTCTAGTTATCGGTGTTCAGCAAAAAGACCTGTTTCAAAAAGAATTTTTTTACGATTGGGCAAACCTGTGTAATGATATCGAAAAGATAGATGGGGTTGAGAAAGTTCTTTCCATTACAAAACTTTACAAGCTCCAACGAAATGATTCTTTGCAAAAATTGGAGTTGCAGCCTTTAGCTATAGGTACTTTCAAAACGCAGAAGGACATTGATTCTCTTAAGTTAAAACTAGAGGAGTTGAAGTTCTACGAGGGTCTGCTTTACAATCCGGATAATCAGGTTACGTTGATGGCGGTTACGCTTAAAAAAGATAAACTCGATAGCAAAGCCAGAATTCCCTTGGTGAAAGCGATAGAAGACAGAGCCAACCAACTGGGAGAGAAACATCAAACCAAAATGCACTACTCCGGATTGCCTTATGTAAGAACTGTATTTAGTTCAAAGGTTGCCGAAGAAATTAAGATATTTACCTACCTGTCTATTCTGGTTACTGCCATATTTATTTTTCTATTTTTTAAGTTCTTTTCGGCAGTATTTTTTTCTTTGATTGTAGTGGTAGTTGGGGTCGTTTTTACACTTGGAACACTTGGACTTTTCGGCTACAAGATAACCTTACTTACAGGAGTCCTTCCTCCGTTGATGGTAATTATTGGGGTTCAGAATTGCATTTACTTGTTGAATGTTTACCACCAGGAGTTTACACGACATGGTAATAAAATGCTGGCCCTAATCCGATTGATTTCAAAGAATGGACTTGCGCTTTTTTTAACCAATATCACCACGGCCATTGGATTTGTGGTGTTCAGTTTCTCGGGTTCTTCGGTTCTCGACCAATTTTCGGTGGTTTCGGGAATTGTAATCATGGCGATTTATGTGATTTCCTTGGTTTTTATTCCCATTGTGTATTCGTATTTGCCACCTCCGCATCCGCACCATATCAAACATCTGGATGGAGTTCGATTGAATAAAGTCTTGGATTATTGTAATTATTTGATTTACAACCGCAGGAAGGCTATTTATGGCATTACAATCTTGCTTCTTGTCGTTTCTGTTTTTGGGGCATTTCAGGTTAAGAATTTAGGTTATGTGGTTGATGATTTACCCGAATCAGATCCGGTTTACCAGGATTTGAAATTTTTTGAGAAGCACTTGAAAGGAACCCTGCCTTTTGAAATTCGGATTGATACCAAAAAGGATGATGGAATTAAGGATTATGTAACCCTTCAAAAAATTAACAGGCTTGAGAAAGAATTGGTAAAATATCCGGAGTTTTCAAGGCCTGTTTCAGTGGTTGATTTTTTGAAATTTGCCAATCAAGCCATGAACGATGGAGATCCCCGATTTTATGTGGTTCCAAGTGTTATGGATATTACCAATATTGTGTCCTATTTGCCTCAGAACAATGGCGGAACCAATTTGCTGAAATCTATGGTAGATAGCAATTATAGAGTTGCCAGGGTTAGTGTTCAAATGGCGGATATTGGTTCACAGGAAATGAAAGTATTGTCTGCTTCGGTTCAAAACAAACTGGATTCCATTTTTCCAAAGGACAAATACGATGTAAAAATTACCGGAACATCGGCCATCTTTTTGAAAGGAAACGATTATTTGATTGAAAACTTAATCGAAAGTATGCTTTGGGCCCTTGCACTTATTTCTGTTATGATGGCCTTTTTGTTCTTCTCTTGGAAAATGGTTGTTATTAGTCTTATTCCAAACCTGATCCCCTTGGTAATGACTTTTGGGATCATGGGTTATTTTGATATCCGATTAAAGCCATCAACCATCATTATTTTTAGTATTGCCTATGGCATTGTGATTGATTTTACCATTCACTATCTGGCCAAGTACAGGAACTCACTCAAACGAAACGATTGGGACATGAACAAAGCCATTCCTGAAAGTTTGGTGGAAGCAGGCCCAAGTATTATTTATACTGCTGTGGCCTTGTTTGCCGGATTCATCATCTTTTCTGCATCCAATTTTGGTGGAACTGTTGCTTTGGGAGTATTGACCTCAATTGCCTTGTTGTTTGGTATGTTCATGAATTTGTTACTCTTACCCTCTATGTTACTGTCTCTTGCAAAAAGCATCAATGCCAAGGAAGAATTCAGCACCGTATTGGTAGATGTAGAGCCGGAAGATTAATTTTAATTTGTTTAAAATTTTTCATGAGTCAGCGATTAAACAATTATTTTTGATTTATGGTTGATGAGTCGGCAAGGATAAAAGAACTTGAGTTCTATGAAATTCTAGATACCGGAGAGGAAGAGGGTTTCAATGAGTTGGTTTCTCTTGCATCAGCGATTTGTGGAACACCCATTTCTTTGGTTTCATTAATTGATGAACATCGGCAATGGTTTAAGGCCAGAATTGGTCTTGAAATTACGGAAACACCAAAAGAGTTGGCATTTTGCAAGCATGCCATTGAAGGAGAGGGCCTATTTGTTGTCCAAAATGCCCTTCAAGACGATAGGTTTAAAAACAACCCTTTGGTAACCGGAGATCCCAATATTCGCTTTTATGCGGGCATGCCCGTAACTAGTCCAAATGGATACAACCTGGGTACTTTATGTGTAATTGACCGAATTCCTAGAGAACTAACTGAACAGCAAAAGTTCGCTTTGCAGGTTTTAGCCAATCAGGTTATGCGCCAGATTGAGAACAGGAAATACCTGAAAAAAATTGAGGAACAAAACCTGGAGTTAAATCGAATTAATAAACAAAAAGACAAACTTTTTGGCATTGTTGCCCACGATTTGAGAAGTCCGTTGATAGGGATTACCAGCTTGGTTGAGGCCTATATTTCAGGAGATTTAACCGAGCAAGAAATTGAGCCTTATTTCAAAAAGTTGTTTCATAACCTGGAGCATTCGATTGAAATGATGGACAATTTATTGAATTGGACACGCACTCAACTTAAAACCGATCGCTTGAAGCCAGAACGAATTGATTTTTCGGAATTGTTGTCGGGAATTGTTCGTAACCTGGAAAAAGCCTTGGATAGGAAATGCATCCAATTGAAAGTGGATTGCCAGAATTCGACAGCAATTTTTGCAGATAAGAGCAGCGTGGAAATGATTTTCAGAAATTTGATTCACAATGCCATCAAGTTTTCTAATCGTAATTCAAGTATAGAAATCAACTGTCAAACTTCCGATTCAGGTAAGTTTCTGGTGGTGGAGGTAATTGATTTTGGTATTGGAATGGACAAAGCCTTGGTTGATGAACTGTTCACTGAGACCGGACCAAAATCTTCCTATGGAACTGAGGGTGAAAAAGGCACAGGATTGGGATTTATTCTCATTCGCGAATACCTCCAAAAGAACCATGGGAAAATAGAAGTATTCAGTGAGCCGGGTAAAGGTACCCGATTTGTGGTTCAACTCCCCATTGCCGACTAGGTGCTGTAATTCAAATTTTTGGCCCCTTTTCTCGCTCAAACCCACTATTTTTGCAGACTTTAAAAATCTGTAAAAACTGGTTATGAGTAAGTATAAAGAATACAAAAAGCTTGATTTCCCTGCCTTTGAGGAAGAAGTATTAAAAAATTGGCAGGACAATCAGGTTTTTGAGAAGAGTGTTTCGCTGCGTGAGGGTCGCAAATCGTTTGTATTTTATGAAGGTCCGCCATCTGCCAATGGAATGCCCGGCATTCACCACGTGATGAGCAGAGCGGTTAAAGATATGTTTTGCCGTTACAATACCTTAAAAGGATTTCAGGTAAAACGCAAAGCCGGTTGGGATACTCATGGCTTGCCTGTTGAGATTCAGGTGGAGAAAACCCTTGGCATTACTAAAGAAGATATTGGAAAGAAAATTTCGGTTGCCGAGTACAATGAAGCTTGTCGTAAGGATGTAATGAAATTCACAGATGTTTGGAATAGCCTAACCCAGCGCATGGGTTACTGGGTGAATCTGAATGATCCTTATATTACTTACGACAACAATTACATTGAAACACTTTGGAATTTACTTTCTCGTTTGTTTGAAAAGGGATTGCTTTACAAGGGCTATACCATTCAACCCTATTCTCCTGCAGCAGGTACCGGATTAAGTTCACATGAACTCAATCAACCCGGAACCTACAAAGATGTAAAAGATAGTACAGCTGTTGCCATGTTTTTGTTGAATGATGCTTCTGCATTAAAGCCCGAAACAGAGCGAGTTTACATGTTGGCTTGGACAACCACACCTTGGACATTGCCTTCAAATACAGCATTGGCAGTTGGAGCGAATATTACCTATTGCTTAATAAAAACCATCCACCCACATACCCACGAGTTGGTGAGTGTAATCATGGCTAAAGATTTGGTTTCAAAATACTTCAAACCCGAGCAGGCGGAACTTGATTTTGCCGCCTATCAAGCCGGAGATAAATTGCTGCCTTACCGAATCAGTGGCGAGTTTAAAGGTGAAGATTTAAAAGGTTTAAACTACCAGCAATTGCTTCCATTTGCACCAGTTGATAATGGCGATGCGTTTCGCGTAATAACAGGTGATTTTGTAACTACTGAAGATGGAACTGGTATTGTGCACATTGCACCAAGTTTTGGGGCCGACGACTTTAGGGTAGCCAAGCAAAACGGCATTGGCTCCTTAACTTTGGTTGATAAACGTGGTCGTTTCTTGGATTGTGTGAAGGATGGCGTTTTCTTGTATGGTGAAGAATATGTAAAAGAAGCTTACCTCTCCGAAGATGAAAAGCAGAAGGATTTAGCTATTCAAAAAGAGAAATTGAGCTCAGTAATCAAAGACACTTCCAAGCTGAATTACCTGAGTGTGGATGAGCGTATCATTCTTAAGCTGCAAACCGAAGGCAAACTTTTCAAAAAGGAAAAATACGACCATACGTATCCGCATTGCTGGAGAACAGATAAACCCATTCTTTACTATCCGCTTGAAAGTTGGTTCATCAAAACCACAGCAGTTAAAGAAAGAATGGTTGAATTGAATAAATCAATCAACTGGAAACCTGAGCATACAGGAACCGGCAGATTTGGTAATTGGCTTGAAAATTTGGTAGATTGGAACCTTTCACGCTCCAGGTATTGGGGAACGCCACTGCCAGTTTGGAGAACAGCAGACGGTTCTGAAACCCGTTGTATTGGAAGTGTAAACGAATTGCAGGAATGCATTGAAGCCGGCAAAAAAGCAGGGTTTATGCCTGAATCTTTTGAATTGAAAGACCTGCACAAACCTTTTGTGGATGAGGTAGTTTTTCCTTCATCCAAAGGCGAAAAAATGTTCCGCGAGCCTGATTTGATTGACGTTTGGTTTGATTCAGGGGCCATGCCTTATGCGCAATGGCATTATCCGTTTGAGAACAAGGAAATATTTGAGGGAAATTTCCCTGCAGATTTTATCGCCGAAGGTGTTGACCAAACCCGGGGATGGTTCTTTACCCTGCATGCCCTTTCGGTGATGTTATTTGACCAGATTTCGTACAAGAATGTAATTGCTAACGGACTGGTACTCGACAAGAACGGTCAGAAAATGAGTAAGCGCTTGGGAAATGTGGTGGATCCATTTGCAACCATTGCCAAGTATGGTGCTGATGCTACCCGTTGGTATATGATTTCGAACAGCGACCCTTGGGATAATTTGAAATTTGATATTGAAGGCGTGGCCGAATCTCAGCGGAAATTTTTCGGAACTTTATATAATACTTATGGGTTCTTCGCCATTTACGCCAATATTGATGGGTTTGAATTCAATCCGGATAAAACCACACCTTTGGCGCAGCGCACAGAACTTGACCGATGGATTTATTCCAAGCTGCAGAGCCTGGTAAAAACGGTTCGTAAGCACATGGACGATTACGACCCAACACCGGCTGCACGAGCTATTGAGGAGTTTGTTTGTGACCATTTATCGAACTGGCATGTGCGTTTAAGTCGTCGTCGTTTCTGGAAAGGTGAAATGAATGAGGACAAACAAGCAGCTTACGAAACCCTGTACGAATGTTTGTTGGTGGTTTCCCAGTTGATGAGTCCAATTGCGCCATTTTTCTCCGATTGGTTGTACAAAAACCTGAATGGGAAAATGGAATCAGTTCATTTAACCGATTTGCCAGAAGTTATTGAAGCTGCCATTGATACCGAATTGGAGGAGCAAATGGATTATGCCCAGCGCATTTCTTCCATGGTGCTTTCTATCCGGAAAAAGGAAAATATCAAGGTACGTCAACCCTTGCAAAAAATCCTTATTCCTTTGATTGATCAGCGGATTAAGGATGAGATTGTGCATGTTCAGAACCTGATTCTAGCCGAGGTTAACGTAAAACAGCTTGAATTTATTGATGCCATTGATAAATCAATCAAACCTAATTTTAAAGTATTGGGTAAAAAGTTGGGCGGTAAAATGAAATCCGGAGCTGCCTTAATTCAAGCGATGACTCAAAATCAGATTGTTGAACTGGAGTCTAAAGGACAATTAGAGCTTCAGATTGAGGATGAAGTTTTTGTTATCGAATTGGGTGATGTTGAAATTTTATCGAAGGAAATTCCGGGATATAAGGTAGCCAACGAGGGCAGATTAACTGTGGCTTTAGATATTTCCTTGAGCGAAGAATTGCGTCAGGAGGGCATTGCACGCGAATTCATTAGTAAGCTTCAGGCCTTGCGGAAAGATTCCAATTTGGAGGTTACAGATAAAATCCACATCCTGGTTGGAGAACATGAATATTTAAAAAGTTCTATAAATCAGTTCAAAACATATATTTGCACCGAATTATTGGCAGCCTCTTTGGAATTTGCAAGTGGCAAAACCCTTGAAAATACTATTGATGTAGACGATAATTCAATTCAGGTTACTATCCAAAAAGCATAATTGTTTATGGCTAAAAACACAAAAAAAGCACCTGCCAAAAAGGCGGTGAAAAAGCCGGCAGCTAAAACACCTGCCAAAAAGCAAAAAGCTGCAATAAAGAAAACAGCTGCTAAAGCACCTGCAAAAAAGGTTGTGAAAAAGGCTGCTGTGAAGAAAGCTGCTCCTAAAAAGGCTGCAATCAAAAAGGCAATTGCTAAGAAAGCTGTGAAGCCTGCAGTAAAGAAACAAGCAGTTAAGAAGCAGGTAAAAGCAAAACCAGCTTCAAAGCCTGTTGCTAAGAAGGCAACCAAGCCGGCTGCAAAACCTGTTGCTAAAAAAGCACCGGCAAAAAAAGCCGCTAAGTCAGCAAAGCCTGTTGCTAAAAAGGTTACAAAGACAGTTCAAAAATCTGCTCCTGTAAAATCAAGCAAATCTGCGGTAAAATCAACCGCAAAGAAGGTTACTAAGCCAACTGCAAAACCTGTTGCTAAACAAGCATCGGTAAAAAAGACTGCTCCAAAACCAGTTTCAAAGCCAATTGCAGAAAAAGCGGTAAAGGCCGCCAAAAAAGTTCCTACAAAAGCGGTTAAGTCAGCTAAGCCATCCAAACCCGCCAAAGCGGAAACCAAAGTGGTGAAGCCTTCAGTTCCGAAAAAGGAATTGCAACCTGTGGTTAGCAAAGAGCCTCATTTTGAAGAAGAGAAGCAAGAAATACTTCCCATTGAAGCAAAGCGCTACAGCGATGTAGAATTGGAAGAGTTCCGTGAAATCATCAACAGGAAATTGAAAGTTGCTCGCGAAGAGTTGACCAACCTAATGGACCAAATGCAGAACCCGGGTTTAAATGGTGGTGCAGATACCGACAATTCCTACAATAAAATTGATGACGGATCATCTACTTCTGAAAAAGAATATTTGAGCCAATTGGCTGCCCGTCAGCGCAAGTTCATCGAGAATTTAGAAAATGCACTTATCCGTATCGAGAACAAAACCTACGGAATTTGTAAAGTTACCGGGAAGTTGATTTCCAAAGAACGATTGAGGGCGGTTCCACATACCACCTTGAGTATGGAAGCCAAACTTCAACAATACAAGTAAGAATTTACATCTTTGAAAGGGGCCTTAGGCCCCTTTTTTTTGACTATTTCAGTCTGCTTTAAATATATTGCCGCTTCATGGCATCAAAATCCCTTGCCGAACGGCTAACCGCGCATCAATATCCTAGCTGGTACTTTTCTCAGCCTTGGGTACTTAAGTTGGTTTATGCCTGGTTTGCCTTGATTTACCAACGAGTTGGGTTGAGTTACAAAGGAATTCAAGCAATTCTTAGCAAATTGCCAGCCGGGGCAACTGTATTGGATGCCGGATTTGGTGAAGGACAGTTTTTGTATGGCAATGCGCAACGCAATCCGCACTTGCAGTTTTTGGGTCTCGATTTCAACTCAAACACCCTTGAACTTGGCCGTTTTTTAATTCAACACAAGGGCTTAAAGAATGTAAAATTGAGTCAGGCCGATTTATCTCAGCCTTGGCCTGTGCCCTCAAATTCATTGGATGCTATTTGGTGCATTGGCGTTTTGCATTGTATTCCCAAGGATTCAGAGGTATTGAAAAATGCCGCCAATTGCCTCAAACCGAATGCTCCGCTGCTAATCTACTCCCCACTTCAATCGCGGTTGGTGCTTGGTCCCTACAAATACATTATTCAGAAATACCCGGGGTACGACCGTTTGTATAGGTCCCATGATTATTCAATGGAAGAATTGGTTGAAAAGGCAAATTTGGCCGGACTTCGCCTCCATTCTTCTCGCTTTACACATGGTTTACCCGGGATAATCAGTTATGAATTATTTACTTTATTAGTTACCCTAATCACCCATGGTCATTTTCCGTTAAAGGTGCTTTCAGCCCTGTTCTTTTTACCTTGCCTTCCACTTGTGTTAATTCTTCGTTGGATTGATCAGCTTTTTCCGCCCCAAAAGCAGGGCAACGGATTATTGATTGAGTTTTTGAAAGCATAAGGCTACTGTGTTTTTCTTGCTGCTTTCTTTAGATTTGCCCTGAATGAAAAATCTTCGCCTGTTGCCTTTTTTGCTGTTAGCGGTAATTCTGGTTGTTGACCAGATTGTGAAATTGTATGTAAAAACTCACTTTGTACTTGGTGAGGAGATTCATGTTTTGGGTAATTGGTTTCGAATCCATTTTACTGAAAACTATGGAATGGCTTTTGGGATTGAATTTGGCGGCAAAACCGGAAAAATATTTTTGACCCTTTTCCGTATACTGTTTGTTGCCGGTATCCTTTGGTATATTAATAATCTTATTGAAACCAAGGCTGGCAAGGCCTATGTGTTTTCATGGACCATGATTGCCGCCGGCGCATTGGGTAATATCATTGATTCTGTTTTCTATGGCGTGTATTTTGGATACGATTCCTGGTTTCATGGAAGGGTAGTGGATATGTTTTATTTTCCCTTGATTCAAACCCGAATTCCTGAATGGTTCCCGTTTTGGGCTGGCGAGGATTTTGAATTTTTTCGCCCGGTTTTCAATCTGGCTGATGCCGCTATTTCCATTGGATTTGTATTGATATTGTTAACTCAAAATCAAGCTAATCCAACTCAGCCAGCAACCAATGCCGGCGAATTGGGTTCCGAAAGTGAAGCTGAAATCAAACCTGAATAGGCATTTTGTCAGACGAAAATTCTGGCATAGCTATTGAATTCCATGACCGGCATTCGTATTCTGCGAAAGCCTTATATATTTGACTAAATACCATGAGCATGAATTTTGGAAAAGAATTTCGCAACTATGCGATTAAACACAAAGGTTTTTCCAGCCTGAAAGTGGATGCGTATATCGAAAGTACCGCTGAAAACATGACCCGCACCGTAATTGAGGAGCGCCCCATGAATTTCCGGGAAATTGATGTGTTCTCGCGTTTGATGGCCGACAGGATTATTTTCCTGGGCATGCCTATTGATGATTATGTTGCCAATATCATTCAGGCACAATTGCTGTTTTTAGATTCAATGGATGCCCGCCGCGATATCCAAATGTATATCAATAGTCCGGGTGGTTCTGTTTACGCAGGATTAGGTATTTATGATACCATGCAATGGGTAAACCCTAGCGTGGCAACCATTTGTACAGGTTTGGCCGCATCTATGGCCGCCGTTTTGTTGTGTGCCGGAGAAAAAGGCAAGCGTTCTGCTCTTCCACATGCCCGCGTTATGATTCACCAACCTTTGGGTGGCGCACAAGGACAGGCTTCTGATATTGAAATTACAGCTCGCGAAATCCAAAAGCTGAAAAAAGAATTGTATGATATCATTGCCTCCCATAGTGGACAACCTTTTGAAAAAGTTGAGGCCGATAGCGACCGCGATTATTGGATGATTGCCAGTGAAGCCAAAGAATACGGCATGATTGACGATGTATTGCTGAAAACAAAAACCGAGAAGTAATTCGGTTTGCGAATTTCAGCACAAACTGAATCACCATCAGCTTAGCCCATTTTTCCGGTCATTTGCCGAAGGCGCACTATTCCTTTTTACCTTTTATTTGAAAGCGTGGTCTGAAAAGGCCGCGCTTTCTGCGTTTTTGTTGCCGCTTTTTCATCAGCAAGTGCGACATTGATTTTTACTTTTTTTTCGGTTTTGTGCAGAAAATCAAAAACTGTATTCTTTTTAGTACTTATTGATGTTTTCCACAAGGTTTTGTTGAAACACCTTGTTTTCTTCAAGTTGCAAGAATTGCCAGTAGTTTGGTTGATTTTTCGGGTTGAGATGAGGTGTAGTCCTTGCCTGGCTTGAGCTGACGAATTTTGAAAGCTATTGAATGAATTTGCTATGAGAAATTTGCATCAAACCAAGTTGTATGAATTCAAGCCATTACTCAAGTCGAATTTTGTTGCTCCTCCTAGGAACTTACTTCCTTTTTTCTGCCTGTAAAAAAGGGGCTGGAATTGATGCTAATTCCAATTCCACGAAATGCACTCCAACCTTACTACCCAATCAGTTCCGGAGTATTTTTCTTTCCGACCCCATACCCAATTCCACCGAGGAGCAGGCGCTTGCGGTTTTCCATTTTTCGCAATCCATGAAAACCTATTCAAATACCCCTTGCAAAGCATTGCCCAATGAATGTAGCACCCAACTCAGGGTTCAGAATGTGAGTGGAAAGAAAATGCGTCTTGCCTATTCCATCTCCTATTCGCAAGGGAACAACAATTGGCAGTCGGATGGTTTTGTTGAACTTCTGCCTGATAGCTCGGCATCGGTTGGTCAAATTACCAGCAACTGCGGATGGATTACCGCTGAAGGTCTGCGGGTTGTGAAAAGAAGCCTAAGTCTGGATTAGGCAGAATCAAACCCGTAAGGTATCTTTGGCGCTTTATGGCGAAAAGAAAAGAAGATTACTGCTCATTCTGCGGCCGTGGCAGAGCTGAAACAGCTATGTTAATTGCCGGTATAGATGGATTAATTTGTGACGAGTGTATCAATCAGGCTCACCGCATTGTGAATGAGGAGGCCGATTTTAAAACCACAACTCCGACAAAAGGTAATAAATCTTCGCGTAAGCTTTTAAAACCAGCCGAAATCAAAGCACATCTCGACCAATATGTTATTGGGCAGGATGAAGCTAAAAAAGTGTTAAGTGTTGCCGTTTATAACCATTTTAAGCGCATCAATTCCGGCTCTAAAGCGGGTGATGATCTCGAAATAGAGAAGTCGAATATCCTGCTTGCCGGTGAAACCGGAACCGGAAAAACCTTGCTGGCTAAAACCCTCGCAAAAATTCTGGATGTGCCTTTCTGCATTGCCGATGCAACCGTACTCACAGAAGCAGGTTACGTTGGCGAGGATGTTGAGAATATCTTAGTTCGCCTTCTTCAGGCCGCCAATTACAACCTCGAAGCAGCTGAAAAGGGAATCATCTACATTGATGAAATCGACAAAATTGCACGCAAAAAAGACAATCCTTCCATCACACGTGATGTGAGTGGGGAAGGGGTGCAACAGGCTTTGCTTAAGATTTTGGAAGGTACTGTTGCCAATGTTCCTCCACAAGGTGGAAGAAAGCACCCCGACCAAAAAATGATTCAGGTAAATACCCAAAATATTTTGTTCATCTGCGGTGGCGCTTTTGATGGCTTGGATAAAATCATTGCCCGCCGATTGCAAACTCAGTCCATCGGCTTCAAATCGCAAGATTCAGAAGAGCTCGAAAGCTCAGAAAATCTCCTGCAATACGTTTCTCAAGCCGATATCAAAACTTTCGGACTAATTCCCGAAATCATTGGTCGTTTGCCAGTGCTTTGCCACTTGAATCCACTCGATAAATCAACATTGCACAATATTCTTACTCAGCCCAAAAATGCTTTAATCAAACAATACAAATACTTGTTTACACTTGAAGGCATTGAGCTGGATATTAAAGACGAGGTGATTGATTTAATTGTTGATACGGCTTTTGATTTGAAACTGGGAGCTCGTGGTTTGCGTAGCATTTGCGAAGCCTTAATGCTGGATTACATGTACGAAGTGCCCGGAATGGATAAGAAAATAGATAAGCTTGTAATTGATGCCGAAACTGCTGCCGAGAAAATCAAAATAATTCGCTTCAAGCACCAAAAAGCATCCTAATTACAGGTGATTCTTTCGGATATAACTAGTAGTACTCAGCAAATGCATCAACGAGCATCTGAGTAAGCCTCCCATGGTTCCTGCGCGTTCAAAGCGACTGCTTTTGTAATGCTCGCTCAGTTCCTGACGTAATTTCCTAACGTGGTCTTCCGGTGCCAATGGGTCCCGACTCATGGCTTCAATCAGCCTAACCAAAGGCCATTTTGCTGCTTTCATCCGGTTTATCATCATGGCACGCTCCTCACGTTGGTACTGCTTCATCGATTCAACCGAAATATACTTCATCCCCAATTCTACATAGGGATTGTTTTGTTTGTAATATTGCGGAAGGTAAACCGTCTTCTTGCCTTCGTAACATTGCTGGTCAAAATCAATTGCGCGAATGCGGTAATGCACTTCTTCAAAATCTGGTGTAAGCTGAATTACAAAATTGCTGCTGTGCATATCACCCAATAGCTTAATAAAACAACGCTCGTTGAATTTAATAAATTCCTTCGATAAGCGAATGGGATTGAAATCGCTATGGTCTTGATACAACTTTAAAAAAGCATCGCCCGGAACACCCGCAATATGTTCTTCAATTAGGGTGTCGTTGTGCACCAGATAATGAATTCGGTTGGGCGACAATAAGTGCTCAAGTTCTAGTCCGAGTATGCGCGATGCATCCGCCTTTTTTACATAGAAATAATCAAAATTGTCGTTTATCCGGTTCACAATCCGAATGCGAAATGGCGAGGTGTTTCCGTATAGGCAGTTGTCAATCCGGTCAACAAACAAATGCTCCATCACCCCAATATCTCCGCCGGCTTTCATCAAGGCATACACCTCAATTAATCCACGCTGCAATTCATCAAACCATTCATGCGGATACATGCAGGTTTCCCAAAGCGTGTCTTTGCCCTTTTTATCGTACAAGGCAATTGAATCACTAAAACCCATCAAATCGCGATACTCAATTCCAATGCGCATCTCACGATGGTGGTGCTTCAAATAATTGCGCAAATAAGCACCCACCGGAACGGGAATTTTCTTTTTCGATATTTCGGGCATAACAGGCTCAAATTAATCAAATTCGTGCTTAAAACACTTGCTCGCGTTCAACTTTCAAAAGGAGTATTCATTCCAATTTTAATTGGGCATGCCCCCTTGGAGCTAAATTATTTTCAGCTTCGCAATGCGTTTCCACCAAGGGGTCGGGTGTTTGCTCCAATCTTTTTGCCTGCCCTTGCGACGCCGGCCCGCGCGCGCAAAAAGGATTTCCACGTCACCCCCTCATGCGGGTTTCCGTTATCCAATCTTACTTTCCTCGCCGATTTAAATATGGAATACTACCTGGTTAAAATTTTTAGTACATATTAAATGCCTGGGCATGCAACGCCGAATAATCCCATTGGAAATCAAATTGGAAGAAATAAGGACTTCTTAATTGCCTATTTCGGCTTTACTTGTATTTTCACCGAATGAATGCAGAACTGAATAATCCGAAGACCATTCGTGCCTGGACTTTTTACGACTGGGCAAATTCGGTATTCTCACTTACCATTGCTACGGCCATTTTCCCACCCTACTACGAAGCAGTAAGTAAGGCCGCTTCTATAAGCCAAGGCAATGCTCCAGATGGACCATTTTACCTCGATATACTTGGGCTTAAAGTTGTCAATACGGCCTTGTATTCCTATGCCCTTTCGCTGGGATTCCTTTTAGTAGCCTTCTTTTCGCCGGTTCTTTCAGGCATTGCCGATGCGCGAAAAAACAAGAAAACCTTCATGCGCTTTTTTGCCTACTTGGGTTCATTGAGCTGCCTACTCATGTTTTTTATGACACCGGATACGGTTTATCTAGGTATCTTACTTTTTGTCCTTAGCTTGTTTGGCTTTGGGGGTTCAATTGTTTTTTACAATGCATTTTTACCCGAAATTGTCACCGAAGACCGCTATGATGAGGTAAGTGCCCGTGGATTTTCAATGGGCTATATTGGCTCGGTACTTCTCCTAATTATTAATCTGGCTCTCATTATCAAAGCTGATTTCTTTTTCCCGATAGAGAACCTTGCCAAGGAATATGAACTAGCAGGATTGGATGCCACACTTGCTCTTGAAAAGGCCAAAAGTTATTATGAAACACTAGCCATTCGCTTAAGCTTTGTAAGCGTAGGAGTATGGTGGGCCGGTTTTGCCCAGATTACCTTCAGCAACCTACATGAAGACAAATCGCTTGCCTTAAAAGGAGACGACTCTCTTATTCACAAAGGATTTAGGGAAATTAAGAAGGTGCTCCAGGAAATTAGAAAGCCAGAACAAGCTAAAATAAGAAACTACCTTCTCGGTTATTTTTTCGCGTCCATGGGTGTTCAAACTGTTATGTATGTGGCCAGTTTATTTGGTTCACAAGAATTAAAAATGGCAACCGATGAGCTCATTCTTACCATACTCATCATTCAGTTAATTGCCATTGCCGGGGCATGGGCATTCTCCAAGTTATCGGGTAAAATTGGTAATATTTATACCTTGCTAATTATGCTGATAGTTTGGATTGGAATAACAATTGCTGCTTACTTTGTAAGCACATCCAATCAATTTTATGCACTCGCTGTTGTTGTGGGTATAGTTATGGGTGGAATTCAATCGATGTTTCGCTCAACTTATGCTAAACTTATTCCAGACCATACCACAGAAACAGCAAGCTGGTTTAGCTTTTTTGATTTTTGCGAAAAAATGGCCATTGTTCTAGGTACCTTAATTTATGGCCTGCTCATTGATGCAACACAAAGTATGCGCAGTTCAGTATTGGCACTCATGTTGTTTTTTTTAGTAGGTTTGTTTTTTATATCGCGAATTAAAAACTTTATCGGTCAAAGCTCAGATTAATGGCAGTTCAGAAAATCCAGATTCAAATTCCCTGCTTCGTCGATCAATTCAAACCTGAAACCGGAATGAATTTGGTGAAGGTGCTTGAAAAGGCAGGTTGCCAGGTGAATTACAACCCGGAACAAACCTGTTGTGGTTTGCCGGCATTCAATGCAGGCCAATGGGAAGATTCTCGTCAAGTGGCGGAGAAGTTTTTGGATGAAATTTCACTTGATAAAAATCTGGTTTGTGCGGCATCTGCTTGCACCTCAATGATTCGCAATTCCTACGATTTGCTGTTTCAAAATTCAAGTTTCCACAATAAATACCGTCAGCTTCAGAAAAAAACCTTTGAACTGAGTGAGTTTCTGATTGACGTTTTGAAAATAGACCAGTTGGGTGCTCGCTTTGATGGCAAAGTCTTGCTAATGGATTCTTGCCAGGCTACCGGGCATTGCGGAATCGCTGCTCAGCCTCGTCAGTTGCTTAAAAACGTGGAAGGACTTGAGCTTGTTGAATTGCCCAAAGAGGGCATGTGCTGTGGTTTTGGCGGAATGTTTGCCGTGCGTTCCGAGGCCATGTCGGTTAGCATGGGACTTGAGATTTTGGAAGCTGCAGAACTGGCCGGAGCCACTGCAATAACATCTACAGATACAACCTGCCTATTGCAATTGGAAAGTCTATTAAAGAACAAACCCCGTTCCGGACTTAAAGTCCTTCATTTGGCTGATATTTTGGCTTCAGGTTGGTAGTTTTGTAATCCATTACTCCGCTCAATTTCATGAAAAAATATTCCCATGCGCAATTGCGCAGTTTTACAGAACAAGTCTTTGTAAAGTTGGGCATGCCCGCCAATCAAGCTGAAATTGCTTCCTCCGTTTTAACAGAAGCCGATTTGCGAGGTATAGATTCGCATGGTGTGGCTCGTTTAAGCGGTTATGTTCGTCTGCGCGATGCAAACCGAGCCAATTTTGCACCGAGTTTAAAGATTCTACACGAAACGCCTTCAACTGCCAGCCTGGATGCCGATTTGGGCCTAGGCTTATTTACCGCACAAGAGGCTATGAAATTGGCCATGCAAAAAGCGCGTCATGTAGGAACGGGTTGGGTTGCTGTGCAAAATAGCAACCACTTTGGAATTGCGGCTGCTCACGCCATGTTGGCGCTTGAGGAGGATATGATTGGATTTGCCATGACGAATGCAAGCCCCTTGGTGGCTCCAAGCGGAAGCAAAGAACGTATGTTGGGTACAAATCCAATTTGTGTAGCCATACCCGCCGGAAAAGAAAAACCATTTGTATTGGACATGGCAACCAGTGCTGCAGCCAATGGAAAGCTGGAAATTGCTCAGCGCCTAGGCAAGTCGCTACCTGATAATTGGGTACAAACGCGCGAGGGAGGCTCAAGTAACGATGCATTTGAACTTAAAAATGGAGGCTCATTGCTTCCTTTAGGCGGACATAAGGGTTACGGTTTGGCCGCAATGGTTGATATTTTGTCGGCGGTATTACCAGGCGCAAATTATGGTCCCTGGGTGCCACCATTTGTTGCCTTTCTAAACCCATTGGAAAATTTACCAGGAAAGGGAATCGGGCATTTTGTAGGCGCCATGCGTGTGGATGCTTTTCGTCCAAAAGAAGAGTTTCTGGCTCACATGGACAATTGGATTCAACGCTTCAAGGCCTCTGAACGATTAAATCCGGAAGAGCCTGTGCTAATTCCCGGTGAGCCGGAGCTGGAGGCAAAACAGGAAAGATTGGCAAAGGGTATTATGTTGAATGCAGAAGTTGAAAATGACCTATTGGCTTTAGCTGCTCGATTTGAACTTAGTTTGTAAAAGACCTTTAGCTTCCAACTCATTCAAAAGTGGACTTTTCTGCCCTGGTTGTTTAATAATTGATAAAAAGTGCTAAATTCATTCAAATTTTAAACCTATGGGAGGAATTAGAGGAAAAGTAAAAACCATTATTATGGACAAAGCACCTTCGGCAGATAGCTTGAGGATGCAAAGCAACTTAGGATTTCAAAGCGGTGGCTATACCAGCCTAACAGATGCCTTGAATGCCGAGTTTGAAATTACATTAACAGAAGCAGAAGTTGAAGCCCAGGCTACCGTAAACGATGTAGTTCTGTTGGTTGAAAGCAAGGTTCCGAATCCTTAAAAAGAAATGGGCTCAGAATTTTCCGAGCCCATTTCTTTTCTACCCTAATCAAAATTTATTGGTATTCGTTGAATTGGAGAATGAATGTTTTTTTGTTCTGGGTAAAGGGAATAAAGCTTTCAAAATTTCTCCCGCTTCTTTCCAATTGAATTGTTTTTTGCTCTCCGTTTAGCAACTTTTCAAACTGTTCAGATTCCTCTTTATTTGGAAGCAGCAAGAAGGTTTCTTTTTCAAAGGCACTTGAATCCTCTTCATTTTCGTAATATTCTGAAATGCTGAAAAAGTGTTTTTTGCCATTCAGGGTGTCTTGCCAAATCAGGGATAAATTACCAGGTCTTCCATTTAGCTGGTTAATAAATGAAAGGGTTTTCTCACTTTTACCAATCCAGTTTTTGTTGAATTCATAGGCTTCAAGCTCTACCTCTTCGGCTAATTGTGTCTGTAAATGCTTGGCAAATTCTAAACTTTTTTTGCTTGCAGTTTCCTTGTAGTAGTTATCTCCGGCAAACAAGGCAATTGCTACAATTGGAAAGCCTGAAAGCAAAATCCATTTCAAGCGCTTCACCTTTTGCGGACTATCTTCAGACTGCGGTTCACCGCGGGAGGCTATTCGGCTAAGATTAAACATGATATTCAGAATAAGCGCTCCTGCCATTAGGGAGAGCAAGGCTAAAATTGAAATACCAAAGAATTCTTTACGAAAGCTAATGAGTTGGAGGTCGAAAATTTCGGTAACAATAAAGCCGAATACCCAGAATAAAAGAAGAAGAATTGCAATCAAACCGATTGAGTTGCTAAGTTTTACAATGGTTTTTGGGTTCAACATGGAGTTAGATTTGTTTTTACAAAAAATGCCATTCACTTTCGGGTGAATGGCATTTTGGATTTTGATGAGCAATTACTTACAGCCTGGGGTTGAGCTAGGTAAATCCATTATCTCGTTGTAATCGGTTCTGTCGATGGTCCGGGTATATTCATACCATTTGCCACCGTAGGAAGCGCCAAAAATATAGGTTTCTCCAACTTTGAATCGGTCTGTTGTAAATCTTCCATTGTTCATATATCCCAAGTAGTTGAAATATTGATCGCCAGGTTTTTTGAAGTACACATAAATGGATGGTCTTAAAACCCTTCCATTTGATGGACAGTTACCAGCAATGTTTACATTTACAATGGTTGGTGGAGGAATTGTAGCGGAAACGTTCACCGTTGATCCACACAGATTAAACAATTGGCTTTCAGCAAGCATCGTACCTTTATCGTAATAGCTTTGGCCCGAGTAAATTCTCAATTTGCATTGCCTTCCACGTGGGGCATTGTAAAATCCAATTACGTTTCCATTTTTTACATCCTCAAAAAGAGACTTATAGAATTGGCCGTTTGGTTGAACCAGTTCCATGTACCTATAAGTATTGGTGTTGATATTGGTATTAAGGCGAATGGTTGATCCGGTGTAGCAGGAGTTGTAGAAATAATCCAGGTTCCACCAGCTTAAATGCGGAACAATCATAATGGCCTCCAGCTTATTTGTGCTTGTGTTTTTTACCACCAATGCATTTCCTTCTTCTTTCCATTGGCCAGTTTTAGTATCTAGACTCCAGAAAGGAATGGTATCGCCTTCTTTAGTTGTGGTTCCAGTTGTTGGGTTGAAGGTTTCAGGGTTGATTTCAACTTTGATGTCAATGGGTTTTGAGAACGATTTTACCGATTGGCTACCGTTAGTCATTTCCATGGAAATAAATCCGGCAGTTTCAAAAGAAATAGGGTCCATTACATTGCCGTTTTTATCAACCACATTGCTCACATCAAATCCACCTGGAAAGGATTTAATAGATTCTGGATTTCTATTGTCGAAATGAACCATTTGAACTTGCACATTTCCCGAAACAGGAGCGCCATTTTCATCAAACATTTTTGTTCCGGCAGGAATCACCACCACAGCTGCTTCTTGCTTGCTGTTTTCGGCGGGAATAACGAATTGAAGTTCTGAATTTGTGCCTGTCGATGCATCAACCACAACAGTTTCCTGTTTTGCTGCAACACCTTTTGGCGGAGCAGAGATTTTTACCATAGAAATTTCCAGAGCTTTGTTTCCTTCAGCATTGATTTCAACTGGAAATACAGCCCTTAAGTAACCTGGGGCGTCACACAAAATGGTAAAGCGTATTGGATTTTCAGGAGTTGGCTTTAATCCAGGTTCAAGCAAAAACGAACTAACTCCATTTTGTACAGTAATGTTCCGGCTTCCGTCCGAACTATAAATGTATTTTTTATCGTTTCCAGCCAGAGAAATGGTAACATTTTGAGGAACCGTTCCAGTTGAATTGGCATCAACAATACGAATCCCGTAGTTGTTACTGGAGATATCGGTGTTGAGCGTTATTTTTAAGTCATCAAGTGGACTCTTGCAAGCGCTGCTAATTAACAAGATGCCGAAAAGTGAAAAAACGATTGCCTTTTGAATTGTGGTATATTTCATATGCTATTATTTTGCAAGTTTGAAAGTTAGATTGAACATAACTTGTGGTAACCACCTGTACTGATCTAGGCCTTTTTGCAATACGCTTTGCTGGTTGGAGGTTGGTTCAAGTAATCCAGTTGCGCTAAAGTTCAATTGAGGTGCACCTATATAATAGGTTCCAATTTCAAAGCTAAATCCAACACGGTTTTTAGGTATTGCACGTCCAAATCCTATTCCTGCATAGGGAGAGAATTTGGCAGGACTAACATCCAAGCTGATAATTCCCACTTTAGTAGGGTCTAAGAAAATCTCTCCCTGTTGAATGGTATCTTTCATCCTGGCAACCCCTTTAATATTGGTCAACATGTAAGCACCTCCAAGCGTAAATTTGAAAGCATTGCCAAATGGATGGAAATCAAGCATCAAAAAGCCATTCCCAATATTTCCACTTACATCTCCAACAATTTTACTTCCTTGAACATTCTGCTCAATTCCATTGTATTCAATCGGTAGGTAAGTTCCTCCAATGCGGGCCGTGATAGTTCGTTTTGCATTCAAGCTTTTCGCAAATTCTAAGCCAGCTCCCATGGTTCCAGCTTTCAACGAAAAACCAAAGCTTCCTCCTTTCGGATTATCAGGTAGAATGGGTTCTTGACTCATTTCTGGCATTTGTGCTTTTACAGAAAATACAACAAATGCAAGTACAAGTAAAAATGTAAATTTTCTCATAGCCCTCAAATATAAGCGCAATAGGCAATTATGTTGTGTAAAGAAAAAATTAATTCTAATTGCGTTTTTTTTGATACTACTTGTGTTGTTCGGAAATTATTTTTTTCATCAACACCAACAGCTCCTCTTGAATTTTAACCTGCTTATCGTGAGCATACCATTTGTGCAACTCTTCAGCATAATTGGCAGCTGTTTCCGGATTGCTTTTTAACCGCACTACCAAATCTTGCGCTTCTTTGGGACGTGGTCCCCAGCTAGCCAACAATTCGTTAGATTCGTTTAAAATCAAAAGTTTAGGAATAGAACGTCCGCCATTGGTTAAATGGGCATCCATCAATTCCAAGTTTTGATCGCGGTACACCAATTTCAAGTTTATCTTTTCTGCTGATACCTGGGCAATTGCTGCTAAAACCGGAACAATTTGAGCCGCATCTCCGCACCAATGTTCCGAGATAAGCAACCAGTTTTGCTTTGCTTCTTTTGAAGCAATTGCTTCCAGGAGTTCGGCATTCAAATGAACCTGTCGTTCAATCCGAGTGAGCCGCTGCCAATTCATGGGCAAGTATTGCTTGTACGGATTTTCGTCTGAACTGTTCAGTTCCTTTTCAAAATTTTCTTTGTAAGCTGAGAAATCAATTCCCTTGGCTAAGTAAAAGCCATAATCTATTGCCGATTTTTCCATAATTTATTTTACATCCATCCTTTTCGCCTAAACCATTGGTATATTACCAAGGTTATTCCTAGCATTCCAAGCATTACAGCTGGATATCCCCAGGTGAATTTGAGCTCGGGCATAAACTCAAAATTCATTCCATAGATGCCCACAACAAAGGTCAATGGCAGGAAAATAGCCGAAAAGGCAGTCAAAATGCGCATTACGTCATTGGTTTTCTGACTGGATATTGCCAAGTACAAATTCAACAAGGAGTTGATACTGTCGTAAATTTCATCCGTCAAACTATCAAGCCCAACAAAATAATCGTACATATCGCTGTAATAGGTCGATTTTTTGTGGTTATGCGGAAGTGCTTCAATAACTGTTTTGTTAATCAGATTCAAACGCTTAATCAAATAGGCCTTTCGCTTGATACGGTAGAGGTTTTGCAGTAAATCCGGAACCTTCTTTTTCAGGAAAATGCTTTGTTCATACACATCCACTTGTTTGTCGATTTGCTTAAGCGGAATTTGAAAAGTTTCCATCACATTTTTGTTTATCTTACAAACAATGTCGAATGGGCGCTTCACCAAAGGATCTCCGCAGTATTTTTCCGCAACTTTTTGAATGATTTGAGTATGACTTCGATGGATGGTTAGCAGGAATTTCTCATTGAAAAAAATGGCCAATTTCCGGGTAAGCTGCTGGAAATTGGTTGGATGGTGAACCGAATGCTCATCAAACATCCTGAAAATTACAAAAGTGTATTCTTCAAATACCTCAAATTTGGGCAGGTGATCTGATTGCAAACAGTCTAAAACTGCGGGTTGAGGTAGATTAAATCGAACCGCTAATTCCCGAAGCTCTTCCTCACTTGGAGTGCCCACATCAATCCACTCAAAAGGTAGGTTTGGGTAATGTATTTGAGTAGAATGGCTCATGTAACTTTTGTTCCGTTGAATTGCATCAAATCTACGCAACTTTGAGGAATGAAGCTTAAAATGGATCTTTTGCCTTTGTTGGCCTTTCTTTTGTTTTCACTAGGTAAGGTCCAAGGTCAACCCTTTCAAATTGTCCTGCATCCAAAAACAGGTATGCAATTGCCGGCCATTCAATCATTCGCCTGGGGAAATTTTGGTGATTACGTTTTTTTATTTGGCGGTCGCACCGATGGACTTCACAGACGCCAGCCTGTATTTAGTTTTGCCGCATCCGGCAACAATACCCAGGTTTACCTCATCCATAATCGAACCTTTGAGGTTAAATCTTTTTCTTTAAGTCTTTTGCCAGTTGGCATTCAGGAGCAGTTGCAGAGTACCAATATGCAATTTTCCCAACAAGGAAAGTATTTGGTTTTAACAGGCGGCTATGCTTATTCGGCAACTCAAGCCAACCACATTACATTTCCAAATTTGACAGTAGTGGATTTGGAAGTGCTTTTTACAGCCTTTCAGCAGAATGCCAATTATGGACAAGCTTTTAGACAAATTTCAGACCAACGTATGGCTGTCACCGGAGGCCACATGGTTACAATGGGTGAGCGCTTTTTTCTTGCAGGTGGTAACCGATTCGATGGAAGATACAATCCCATGGGTGGCGCTTCTTATGTGCAAAAGTACACCAATTCTATTCGTTCTTTTAACCTGAATCCTGCCGATACTTTGCTCACAATTCTTGATTTTCAGGAATGGACCGATAGTTTGAATTTGCATCGCAGAGACTACAATCTTACTCCTTTTCGTGCGGCAAATGGCCATACAAAATTTCATATCTGGTCAGGAGTTTTTCAATATGGGGTTGATTTACCTTGGTTAAATGTGGTGGAGTTTGATGAAGATAGCTTCCAGGTAATTCCCAGTTTCAACCAGTATTTGAATCAATACCATACTGCGAACACCGTGATTTATGACTCTGCCACTCAAACCAACTATACCCTCTTTTTTGGTGGAATTGGTCAGTACCAATACCAAAATGGTACTTTGGTCAGAAATGATAGTGTTCCATTTGTGAAAACTGTAAGCTGTATTGAGCGAAAATCAACTGGGGCAATGGCTGAATTTGAACTTCCTATTCAAATGCCCGGTTATCAGGGTGCTTCTGCCGAGTTTATTCCTGCCACTAATTTGCAAGGCGATGAACATAGTGTTTTTGTTTTACCTCCTAGCATCAAGGATTCAATTTTATTGGGAACTATTTATGGGGGAATTTCGAGTACTGCTCCCAATATTTTCTTTACAAATACCGGAACGCAAAGTTCTGCTTTAGGCACATGGACAGATGTTTGGCTGAAACCAGGTAAAGCCACTGCCATTCCGGTTAAAGAAATGAGTAGGGTAGAATTGGATGTTTTTCCCAATCCATTTTGCCAATTTTTACAAGTGCGGGTTCAAGAAGCCTTAAAAAACGATTACAGTTTTTCGTTGTTGACCATGCATGGAAAAAAATTGGAATTGCCTCCTGTAAAGCAAGATGGTAATTCATTTCAGTTTGATTTCTCACATGTGAATATTCAGGGAGTACTCTTTTTAGAGATTTCTTCGCCCAAAGGCAAGTCACTAATCAAACTTATTCATAACTGTAATTAAACCCGGATTATGCATTTGAACTTGGTCAGGAGGGCCAAAAGGCCAAAGAAATTGACAGTTTCGCGAGTAAGGCATACCAGTTTTGGTATGCTGAGGGAGAGAAACAGGCAATTTCACAGGACTTTTGGACCGTAATAGCTGAACATTTGCATTTTTCAGGTTACAGGGCAGTAATAGATGGTCAAATGCGTATTCCGGGTTAAATCTGGTTTTCATTAGGGGTTTTGGATACCAGGGGCCGGCGGAGTTTTCTGCCGGCTTTTTTATGTCAGGTTGAATACCTCAAACAACCGATGGTATAAAATTGAAATTCAGGAGGAAGAATTACAGAATTGCTGAGTATTTTTGTTTTATTCGTTCAATTTATGCTTAAAAATTTACTCTTTAGTTTATTCATTCTTGCGGTAATTGGCTCAGTAAAGGGCCAAGTGCATTCCCGAAATGCTGGGGTTACTTTTCGGTTTGATGATTACCAGGAGCCTGCCAAGCTTGAGAAAATCAGGACTGTTTTTAAGCAATACGGTTTTCATTTTGTGCATGGTGTAAATCCGTCCAATGCTTACCTCTACGCTGATTCAAATGCCTATTGGAATCTGCTGAGAGCCCTTGAAGCAGATGGACATGAATTGGCAGATCAAACGCCCAATGATATGACCCATTTTTTCAAGTATCATTTACCTGAAGAGGCTGCCTATTTTGCTGCAAAGCCTGGAGTTGATCATGTGAATACCCTCGAAAAACGGGTTTGTTTGAATTATACCATCAACGATTTTTCGGGTGTTGGAAATGAAAGCCGGGTTACCATCAAAGACAATATGATTATCTCCGGAAAAAACGGGGAATGGAATGCTGAAAATACTTGGGGAGAAAATTATTTTACCCATTTGTACCTGCCTGCCACCAATCAAGTACTGGGTTTGGCCTATTTCCACAGCACGGTGCCAAGCGACCCGGATACAGCTTTTGTTCGTTCGTTTTGGGGTGAAAACATAAGCTTGAACAACGCAACAAATGTTGAGTACCGTAAAATTTCTCCTTTTGATATCAGCATTGCAAACGATGGGGTTAGGTTACTGGCTCAATACAGCCAAATGCTTTTCGCGGCAAATCAGTTAAAGGCTCCAACCGTTTTTCTTCAACCCGGAAATTCTACTCCGTATCTAAGTACCAAGCAAGTGCAAGAAATTTATTTGGCAGAATATGGCTATACCTGCGGAAATGTTTATCCCCTCAAGCAAAATACTTATTTGCTCAGTAACCCCGAAGGTAATAATCATTTCAAAATTCGAGGCGGCGATTTTACAGAGGAATACAATTCAGTAGCCGAAATCATCAAACTAATTGCAGATAATTCGGCCTCGCATATTGTTACCGTAAGCCTGAATCACCTCAGTTCTTGGGGAGGTGCTGCTCAAATTGATGATGTGGTGGCCAAGCTTCAGCAAATTCTTGGCTTTTGCAAAACCCATTCAATTCCCGTAAGAACCTATTCTGAAGTAAATGCCGATTTAAACCTGTCTTCTGTTTATTCAGCAGAAAACATCTTTCCAAACCTTTCCCGCGACCGTGATGCGGATGGCAACCCCGATGGAATTGTATTGGGTGTTGGAAATTATTCGCCAGATGGTGGACCAGACAACCTGCCTTATTTGTCGGGAAACATTGGCGGCCAATTGCTTCGAGTTCCGATTTTAGGTGGATTAACCAAAGGTTGGAACCAAATGAGCATGAAAACCAAAGGGGGAAAAAATCAATGGGAGAACATTGGTATGTACATGCAATTGCCGGAAGCCAATATGGATTTATTGCGGACTTTTCCGGCAGATACTCCCGATTGGACCACACAAACGGTTTGGTTTTATGTGCCCGAAAATGTGAATGTAATAAGCATTTACTTAAACCTAAATGCACCCCTGGGTTCAACTATTTATGTGAGCGATATTCGATTAAACGGATACCAATCTCCACAAATTTTGGCGGGTAGATTAGCAAGAAAAGCCAATCAGGCATTTCCGGTGTTGGATTTAGACAGTAAAGTAAAATCAGAAACGTATCTACCTTCCACTTTGACCTGGGAAATTTTGAATCAAGGTGTTTCAAATACAGCCGAAATCAGAAATCGAAATTTGTATGTGTATCCCAATAAGCATTTTCAAACCGGAGAAGACCAGCTTCACATTCGGGTTTTTCATCCTTCAGATAGTTTATATGCAGATACTGCGGTCATAAGTTTGGTTTCAACAGAGGCTGTTGCCTGTAAAAACTGCCGTCAAACCTTGGAGGTGCTTCCTTCGCCAGATGATTCGGTGTACACCTGGACATCGAGTCCGCAAAGCACCATTCGTTACGGAGCCTTGCCCTATAAAATTGAAGTTCAACCTACAGCCCCAACTACGTTTCAGCTTCAAATTACCAAAAAGGGAGGTGCCATGGGTTCCCATGCTCATCAATTTAGGTTGAACGATCCCTTTGAATACCCGGGAGGCTCGAAGATGCTTTATTTTGAATCAGCGCCGGCCTTGGCCATTCCATTAAAGGCAAGTGGACTTCCCAACTTTTACCATACCGTTGCCATTCACAAGAATTTCAACCAGCATCAGGCACAATTCAACAATCAGAATTTGATGCCAGATACCCTTTACATTCTTAGAAAGGCAGGGTATTCCGGGTTTGATAATTTGGATTTGGTATTCACCAGCCCAAGCTGCGATCGCTTGTTGTTTACCATTCAAACCAGTACCTATCCGGTTGGATTGGAGGAGCAGGTTGGCAAAAAGCTACAGGTATTCCCGAATCCAATTACAGAATTTTTGCAGGTAAAGGGAATTGAGAATGGAAGTTCCTTTGTTGTGTTTGATTTGAATGGACGTTTGATTGCCACAGGTCAGGTTCAAAACGAAGAATTGGAGCTTAAAGGTCTGGACCCTGGCATGTATGTGTTGAAAATAGGCGAAGGCTATTGCCGGTTGATAAAGAATTGAGGATTAGGAGGGCAGACTTGTTAAGAAACCTTAAGTTTGACTCGACTTTAAGAAGTAATCAAAAATATTACTAAATATCAGTTTTTCTGATTTTTATAATTTACTTAAAATTTTTTACTCTTAATCTATATTTCCTATTACTCACTAAATTATTATTAATAGCCTTAATTAATTCATCCAATGTTTCAGATGTGGAAAAATGATAATGAATATAATTTTCAAAATTGTATTCTTCTTTAGCCAAATAGTCAATATCATAAAATTTAAATTTAGAGTTTTGATATTTGTCGGTTGCCTCTAATTTGAATCCTTTTAGGGAAAAGATGAAAATTTCGTCAAAATCTGAAACTAGTCCAAGTAATTGTGTAATTATTTTGTTTAAGTACGAAACGCCAATTTGTTCCACTTTGTGTTTATATAGTACAAGAATTTTTTTCGCACCCTCTTCAATAATAAATGAATCTTGGATAGTTGTTTTATTTGTATTTATTTTAAATCCTTTTGATTGATAGAATAATTTTAATTCATTTTCAAATTCATGCTTGTCTAGTTTTAGCCATCCATTCCAAATCGATTTGCAAATCAACTGTTCTCTTTGACTAAAAGATTCTAGATATTCCTGCTTACTTCTGTTGAATTTCTCAAGCTTGCTTTTGGTTTCCTTAAATAAATCTGCACTATTTTTTTCAAACAAGTAGGTTTTTATATCATAATGAAATAAGAATTCGAATAAGTTTGGAACAATTATCCAACTAAATATTGCCGCCGCAAAAGGTGTAGTGAAGATGTAATATTTGGAAATTGGTAGAATTAAAATTATAATAAGAATTGTAATACAGGAAAAGATAAACGCAGAAAAAAGATATTTTGCTTCTCTTTTATTGTAAATTTCTTTTACCTTAGACAAGGTTTCCAATTCTGCTTTAGTTAAACCAAACATGCTCATTTCTGGTTTTACTAGCTCAGGGAGATTTTTATAACTATATTCCATTGATTCTGCTATTTAGTGGATATGGAAAATTTTACTATTAAATTCTTTATCGGTGGTGTTTGCTTTGAATTATTCGATTCCAATCGTCCAAACGTTAAAAATCAATAAATTTATTTTCTCGACCTGTGCGGATTTGTTTTACTAATTTAGTTCGTTTTGAATGTAACTCCAAATTAGAATAGAAAATGTTTCACTCTCATCCGAACTTTTTCAAAAAACATCAAATTCGTATTAGCAAACCCTCGTCAATGCTGGATTCGTGAATTAATGACCAAGAAATTAAGTCATTAGTAGTCTTAA
>Ga0102832_1000502_pt1 | contig 60181 bp, 42 predicted proteins | sample EBPBio282013_DNA_FD_88942 | JGI IMG/M metagenome (GOLD analysis project Ga0102832, IMG submission 88942) | Wastewater treatment Type I Accumulibacter community from EBPR Bioreactor in Madison, WI, USA - Reactor 2_5/28/2013_ DNA (Illumina Assembly) | ecosystem: Engineered > Bioreactor > EBPR >...
TGTGTGTGTCCTGACTAAGATAACAAAAAGATGGTAGAAGACCTACCGCATTCTTTGACGGTCAAAGGATGCAAACCACTGTAAGATGCTGGAGAAGTAATTTTCTGGTGTTAAACGTTACGGGAAAAGCGTTGTTGAAATAGAACAATGCAGGTAAGTACATCGGAGCTGAAAACGATTGAACCTCTGGTTGAAGCTTCGTTATTTTGAATATGTATCCAAAACCACCAATTACACGGGCGGTGGGATGAGCAAAGCGGCTGTAAACCGATGTTGGCTTTGTGGGTACCGGAGTAAAGGGGGCAGGAACGATGTACAGGCTTTTTGTTGTAACAGGAGAGGTCCATTCTGCAATGCAAAAGGGAACGTACAAGGTGGCACTACCACCAAGGCTATTACCAATGTGTAGAGAGGAAGTCAGATGCACTCATAGTAGCGATGAAGTTGCTGAAAGGTAATGGAGCGAAGGGGTGCACAGAATCAGTTTTAAGTTTTAACAGGTACAACCGTGAAGTAATTCATGGGAGGATACCACCAAAACAAAACAATGCGCTTAGATTTAAGCAAACAACAAGTATGGGAAGCCTACAAGAAAGTAAAGGCCAACCAAGGAACGTATGGAGTAGATGAAGTAAACTGGAAGCAATTTGATGCTCGGTTGAAACAGAACCTTTACACGCTATGGAATAGGCTGTCTTCTGGCAGCTACTATCCAAAAGCAGTGCGAAGGGTAAGTATTCCCAAAAGCAAGGGAGGGACGAGAGGATTGGGCATTCCCACCCTTTCCGACCGTATTGCTCAGGAAGTACTACGCTCGGTATTGGCGCCTTATGTAGAGCCACACTTTCATGCAGACAGTTACGCCTATCAGTCGGGGAAGAATGCGCACCATGCCATAGGGCAATGCAGGTACCGCACCAATTATTACAGTTGGTTAATAGACCTTGATATCAAGGGCTATTTCGATAACATACCGCACGACAAACTGATGCAAGCAGTAAAACATTACTGTCCCATCAAATGGGTGTGGATGTACATTGAGCGTATTTTACAGGCACCTGTTCAATTGGAAGATGGTCAACTTCAACCCACATTAAAAGGCGTACCGCAAGGAGGAGTAGTAAGTCCGCTACTAGCCAATTTGTATCTTCATGTGGTGTTTGATGGATGGATTGGGAAAGCTGTAAGAAGGAAATTAGACTTCGAGCGGTATGCCGATGACATTATTATTCATTGCAGTAGTTACAGCCAAACCACATTTGTGTTGCGTAGTATCACAGAGCGATTCGGAGCTTGTGGCTTGGAACTTCATCCTGAGAAAACGAAAATTGTATGCACGGAGTTGAGAAAAGAATCCCGAGAAGAAGGAGTGCGTTCAGAGACATTTGAATTTTTAGGCTATAGGTTTCAACCCCGCTGGTGCGTTACCAAAGAGAAAGGTGAGAAGTTGCTTTACGATGCAAAAGTAAGTCCCAAGGCTATGCAGAAAATGATGCAGGTTTTGAAGCAAAAGAAATTGCACAAGCGCAAGCAAAACATTCAAGCCCTATCAAAAGAATTGAACCCTATCCTTCGGGGTTGGATAAATTACTATGGAGTGTTTGGTAAAGTGCACCTGAATAAGCTTTATGTACACCTTAACCAAAGATTGGTAAAGTGGTGCAAGTGGAATTACCGCATGCATAAGTTGGCAGCAGTTAGTTGGCTGAAAAAGAAGTGGCATGAAAATCCAAACATGTTTGCACACTGGCAACAAACGAAGTGGTTTGCAATCATGTAAAGCGCAGATTCTGAAGAGCCCCCGCAAAAGGCGGGACACGCGTGTGAATCGAGAGGTTCAAGTCCTTAGATCCCGCCCATGCGGGACACGGTTCTCCCGAATGAGCGGGACGCGTGTGAGAACGTAGGGGTGAAATTCCCCTGCGTTACTCGATTATAGCCGGTTGTTCTGTTTTGTGCATTGTTTGCCAGTAAATAAATTCTCATTTATATCCGAAATTATTTATCTATTTGAATTGATTCACCTTTGGAAATAGTCTTTCCTTTATGAATAAATGATAATTTATCAATTCTTACATTCGGGTCATTTTCGTGGCATCCTTTTATTTTCTCTTGCGATTTTTTAATTTCAATATTTAATAGAGTGTCTTTTCCTTTATACCAGTCAAATATGAGTGTACAATTGTCAAAATAACTCTCATAATAACCAAACTGATTTGATAAATCCCTGTCAGTAATTATTTCATTTGTTGAACGAGCCTCATTTGCCCAGAGAATGTTGTTCATTTTAAAAGTGTCAACAGAACTTAAGTTAGAATTATTAATTCTATAGACTAAAATGTTGTTTATTTCAGCAATTGTAAACTCATTAAATTCAATAGGTATTTCCACGATTTCTCCGATTCTTAAACTTTCATTACAAGGTTTTTCGCATCCACCAATTGCAATAATCAAGAAAAGTGAACAAAGTGATTTGAAAATCTTTCTCATATAAATTTTATTTTTAGTTCAAAGGTGAGGTTAATAAATGTCGCTGTCTTTTTACAATCGGCTATAACTTATTTATTTACGCAACTCAGTTGCGTCTATTTGCTTAGATGCGCAATCGAGTTGATCTAAGGGACTTTGAATGGTTCTTCCTCCTTTTTGGGTAATAGGAGTGTATATCTCTGTGTTTTTTATTGAGCTATGTCCCAGTAAGTCTTGGATATTCCGAATATCTGTTCCGCGTTCCGGCAAATGGGTGGCAAAACTATGCCTTAAGGTATGTACACTTGCTAATGGATTTATTCCCGAGTCCGCAACAGCCTTTCTGAGAATTTGTTGAACACTACGGGCAGAGTAAGGGCCTCCTTCTGCTCCTTCAATTAGCCAATACCTGGGCTTATATTTTTTTAAATACAATTTCAATGGGGTAGTCATTGTATTAGCTAATATACTAATTCGGTCTTTTTTTCCTCTTTCGGAATAGATACTTTTTTTGCTTGTGGTGGTTTGTTCATAATTTCCAACACGAGCTTGTTTGATGGATGGCCTTTCAGTAGATTATTAACTATCTCGTTTGAAGCTCCATTAGGTAACCCAAATAAACGCTTATTCCCAAGGCTTGGTAACTTGCTTTTTTGGGGCCTTTGGGTATGATACGTAATTTTTGGCTTAGGGGCAGCAGCGGTACCCCACAGACGGGGAGGCGCCGGATGTGGTTTTGTGGGGGCGACCTTGGAAGCCACCCGCAAAACCTACAGCCGGCAGCTTACCCGGCGAGGAGTACAAGCGGATGACCCGGCCCTGAGGCGCCCTTGCCAATTTGGATTAACCACCACTTTTTATGGGCGCCCAGGGAAAGCCCCAATTTGTGCTTGGGTTCTGCCTTTTTCCATGGCCTATTAAACCCGGAATACGCATTTGACCATCTATTACTGCCCAAAATGCCTTTGAAATTGGGCGTAAACTCAGTTTCCCTCACTCGTCATAAAGATTCATTATGCCTTGCTCGTGAAACTGCCAATTTCTTTGGCCTTTTGGCCCTCATGACGAAGTTCAAATGCATAGTCCGGGTAAAGGAAAGGCCGAACAATTGTCCGGCCTTTCCTTTTTTTGAATGCTTGTGTTAGTGGTTTACCAACTGATGCGGATTTGTGCTTGTTGGTTGCTGAAGCTCGCGGTGCGTATTTGCGATTGGTCTGCGCGAATGCCTTTGCCAATGGGGTCGAATTGGGGCATATCGTTTAGCAACTTGAAGCGCTCTTGTTGGGTGCCTAGTGCTTTTCCATTTACCTTTACGCTTTGCAGCGCGCCAAATCCGTGGAAATACACTTTAATATACTTGAATTTGCTTTGGCGCTGTCCTTTGGCATCGCTGAGGGTTAAGTTAGAGGCCTTTGGCGTGTACACCAGTTCGCGCTGGTGGAAATCGCCATTCTGGTAGTCATAGCCGTCGCCTGCATCTTCATAATAAACAAATGTATTGTTATCGTTGCCTTTGTACAGGTGAATAAACAGGGTGTCTTGTGGCTGCTCTCTGGCATGCATAACCAAACTTTGCATGGGAATAATGGAGCTGCCTTTTACAAATACAGGTATTTTTTCGAGGGGCGTTTCTGCAAAAATCTCTTGTCCGCCTTCGTGTTGCTCATCGTTGTACCAATCGTACCAATTGCTGCCTCCGGGTAAATAGGCTTTGGTAATTGTTGTTGGACCAGTAACGGGCACTACCATTAATCCATTTCCAAAGAAATATTGGTTTTGGTAACGGGTATCGTAAATTTTTGGGTCGAAGGTATAGTTAATAGCCAGGCTGCGTGCTACAGGCAAGGCGCTGGTATGGGCTTCGTAAAATGCCGAATACAAATAAGGCATGAGTTTGTAACGCAATGAAATGTAGTTTTTAGCAATTTCTTCAACCCGCTCGCCATAGCTCCAAGGTTCTGAATCTTTGGCATCAATCATTTTGTGGTTGCGGAAAAAGGGGCAAAATGCGCCTATCGAAATCCAGCGGGCGAAGGTGTTGGTATTGCATTCGCCACCAAATCCGCCAACATCGTATCCGGCATTGGGCATGCCCGAAAGTCCAAGGCTATTCACCAGACGCACACCTAACAACATCGATTCATCGTCTGCGCGATTATCACCAGTCCAAATGGCGCTGTAGCGCTGAATGCCTGCATAGGCCGCACGGGTTAGTATGAGTGGTCTTTTGTTGCCAAGAAGTTTGCGTGTTCCTTCGTAAGTGGCTCTCGACATTTGCATGCCATAAATATTGTGCCACCTGCGGTGGTTGGCTTTTACACCTTCGTAATACCCTTCAAGCAGGTCGGGCACTTTCTGACCCCAGGAAGCAGGTTCGTTCATGTCGTTCCAAAATCCATCAATGCCATCTGCAATATAGCCTTTGAACGATTGTCCCCACCATTCGCGGGTTTGTGGGTTGGTAAAGTCTGGGAAATGGCAACGGCCCGGCCAAACAGATGCAATAAAATCGCTTCCATCGGGATACTTAATAAACAGGTTTTGCTTAACTCCTTCCTCGTAGCTGGGATAACCTTTTTCAACCTTAATACCGGGGTCAACAATCACCACGCTTTTGAAACCAAGTCTGTCCATCTCATCCAGCATACGTTTTGGATTGGGGAAGCGCTCTTTGTTCCAGGTGAAGATTTTGTATTGATCCATGTAGTGGATGTCGAAATACATCACATCGGCAGGGATTTTCTTATCGCGGAAGGTTTTGGCGGTTGTCAGCACTTCGCTTTCGGGATAATAGCTGTAGCGGCATTGTTGAAAACCAATGCTCCAAAGGCTGGGCATTTCCATGCGTCCGGTAAGGTCTGAATACGACTTAATCACTCCGGCTACGCTAGTATTGCCAAAGAGGTAGTAATCCATTTCGCCTTCTTCGGCCATAAAAGAACTGAAGCGTTCGTTGGAAGCACCAAAATTGAAATGGGTTTTGGAGCTGTTATCTAAAAATACACCATACACTTTGGTGCCATGGGTTCCGATGTAAAAAGGGATGCTGGCATACAAGGGATCGCCATTGGCGGGATAGCCAAAATAATCGGTGTTCCAATTGGTATAGCCTTCTCCGCGACGGTCGAGATTGCCTGTTTTTTCGCCAAGGCCAATGAAGCGCTCGCCGGGCTGAAGTTTTTTGTAAGTGCAAATTTCCTCGCCAATGATACCGGTTCCAAAGCTGGGCTCATCTTCATTAATCACTTCGCGTTTGGTATTCATTAACTTAACGCGGAACGGATTTTTGCTGATGGAAAGGATGCAGGAATCGGTTTTAAATTCTACTGTTCCGTTTTGGTCGCTGAGTGTGAATTTAGTCTCCTGAGGACTTCCGCTTACTGCATAACTTATGCGTTCAAACTCGGCAGCAGGCGTAATAGTAATGCGGAAGGTAGTAGGGGAGTAAACGAGTACGCGGGCCTTAATGCTGCCAACTTTAAATTCCATTCCATGTTGGATGGGTGTTTGTTCGCTTACATTTCCCAGACTTTGGTTGAGTTTCTGGGCAAAAATCCAAGGGCTGCAAAGCGCCACAAGGCTGAGAGCTAGGAATAATTTCTTCATAATCAATTACCACAAGTTTACTGAAAATTTTGGAGGCAATTGCATTTTGGTAGGAGTTGCCTATTGCCAATTTTGGATTAGGGTTTGGGATTCAGTTAAGGAGATTAACCTAAACGATTATTTATTCTTTTGAATCCGAATGAGGTAGGTAGAACTGCGGCTGGCAAAGGGTTTGGGATATGTGGCTGGGGTAGAACCAATGGGTATGCTTCGTTTAGGTATGTGCCAAATGAAGCCCTAAATGAATGATTTTATGAAGTTGAATTTGATGCTATTAATGCTAGCGAAGCAGTAAATAAATTTTCGCAAACGATTGCGGAATTTAATAGCCGAATTTTTATTTCAATTTCTGGTAAGGGTGGAAGTGTTTAATATTGAAAGTGGGTTGTAAGAAATTACTTCGGAATTAGGGTTTATTAATACCCGATTTTCTACATTTTTAAGAATTGAGAAGAATGAAATAAATTTTCGCAAACGATTGCGGAAATAAAATTGCTCAAATAATGGTTCAAATTTCATCCCAAATGAGGTGAATTTTTTGCCTAGAAAGAGGCAAATTGGAATTAAATTTCGGGGTAATTAAGCTCGAAAATTTTACATTTTTAAGAATTCAGGAATGGGAAATAAATTTTCGCAAACGATTGCGGAATTTTAATTGGATAGAAAAAACAGTTCAATCACGCAAAAATGGGGTCAAAAATCCCAATTCATGGTGCTTAAAATCGCATTTTTAGGACTCATTTTAGCGGCAAAATCCTGCCAATTCAAGCCTCAAATGCATACTTCAAACCAAAAAAAAGGCCGCCCGAGGGCAGCCTTTTTCTTTATGAAGTACCAATTTGATTAGTCAACCATCAATTTGATAGTTGCTTTTTGGTTGTTGTTGTTGATAGCTTGTATGAAGTAAGTACCTGCATTCAATTCTTCAGTTGAGATACGAAGCGCATTGTACTCGTAGTTGTTGATAGTACGGATAACACGACCTGTGATGTCCATTACAGTAACAGTGTGTGAAGTAGCGTTATCGTTGAATTCAACTACAGTAAAGCTATTGCTTGGATTTGGATACACTTTCATGTTTGTAGCCAACAAGTTGTTTTCTTTTACTGAAGTAGCGATAGTTTGGCAAGAGTTGAAGATATAAGCCAAAGTTTGTGGGTTGCCGCTTGTACGAACGAATTCGCGCTGGTAGCCACCTACACCGTTAGGCTTAGTGCAACCACGGTCTTCAGCATTCGGGAAGGTTTCTTCGTTTCCATCAACAGTTGCAGAACCATTGGTGAAGTAGAAAATGATGGTTCCGTTACACACATTGCTTACAGTAGTTTGGAACTGAGCAGGGTTACCTGGAACCGCATCCATTTTGATTGCAGCATTTTTACCACCTAAATAATCAACTACCAAGAATACGTCGCCTTTAGGAACTTCATTGCTCAAATCGGTTTTGAAGGTGATAGTTTGTGGGTCTGGACGAGGGTTGCAAGCTGTGAATGAACCAAAGCAATTTGCATCTAAAATGGTATCACTGGTTAATTTCAATTCACGGTTTCCTGAGCTGGTAGCAATTTGCTCCCAAGTTTGAACTCCACCTTTGTAGAAACGGTATTTGAACAGAACTGTAGAACCTGAATCGATAGCCATTTGTGAACCTGTCCATTTGTTGGTACCTGTAACCTGAGTCATTTTGTTACCAGCGCCCCAGCTACCATCAAGAAGTCCACCAGCAACGTCAACTGAATCAACACCGCAAATGCTTTCTACGTCAACATTGAACGTGATATTGAATTTAGGAACTACTACGCAAACGCCACATTTAGAGTAGCAAGCCATGTAGGTTTCAGGATTTGTGCCTAGAGTTACACCACGGTTTCCGTCGTTGTCAACTTTACATTCAGCAGGAACAGATTCTGCATTGTCCCATGAATCACCATTGATGAATTTCCATTTAACTTCACCTGAATCGGCAAATGCCATGGTTTGATACACAGTTGATTCAAATTTTCCACTACCTGAGTAATTAACCATTTTGGTGGTGTTTGGCGACCAGCCTTGGAAAGAGCCTGCAACGTGAACTCCTTTAGAGCTAACAGTAGCAAGAGCCATGTCCACTTTCAAACGAAGCAAAGTTTTGCCAGAAGGAGCTGTTCCACTGAAAAGAATTGCTGGAAGAGAAAGCGTATCAGTACCTTCAGGGATGTACATCCAACGGTTGCTGTTACCGCCACCTACTTGAGAAGCAGCAGGAATGCTCTCTTCACCTGGCCAGTCGTTACCATTGATAAATTTGAATTCGTAAACCAAATCCCCTTTCAAATCAATAACAGCTGAAGAGTAAATATTGCCAGACTCCAAAGTCAATGCAATACCACTTGGATTCCAGTTTGGTAAAGTTGCATTTTCATCGGTGTTGTCGTAATTCACATCTTTGAAATTACCAGCAACGTGAACTCCGTTTCCGGATACAGTTTGACCAGTCATATCAACTTTGATTTTAACTGGTCTTGCAAATGCGCTTGTCATTGCTGCAAATGCAAAAGACATTAGTAATAGTTTTTTCATATTCTATTAAAATAGTATTTGATGGGGGCAATTTACGTAAAATTTCTGCATCATTAAAAATGCTTGAGGTCATGAATTTTAAAAAAGTAACTTTACAGCAATAAAATTTAACGAAATAATGCTCCTTAATTCCAACAATTTTAGGTTTTACCTTAAACTTCTGATTTTTCTCAGTTTCTTTTCCTTCAAATTGCAAGCTCAGGTACTTGTTATCGATCCTGCATTTGCAACACAAGACGATTCAATTACGGTAATTTACGATGCTTCCAAAGGAAATGCAGGCCTTTTGGGTGAAAGTAAGGTTATCGCACATACCGGAGTAATTACATCGGCAAGCACCTCGGGCTCCGATTGGAAGTACGTTCAAGGTTCATGGGGTGTTGATTTCGCTAAAACCCGTATGACCAGTATGGGTAATAACAAGTGGTTTATTTCATTCCGAATACGCAGTTTTTATGGGGTTCCGGCCAATGAAACAATTCAGAAACTGGCTTTCGTGTTTCACAATGCCGGCGGTAATAATTCAAAAAAAGGTGCAGATGTAGGTGGGGCTGATTTATTTATCACCCTTTCTTCAGGCTCTTATCAAGCGCGTTTTGTAACTCCTCTCAAACATAGTTTTTATTCCACAGGGGAAACGCTCAACATCAAGGCCATGGCCTCTGTGAAGTCGGAATTAAAATTGTTTTTAAATGGTCAGGAATTGGCTTTTGCTGCCAATGATACAGTGTTAACACATGCCATTGCTGCGAGTGAATTGCCTGAAAAGGCACGCTTTGTGCTTCAAGGTATTAATGGCTCTTCTACATCCTACGATACAACCTATGTCATTCGCAAAGGCTACACACAGGTGGCTAATCCGCCTCAAGGCACAAAAGATGGTATCAATTACCTGAATGATTCCTCTGTTGTTCTTCAATTGTATGCTCCGAATAAAGACTTTGTTTTTGCCTGGGGCGATTTTAGCAACTGGGAACTTGATTCGGCCTGCCGCATGATTAGAACTCCTGATGGCAGACGCTATTGGGTGCAATTGAACCAACTTGAAAAGGGCAGGGAATACCGCTTTCAATATGTAATCAACGAATCTAAATTACTGGTTCCGGATTGCTATGCCGAGAAATTGCTCGACCCTTGGAATGATAAATATATTCCTGCTCAAACCTATCCCAATTTAATTTCCTATCCTGTTGGATTAACAACAGAGGTAGTTTCTGTTTTTCAAACCGGTCAAATCCCGTACAATTGGTCAACTTCCGGTTTTCAAAAACCACCTGTATCTAAATTGGTAATTTATGAATTATTGCTTCGCGATTTTATTGCTCGCCACGACTTTCAAACCTTGAAGGATACGCTCATGTATCTCAAAAACCTGGGTGTAAATGTGCTTGAATTGATGCCGGTGAATGAGTTTGATGGAAACGAAAGCTGGGGATACAATCCCAATTTTTATTTTGCTTTGGACAAGTATTACGGTACCAAGGATGCCTTTAAAGCCTTGGTAGACGAATGTCATAAATTGGGCATTGCCGTGGTTATTGACATGGTGCTCAATCATTCCTTTGGCATGAATCCACAAGTGCGCATGTACTTCAATCCAAGCACAGGCAAGCCCCAAAACAATCCTTGGTTTAATGCCGATGCAACTCATCCGTATAATGTAGGCTATGATTACAACCATGAAAGTCAGGATACCAAAGATTTTGTTGATCGTGTGCTAAAATTTTGGGTTGAAGAATACCGCATAGACGGATACCGCTTTGATTTATCAAAAGGATTTACCCAAAAGAATTCGGGTTCGGATGTAGGTGGATGGAGTGCTTACGACCAAAGCCGTATCAATATTTGGAAGCGCATCCGCGACGAGTTCAGGAAATCGTGCAGCGATTGCTACATGATTCTTGAACACTTGGGTGATAACTCAGAAGAAAAGGTTTTGGCCGATGAGGGATTCATTATGTGGGGAAAAATGACAGAGCAGTTCAATGAAGCCACCATGGGATATGCAGGTTCAAAACAAAACTTAAGCTGGGGCAATTACAAAAGCAGGAGCTTTAGCTATCCCAATTTGGTTACTTATGCTGAAAGTCATGACGAAGAGCGTTTGATGTTTAAGAACAAAACCTATGGCAATACCAATGGAAGCTATTCGGTGAAAAATACAAACACTGCTTTGCAACGCATGGAGGCTGCCATGGCGATGTTGCTACCCTTAAAAGGTCCCAAAATGATATGGCAGTTTGGTGAATTGGGCTATGATATCAGTATTGATCAAAATGGAAGAACAGGAAACAAGCCAATCCTTTGGAATTATGCTACCGAACCAGCCCGGAAAAAACTTTACACGACAACAGCAGCATTGGCCAAACTCAAAATGCATCCAAGTTTTGATTCTGATAATTACGTTTATGATGTAGCTGGAACCGGTAAAATGCTCAAGGTGAGCGATTCAAGCATGAACTCCATCATCCTGGCTAATTTTGATATGAATGCCATTGCCCTTAATCCGGGTTTTCAACAAACCGGTTGGTGGTACGATTACATGACAGGTGATTCCATGCAGGTTTCCAATTTGGCGATGGCGGTAAATTTGAATCCGGGCGAGTTTAAGGTGTACACCACCAAAAATCTGAATCCTTCCGGAATCCTGAATTCACTGGAAGGATTTGCTGAACATCAACTGGATTTTAATGTGTATCCGAATCCTGCAAAGGAGCAGGTATTCCTAAGCATTCAGAACTCCGGCCAAAAACCGGAAGTAGATTTAGTAGATGCCACCGGACGCATTTTTACCGTTCCATTAATTGCGCAGGAAAGGGCCAGTAAGGAATGGATTTTGGCGCTTGACCTAAATCATATTTCTGAAGGAATTTATTTCCTGCGCGTGAAAACCTCAGTAGGAACAGGCGTTAAACAACTTGTTATTCATCCTTAATCGAATAAAAGTAAAATGACAATTTGCAAATTTACACTTGCTCCTTGCGCATATTTTTTGAATCGGTTAATTTGGGAGCGTAAATGTAAATAATTAGAATCAGAGGCTTGAACAGTTTAATTGCTGTGAGAGCCTCTGAATACGAAAAAAATCAAACAATAACCAAATGGAACGAAAACTACTGATTCTTCTTGTTCTGCTTGTTGGATTTGGTTCTCTGAATGCGCAAAGCATTCGCGGAACGGTTACAGACCCTAAGCAGGAAGCAGTGATCGGGGCAACAGTAAAGGTGGAAGGAACGCCTTTTGGTGCCGTAACTGATGCACTGGGAAACTATGAAATTAAAAACCTGAAATCGGGCAATTACAAACTGAGGTTTTCTTCAGTGGGCTATACCGCTGTTGTGCGCGAGGTTAGCGTAGGCACATCAACCATTACCTTAAACGTGGTAATGAAAGAAGACACCAGGCAAATGGATGAACTAGTTGTTGTAGGTTATGGTGTGCAACGCAAACGTGAAATTACAGGCTCTGTTGCAAAGATTGGAGGAAAAGAGTTGAATGACTTACCTGTTCCTTCGTTTGAAGCAGCAATGCAAGGTAAGGCCGCAGGTGTTCAGGTTACCGTAGGTAGCGGTTTGGCAGGTGCGGCTTCAATTATCCGTATCCGTGGTATATCTTCCATTTCCGCCAGCGGTGATCCTTTGTATGTAGTGGATGGAATTCCAATTACGCAAGATTACTTCATGTTGGGTAACTCAGGTGGTATGAACAATAACCCACTTGCAACCATCAACCCGGATGATATTGAAAGTGTTGAAATCTTGAAAGATGCTGCTGCCAATGCCATTTACGGTTCACGTGGTGCAAACGGTGTAATCCTTATTACCACCAAGCGCGCTCAGAAGCCGGGATGGAAACTTTCTGCATCAACCCGCATTGGTGTTTCACTTCCTACGGCTCGTCCTCGCATGCTAAATTCTTCAGAATGGTTGCAACTGAATCAGGAAGCTTGGGAGAATGATGGCAATTCAGGACGTGCACCACTTCCCGGTGGCATGACTTATGCCAACGCACTTTTGAACAATACCGATTGGGTGGATCAAACCATTCATACCGGCTTTAAACATGCATATAACTTTAGTGCTTCAAAAGGTGGTGAAAAGTTGAGCTCCCAAATTACCCTTTCACATGAAGACAATGGTACCTATTTAAAAGGGAACAGTTTTGTGCGCACAACAGGCCGTTTAAATATGGACTACAATGCAACCAAATGGTTGAAGATTGGTTTGAATTCCTCCCTGTCAAGTGGGGTGAATAATCGTGTTAATGCGGCCTGGTCGGGTGGTCTTGGCGCTGCCATGTCAACTGCACTTCCTATTTATCCGGTTTACAATTCAGATGGAACCTGGTTCCGTGGTGGTTCAAACCCGGTAAGGGATATGAATAACCTGAAATGGAGAACTCAGGAATTGCGCTCATTGAATGGTATTTATTTAACGATAACTCCGATTAAAAATCTTGTGCTTCGCGGTCAAGCCAGTTACGATTACATGAACCTGGATGATGACCAGTGGAGATCTCCTGAGATTACAGGTCAAGCAAATGCCGGCGATGCTTACCGCGGTATGGCTTTCAATAAAAACTTCAACTATTATGCAACTGCAACCTACTTGGGCAAATTAAATGAAGACCATAGCTTTCAAGTAATGGTAGGTAATGAATTCCAACGTGCTAATAGCTTGCGCCGCAGAACCTTTGCTTCCAATGTTCCCGATTTGTATCACAATGAACCTACGTTCCTGTTAACCTCACCGGTTTATATAGACAATGGAACCAATTGGGCCTTCCTAAGTTATTTTGGTCGTGCTAACTACGATTACAAAAAGAAGTTCAACCTTCAGGCGGTTTATCGTATCGATGCATCCTCACGTTTTGGAACCAATTACCGTTGGGCAACCTTCCCGTCACTTTCAGCAGGTTGGATTTTATCAGAAGAGAAATTCCTGAAAAACAATCCAACTATTTCCTTCCTGAAAATTCGTTCGGGTTGGGGTAAAAGCGGTAATGCCGGAATTCCGGACGATGCCCGATTTGCTACCTATTCAGCAGCCAGCAACAACATCAACTACAATGGCAATGGAACAGTTTTCCCAAATAAACTTCAAAATCCAAATTTGCGCTGGGAAACCTCAGACAATATAGATGCTGCTGTTGAATTGGGTATTTTTAAAGACCGCTTAACATTTGAATTGGGCTACTACGAGCGCATTACAAAAGATGTGTTGATGCAACTCACAATTCCGAATTCCATTGGATTTGGCGACAACTGGGAAAATGTAGGAAAAATCAGAAACAGAGGGGTTGAGTTTAGCTTCAAGAGCCGGAACGTAATGACCAAGGATTTCCAATGGACAACCAACTTCAACGTGGCGCGGAACGACAATAAAATTCTATCCATTGGTGTTTATACAGAAGATGCTGTTAGCGGTGGAACAAACGACACCCGTGTAGTGGTGAACCATCCGGTTGGTACAAATTACCTCATTCGCTGGTCGCATGTAGATGCAGCAACTGGTCGCCCGGTTTACCTCGATATCAATGGCAATCAAACATTTGTTTACAATAACTCCAATCGTGTTCCAGCTGGTAAAATTCTTCCGGATGCAATTGGTGGCTTAACAAACACATTCCGCTATAAAAATTGGGACATGAGCGTTCTCATTATCTTTAGCATTGGAAGTAACATTTATGAATCTTCTCAAAAACGCCAATCAACACTTATCACAGATTGGAACATGGATGAGCGAGTTTACGACCGCTGGAGAACACCTGGTGATGTGGCCAAATACCCACGCTTAACTAAGTCGTACACCACCTATGGTTTACCCGATGAATGGAGCAATACCACCTTGTGGTTAAAAGATGGTTCTTATGCACGTTTAAGGAATGTGACTTTGGGTTACAATTTGCCAAATGCGGTTTGCAAAAAGATGAACATCACAAGCCTGCGCATTGCAGCTATTGCCGCCAACATATTCACCATTACCAAGTATGATGGATTGGACCCGGAATTGGGACGTGATGCAGAAGGTGGAGGACAAGGTGCACTAAACAACGCTAGAAACATGGGTGCTCAGAACATTACTTATTTGACGCCTCCACAAGAAAAGTCATACAGCTTACAAGTAAATATTGAGTTTTAATTGAAAGGAAGAACAACATGAAGAAGTATATAGTAATTCTTGTAGCTCTGGTTTCTTTAAGTTCTTGCCGCAAATGGCTTGAAGTATATCCGGAAGGAGTTCAACTGGAAGAGGAAGCGATAAAGTCGCAGGATGATATGGTTAAGTTGCTTAACTCCTGCTACGATGCAATGGCCAATCAATACAATGGCCAGGTACAATTGTTTAATGAGTTGTTGGGTGATAACCTGGAGAAACCTCAAAGTGGATTTGTGGTTCCTATCTATCAGCGTACAACCAACTTTTTTAATTCAGATGTAGGTGGTTTATACCTCGAATTGTATCGTCCGGTTTTTAGGATTAATTTTTTGATTAAAACCCTTCAGGATAAACGTATTCCCGTTGATGCTGCCACTGAAAGCAGGTTGATTGCTGAAGGAAAATTCTTGCGCGCCATGTGTCATTTTGATTTGGTCCGCTTGTGGGCTCAACCTTATGGTGCAAGCGCAGATAATAGTCATTTAGGTATTGTAATTCGAAAAGCACCAACTACAGACCCGCTTCCAAGAAGCAGTGTTAAAGAGGTGTATGATTTTATCATTGGCGATTTGAATGATGCCATTGCTAATCTTCCGGATAACAATGGAAATTATGCAGATAAAGATGCAGCTCGTGCTTTGTTGGCTAAAGTGTATTTCCAAATGAACAAGTTCGATAAAGTGAAAGAACTTTGTGATGTGGTTATTCCAAATTATACGATGGATACCACCTTGAATCGCTTTGCGAATGCCTTAACTTCAAGTGAAAACATATTCTCATTTGTTAGCTCAAGTACACAGGATAATCGCGCTTCACGCTTCATTGGTAATTTTAGAATTGTTAATCCAAGCAATCCGCCGGCTTTCCGTTTGTCGAAAAGTCTTTACACCGAAGCTACAAGTGACCCAACCGATAAGCGTGCTGCGCAGTATGCTGTTTTCAATGCTGGTACATCCACAGAAACATACGGAATTACCAAGTTTAATTACGATTGGCTTAGTGTTCCAATGTTGTATTTAACACAATTGAAACTAATGCGAGCAGAAGCCAATGCAAAATTAGGCGTTGATTTGCCTACCGCTATCAAGGATGTTAACGATGTATTAGAACGTGCTTTTGGCTCTCAGGTAAATAATTTGCCTTCAGGTGCGGGTGCTACTCAAATTGTAAATGAAGCACGCAAACAGCGTCGTCTTGAATTTCCAATTGAAGGCGATCGCGTGCAAGACTTGAAGCGTATTGGTGCCTTGGAAGATCCAAGTGGTGCAACATTTAAAATTAGAAATTCACCTTGGAATTGTCCCGGCTTGGCCCTTCAGTTTCCAGTGAATGAACGTACCAGTGTGTTTGTTTTTAACGAAGAAGGCAATTGTGAATAATAAGTTCCGTATGAAAAAGATAATTTTTAGTGCATTACTGGCTGGCCTCGTTCTGGTTTCCTGCAAAAAGGAAATGAAAGAAATTGGAGCCCCGGCCTCCAAGGTGGAAGGAATTACAGCCAGTTGGGAATTGTCCCAAGCTGTGCAAATTGATGAACGTTCCCTTACCCGCGAATCTTATAACTTAACCCGCTACTTCCAAAAAAAGGGAAAGCTCCCAAATATTTCATTTGGTGAAAATACCTACACGGTTGATACGGCAGGCTTGTCGTTTAACTTCTTTGGCGGACCAAGTGGAACCTGGGCATTTGATGATGCAGCGGCTCCTTCTAGCATTACCTTTACTCCTACCGGAGGTAGCCCTTTTACTTTGAAATTGGGTGGCCCAATTCGTCCTCAGGATAATTTGAAAATTACTCGTGAGGTTGCCGAAACCTGCAAGAACGATAAAGGTCCGAAGGTGACTTACAGTTTTGTTTTAACCTTTACCCGTAAATAAGCATGAAAACGATTAAGTATATCTTATCAATTGCCTTCATGGCTTGCCTGGCTACAATTGCCAATGCTCAAAAGGTTTGGATTGATCCCGAAGAACCGGATGTTACAGCTCCAGTAAAAATTTATATCGACTTGGAGAAAATGGAAAATACCTCCTTGTTGAATTTGGATGGACCATTTTATATCTGGACCTGGAGCCCGATTGAACACGGTGCCAATAGTCCCAAGGTGAATGGAACCGGTGATAAACCCTGGAAAAGTTCAAACGATGTGTTGAAAATGACCAAGGATGAATCGAAAGGTGCTAAAGTGTGGTATTATGAAATGATTCCAACAGAGTTCTACGAAGTGCCTGCATCTGAAGTGTATGCCAAGGGGATTAAGTTTCTCGTAAAACCCAAAGATGGAGGGGGATATGGTGAACCGGATTTAAAAACCGAAGACCTTTCATTAACCATTACTGCTCCTAAAACCGAGCGTGGTATAATTTATCAGTTTCCATCCATTATTCTGGAACATGAATTGGTGAACATGATTTACAACAATCCTGCTGATACTGCCAATCCGGGTATGAAAGACCTGGATGCCGACAACGCTTACATGTGGATGAAAATGACTGCTGTAGATACTGTTACAAATACCACGGTTACTTATCAGCCTTCATCTTTCTTCCTTGCAGGTAACAATGAAGCCCTAAAAATGACAAAAGATGAAGCTACAGGAATGTTCTCGCTAACCTTTATTCCTCGTGAGTTTTTTGGACTTAAACCTTCTGAAAAATGCAAAGAGGTGGAAGTTACAGTGAGGAAAAAGGTTTACAGCTCTGCTTCAGACCGAACCTCTGATCAACCCAAGTTTAAAGTTGGTTGTAAGTAAAATAACTTTCTGAAAGGCTATCCATTTGGGTAGCCTTTCTTTTTTGGAGTTGTGGCCCTTTAAGGATTTGCCTGTATTTTCGCCCCATGATACAGGAATTCAGAACATGGCTATTGGTTTTGCTGCTTTGGTTACTTGCAGGACTTGCCATTTGTTTTTCCTTTACCCAGGAACAAATCTCAGTCTGGGTGAATTCCATGCCAGGCCTTGAATTCGACCCCATCGCAAAATACCTTACCTGGTTCGGTGATGGCTGGATGATTGTTGCTCTTTGTATTGCCTTATTTGCAATTGATAAACGCTTGGCCTGGTTTCTTTTGCTAAGTTATGCATTGAGTTCCGGCTTTACCCAGTTGCTCAAACATACCTTGTTTTCCGATTTCCACAGGCCCATGCATTACCTCGCAGAAAATAAATTGATTCATTTGGTAGAAGGGGTTGAAATCAATTACCACAATAGCTTTCCTTCCGGACATACAACGGCGGCCTTTGCCTTTTTTATGGGTATTGCACTTTGGAAAAATAAACCAGGTTTGACTTTCATTCTTTTGATGGTTTCCATTGTTGTAGGCCTTACACGAGTTTATTTAATGCAGCATTTTTTCAAGGATGTACTAGCAGGTTCTTTAGTTGGTTCCCTGATTGCGTTTGCTTGTTTATACCTTGTTAAAACCAAGCGAGATTTTTGGCCTTTTAAGTTTAAAAACAATGCGTGAATTCATAAAGCAATACGATTGGCTGATTGTTGTCCTGTGGGCGGCAGTTTTGTTTTTTCCATTCCTCGGCGCTGTTCATTTATTTGATTGGGATGAGATCAATTTCGCAGAATCGGCTCGAGAAATGCTGGTTAGTGGAAATTACCAACAGGTACAAATCAACTTTGTTCCCTTCATGGAAAAACCTCCTTTGTTTTTCTGGCTTCAAGCCTTGAGCATGAAATTGTTTGGGGTGAATGAATATGCTGCAAGATTCCCCAATGCGTTAACCGGACTCGTAACCCTATTGTTAGTGTTTCAACTAGGTAAACGCTATTTCGGAAGGACATTGGCTTTTTTCTGGGTCTTGATGATTACAGGTAGCCTCACTCCACACCTGTATTTCAAGTCGGGGATTATCGACCCCTTGTACAACTTGTTTATCTTTTTATCAGTTTACCAATTCTTCTTATTTACTCAACAAGAAACAAATCAAACCAAACATGCCTGGTTGATGGGGATGTTTTTAGGATTGGCGATCATTACCAAAGGTCCGGTTGCTGTTATCATTCTAGTATTGGTGTTCTTGAGCTATTGGGCAATTCGTCGCTTTAAACTATTCTTCCACGTTAAGCATATTGCCTGGGTTATGCTCTCGGCATTGGCAGTGAGTGCCATTTGGTTTGGCTATGAAACCTTAAGAAATGGACCCACCTTTTTGATTGAATTTGTAAAGTACCAGGCCGATTTGTTCTTGAATCCGGTGGCAGGTCATGGCCAACCTTTTTATTATCATCCGCTGGTTTTGTTAATTGGGGCATTTCCAGCCTCCCTCTTTGCACTCAAAACCCTTTTCAAGAGGCAAGGAGATGAAACACCTGCAATGGCTTGGGTAAGTATGATGCAGTTGTTGTTCTGGGTAGTGCTTATTCTATTCAGTTCTGTAACAACTAAGATAGTTCATTACAGTTCATTGTGCTATTTACCATTAACCTTTTTGGCTGCTTATGCACTGAACAATTGGTTTGTAAAGGGCGAAAAACCTGCCATTTGGCAACAGATTTTACTGGTTTGTATTGGTTTGATATTGGCTTTGGTGCTTAGTATTATTCCGATGGTAGATGCATTGAAGATTAAGTTTATCCCGCATATTGATGATTTATTTGCCCGTGGCAACTTGATGGTGAAAGCCAATTGGCGCGGGTATGAATCCTTCCCTCCATTATTTCTTGGTGTGGTGGTGGTTATTACAGCTTGGCAAATTCGAAAGGGAAAGGTGCTGAATGGTGTATTTATGTTGTTGTTGTTTATGTCGTTTTTCTTACCCGTTTTACTTCGTATTACAGTTCCAAATATTGAAGTTTACACCCAGCGCTCTGCCATTGAGTTTTACGAAAAACACAGTGAGGAAGATGCCTATATCCAAACCATCGGATTTAAGAGCTATGCGCAGTATTTTTATGGAAAGGTAAAACCTCACAATAGCAAAGCCTCCGACGAGTCGTGGTTGTTAAGCGGTGCTATTGATAAACCAGCCTACCTGGTTTTAAAAGTAGATAACCTTAAAGACCATGTTAATCCTGAAATGAAGGAGTTGTACCGAAAAGGTGGTTTTGTGTTTTTTAGGCGTGACCCTGTTTTACCTAAGGCTAACTAGGTAAGTTAGTTAACTACGAGCAAAAGGGGCGGTATCCATCGTTTCGAATTCCTGACGCTGAAATTTTAAATCGGCTGCCATGGCAATCATACCGGCATTGTCGGTACAGTATTCAAAAGCTGGTACATAGGCTTGCCATTTGTGTTTCTCACAAAGAGCAGTCAATTCTTTTCTCAGTCCGCTATTGGCAGAAACTCCGCCGGCTAGTGCCAATTGACGAATCCCATATTCCTTTGCAGCGAGTTCGGTTTTCTTGAGCAATTGTTTGATTATGGTTGATTGAATGGAGGCGCAAAGGTCGTTCAGGTTTTGTTGTTTAAACTCCGGGTTTTCAAGTTCCTTATCGCGGATAAAATACAATACCGAAGTCTTTAAGCCACTAAAGCTAAAATCAAATCCTGGCATTCTGCTCACAGGGAATTCAAAGGCTTTGGGATTGCCTGTTGAGGCCAACTTGTCCAGAACGGGTCCGCCGGGATAAGGTAATCCTAGAATTTTAGCCGTTTTATCAAAGGCTTCTCCTGCCGCATCGTCAATGGTTTTGCCAATAATCTCCTGTTCAAAATAATCTTTCATCAAAACCAATTGTGTATGTCCACCACTTACGGTTAAACATAAAAATGGAAATTGAGGTCTAGGCTCATCAATAAAATGCGCCAGTACATGGGCCTCCATGTGGTGAACTCCTATTAATGGAATGCTCAAACTTTGAGCCAAGGATTTTGCAAAACTAGAACCCACCATCAAGGCTCCAATCAACCCGGGTCCTTTAGTAAATGCTACTGCACTAAGTTGTTTTTTGTCGATTCCTGCTTTTTTCAAAGCCTCTGTAACCAAGGGCACAAGGTTGGATTGATGAGCTCTACCTGCTAATTCAGGAACAACACCTCCGTATTGTTCATGAATTTTTTGGGTGGCAACGAAATTGGCATGAATCTTTCCGTTAATCATTATCGCCGCAGCTGTGTCGTCACAAGAAGATTCAATGGCAAGAATAATCCTATCTTTGTTCATTGGGAATTTTGGGAGGAAACCTGAAAAGTTGTAAGTTGGGCAAAACTACGATTAATGCTGAAGAAGTTAATTAAAATAAGCTACGTTTTGATGGCCAGTTTTCTGGGCCTGCTCATGGTAGCCTATTTGCTCTTTAGCAGCTTTGCTTTTCAAACTTACCTCACAGGAAGAATTACTTCTTGGGTAAATGAGAAATTCCATACCCGCATTTCGGTGGGGGAATTGAGCTACGATGGCTGGTCGTATTTTTCCTTGAGGCAAGTGATGTTCGGCGATCAAAAGCAAGATACCTTGTTCTATGCAGGCCGCCTTCAGTTTAATCTGGCAGGCATTGCAATTGATTCAACAACATTCCGCTTAAACCATGTAGTTTTAGATGAAGGCTTGTGTAAAATATTAACCTACAAAGACAGCACCTTTAGCATTGATGCCATGTTTGCCTTTACCGAAGAAGATACAACTCCCTCGGTTCCTGGACCTCCCTTCAGGCTTGAGCTGAAAAACCTGGAGGTAATGGATACCCGTTTTGTCATGATTGACTCAACAGAAACCTTTGAATCGGAGGGTTTTGATGCTTTCAACATGCATGTGAGTGATGTGAATTTTCGTTCGCGCTTCTTTCAAATCATTGACGATAGCCTGCATTTTGATATGCACCAGTTTTCGTGCCGCGAAAAATCCGGTTTTCAAATCAAAAGGATGGAGGCCGTTAGTACCATTTCTTCAAGCACTATCCGACTGGATAAAATGGAGATGGTTACCGCTTACAGCGTTTTTCGAGATTATTTCAGCCTCGATTACAAGAGTTGGGATGATTACATGGACTTTGAAAACAAGGTGAAGTTCAACATCCGGATGAAGAAAAGTGAGGTGGACTTTAGGGATATTGTTTACTTCGCCCCCTTCCTCAATGAGTTTAACTATAAGGCAACTGTTTCCGGTAAAGCAAAAGGTCCGCTGGCCTCATTAACTATCCGCGATGTGGTGGCAAGCCACGGCAAGGATACGTATTTTGAAGGTGATGTTCGTTTAAAAGGCTTGCCTGATATCGACCATACCTTTATGGATATTGAGGCTCAGTATGCTTCTTCCAATGCCGATGAAGTTCAAACCATTTCCGGACTTGAAATGCCTGATTTCCTCCGGCAGTTTGGAAAGGTAGAATACGAAGGTAGATACACCGGTTTCTATACTGACTTTGTAAGCTTTGGGAAAATTCAAACCATGTATGGCAACATACAAACCGACTTGAATATGAAGCTTGACACTATTCCTGAAAAGAGTGCTTATTCCGGTTCATTAGCCATGACTGAGTTTGATGCAGGGAAGGTATTTCAAGGTTCTGGATTAGGCCGTGTTAGCCTCCAAATGAATGTTAATGGGAAAGGATTTGATTTGAAGCAGATTCAAACCCGATTAACTGCTAGTTTGGATAAGTTGGAATGGAACGGATATCCGTTTTCAGGTATTGATTTGGATGCCGATTTAAGCAGAGGTAATCTTGGTTTGAACCTGAATATTGATGATAGCTCATTGGTTATGGATGCTTCAGGTAACATGAATTTATTGCAGAATTTTAAGCACCTGCGCATGAATTCCCATATTGAAGATGCGGATTTGAATGCTATCAAACTTCTAAAAGATATTCGTCACCTGGGAATGGACATTGAATCCGATTTTTACTTCAAAGACTTGGATGAAAATTATGGCAGCATTCAGTTGTCGAATGTGCAATTTGAAAAAAATGCGTATTCAACCCGCATCAATTCCTTGCGTTTGGATGCAAAAAATGGAGATGAGAAATTAATTGCCTTGAAAGGTGATTACTTGGATGCATTCATCAAAGGCCAGTACGATTTCGACAACCTCCTGCCCCAATTGAATAACCTATTGGCAGATGCCTTCCCCAATCTGCTTAAGCCAAAACCAATTCCAGGAAATCCAAAGCAGGATTTTACCTGGGAACTAAAACTTTTTTCAAGCAGTTACCTAAGTCCCTTATTTTTTCCGGAATACCAAGCCTCTCGAGTGGATTTGAAAGGCTTCTTTAAGTCGGAACAAGGTTCGGCTTTAATTCAAGGCGGCGTAGGTTCATTGAATTTGGATGGACTGATGTTTAATCAGAATACCCTCAAGCTATCTATAGGAAAGGAGAAAATGTTTAGCTTGTTGTATGGGTTAAAATCGGTTGGAAAAAAGGATACACTCTACTTAGGTGATATTGGATTAAAGTTGGATGGAACTAATAATTATTGTGAATCAAAACTATTTATTCGAGATACCAGCGGTTGGGTAAATGGTGAATTGGAATACGCACTTCAATTCAAACCTCAACAGGAACTAGCGCTTCAGGTTTCTTACGGAGAACTTGGAAAAGGTTCAAATATGTGGCAATTAGCGCCAGGTGAATTGTTGGGATTGAATTCAGGCAAACTCTATTTTCACGAACTTGAGCTTAAGCAAAAAGCTCAACAATTAAAGTTAGACGGTTTTTATGACCTGTATGGTCCAAGCAAAAATCTCAGTTTAAATATCGCCAACCTGCAATTGGCAACACTACTTGAATTTGCTCCAAATCTTGGATTTTATCCATCAGGTTTGGCCGACGGGTTTTTGATTTACAGACATGTTGGAAAACACGATGTGGTTTTGGGTGATGTGCAATTGGAGGGCCTCAGTTTAGATGGTGATACACTGGGAGATTTTGATTTGCGAACAGGGTACCAGGAAGCCGATAACAAGGTTTTGCTAAGTGTAAATTCGCCTAAAGGAAAAATCAAACACCTAAAAGGGGAGGGGTATTACGATATTGACAAGGAATACATCAACCTGGATATCGGATTCAAGGAATCTGAAATCGCTTCTTTTCAAGCGTTTGTTAAAGATTATGTCAAGTTAATGGAAGGCACAGCGGCCTTGAATGGGCATCTCTCTGGACCAATTTCCATGCCTCAATTTGAGGGTTCATTGCTACTTCTTGGGGCCAAAGTGAGAATTGAATACTTAAAAACAGTTTACAAATTCAATCGTGCAAATGTCAATTTCGACAGGCAGAATATGGATATTATTCCCTTTATGGTTGAAGACGTTAATGGCAAAACCGGAAGGGTTTCGGGCAATATCAACCACAATGGTTTTAATCAATTCAAATACAATTTGCACATTGATGGCTTGAAAGGTTTTCAAGTGCTCAATACCACATCAACCGATAATAACCTCTTCTATGGACAAGCCTATGGCACTGGCGCAGCTTCTATAAGTGGCAATACCAATCAGGTGCGGATGCACGTAACTGCCAAATCAGAAAAGGGTACCCAAATCACAATAAATCCTTTTGGTGGAGAGGCAGAAAGTGGTGATGGATTAATCAATTATGTGGATTACGATACCACTGGTTTTTCAGGGAACCGTGCAAAAGCAATTCCATTTGGGTTTGGAATTGTATTAGACCTGGAAGCTACTCCTGATGCTGAATTGCAGATGCTATTTTCCGCAACTTCAGACGACCGAATTCGAGCCAAGGGAACCGGAAAAGTGAAGTTGGAATTAACTCCCGAAGGCAATTTCCTAATGAATGGAAAAGTGAATTTATTGGATGGTGAATACCGATTCAGTGCTATGAATTTGGTGGCTAAAAAGTTTGTATTGAAACCGGGTGGCTCTGTGGAATGGAATGGAGACCCATTTACAGGTAAGATAGATATTGATGGAATTTACAAGTTGCGCACTACCATTTCCGAAATTGTAAATACCAGCTCCAATGCCGACCCCAATATTCGTATTCCGGTAGAGTGTATTATCAATATCAAAGGAACTGTAGAACGTCCATTGATTTCATTCGATATGAATTTCCCGGATTTGCAAAACAACCTCAATGGTTCTGCGGCATCCGAGCTCAATGCTGTTTTAAGCAATTTCAGACGAGAACCTGATTTGATGAATCAGCAAATCGTATTCCTGTTGATTTCAGGTAAGTTTATTCCCTTGAACAATACGTCCAACAACGTGGCAGGTTCATTGGGAACCCAAACCGTTTCGGATTTGCTTTCCAAACAAGCTGCCGGTTTATTAACGCGCTTAGATCCTAATCTTGATTTAACCGTTGATATGCTCAATGCAACAGATCCTACCAAGAGTCGTGCGGCTTTGATTTCTGCATCAAGAAGAGTGTTAGACAATCGCCTCGAATTGCAAGGCTCTTTTGCCACCGACAATTCCCAAAATAATTTTCAAGCCGTTTACACCTTCCGTAAGAATGGGAGCCTTAAGGCCAAAGCATTTAACAGGATGGGATTTGATCCGATTTATTCGCGCAACATTACCACCTCAGGTTTAGGCTTGTACTATCGCCGCGAATTTGATCACATCTACGAACTCTTTGGTAAAAAGGAAAAAGAAATAACGCCTGAAAACCCTTAATTAATTTTCAGTAAGAAATACCTCTGTTGCTCCTCCGCCAAATTGGATAGGGTCTGCATCGCGAAATGATTTTGCCAATTCTTTGTGTTTTCCCAACCAGGTTTGAATCTTATTCCTCAAGTATTGATTACCTATGCCATGGATAAATACAATGCGATTCATGTGATGCACATGAGCAGCTTCCATGCATTGCGTAAACACTTCCATTTGCAAACCTACAATATCCTTTGCGGGTTGAAATCCTTTAGCCAGCAATGCAGGATAATGCAAATCAATCAACTCCTCCGGTCTGGCTTTCAAATCCATTTTAGGTTCTTGCTTAGGTTCGCTAAAGTCTTTCTGCTTCAGTTGTTCGAGTTGAGGAAGCGCTAAACTTTCATCAATTCTAAAGGTATAAGCTTGTTTGGAAAGGAAAAAGCAATGCTTCAACGAGGCATGGAATGTTTTTGCGTTGAAACTAAATTCTCTGTTGATAGGCTGAACCGGTTTTACTGTGGTAAATTCGATGGCTATCAGTTGAAAATACAACGTGCTCCAGTTTTGGAAATCATCCATCCTGTATTTTCCAAACAATTCGGTTTCCTCTTTATCAAGCTGAATCTGTTTGATGAATTTGAAAACGCCTTGTTCTTTCCGGTAAATGGCCAACAGAATTTTCTCTGTAAAGTTATTATGTATCCAGGCTTGAATGTCTTGGTCGTTTATGCGCTCAAAGGCCATAAACACGCCCAGGGGGTGGGTTGATAGTTTGCGTGGCTTCTCGGAAACCTGTACCTCGGGTTGATTGTTTCCGGCTTTTTCCTCAAAGCTAATTTTAACTACCTGTGATTCTAAAACAGGGATTTCAAAATCACTATCAACGGTAACCCCAATCAAGCCTTTCCCTTTTAAAGAGGTTACAAAGCCTTCCATATTTTCGTTTACAAAACGAACCTTATCTCCAAGTTTAATCATGAGTAAAGAATAAAAAAGCGGCCTGGGGCCGCTTCAGTTAAACATTAAATTTAAAATGCATTACATCGCCGTCCCATACCACATATTCCTTGCCTTCCATACTTAGTTTTCCATTCTCTCTGCATGCGGCTTCAGAACCAAATTTGATATAGTCTTCGTAGTGTATTACTTCTGCTTTAATAAATCCGCGTTCAAAATCGGAGTGAATTACACCTGCGGCTTGAGGCGCTTTGAATCCTTTTTCAATGGTCCATGCGCGAACTTCCTGAACACCGGCTGTGAAATAGGTAATCAGATTTAACATGCGGTATGCCGCTTTAATCAATTTGGCCACTCCCGATTCTTGCAAACCCAAATCATTCAAAAAGGCCATCCTGTCTTCATAGCTTTCAAGTTGTGCGATATCAGCTTCAATGGCGGCTGAAATAACCAATACTTCTGCGTTTTCGGCCTTCACAGCTTCTTTCACTTTTTCAACATGTTCGTTGCCTGAAATTACACTTCCTTCATCCACATTGCACACATACATAACCGGCTTAAGTGTTAGCAGGAAAATATCTTCCACATGCTTTAATTCTTCTTCAGAGGCATCTAATGTTCTGGCATTTTTGCCCTGTTCCAAATGCTCTTTGAAGCGGTTTAATGCAGCTTCAGCTTTCACTGCATCCTTGTCCCCGGTTTTCGCTGCACGAGCAATCCGAAGCAATTTCTTTTCAACCGATTCAATGTCTTTCAGCTGAAGCTCTGTATCAATTACATCTTTATCCCGCAAAGGATTCACTGAACCATCTACGTGAATAATATTGTCGTTTTCAAAGCAACGCAATACGTGTATGATCGCATTGGTTTCGCGAATGTTTCCTAAAAATTGGTTGCCCAATCCTTCACCTTTTGAAGCGCCTTTTACTAATCCGGCAATGTCAACTATTTCAATGGTGGTGGGTACAATCCGGTTTGGCTTTACAAACTCGGCAAGCTGAGTTAAGCGTTCATCGGGTACGGTGATAACACCCACATTCGGGTCAATGGTGCAAAAGGGAAAGTTTGCAGCCTGTGCTTTTGCATTGCTCAGGCAATTGAATAAGGTTGATTTACCTACGTTGGGAAGCCCAACAATTCCACATTGCAATGCCATATTATCCTTTAATAAATTGTTTCATATCCGAAATGATTTTCTCTGCCAAATTATTGGCTGTGGTTTCACTTGGACTTTCTGCGTAAATACGAATGATGGGTTCTGTATTCGACCTTCTAAGGTGAACCCATTCTTTATCAAACTCAATTTTCAAGCCATCAGCGGTGTTCATGGGTTGTTTTTTGTATTTCTCCTGAACCTGATTCAACAAGTTGTCGATATTGATTTCCGGAGTGAGTTCAATCTTCTTCTTGGCAATAAAATAGTCGGGATAGCTTTCACGCAGCATCGAACAAATCTTTTTAGTTTTTGCCAAATGTGAAAGGAAAAGTGCAATGCCTACCATGGCATCTCTGCCGTAATGCAATTCAGGAACGATAATTCCTCCATTGCCTTCTCCTCCAATAACAGCTTTGGTTTCTTTCATCATTTTAACCACGTTCACCTCTCCAACAGCAGAGGCATTGTAATTGCCTCCGTGTTTTTCGGTAACATCACGCAGTGCGCGGGTTGATGATAGGTTAGATACTGTATTCTTTTCAAATCCTAAACGAGCCAAGTGCTCTTGACTGATATGGGTTAATACATAGTCTGCAATGGCAACCAATGTGTACTCTTCGCCAAACATGCTTCCATCTTCACTCACCAAAGCCAAGCGGTCAACATCCGGGTCAACAACTATTCCTAAATCGGCATTGTTGCGTTTTACTTCACCGGAAATTGCAGTTAAGTTTTCAGGAAGTGGTTCCGGATTGTGTGGGAATTTTCCATCCGGCGTGCAATACATTTCGATAACATGGTTTACGCCAAGTGCACGAAGCAACTGCGGTACTGCAATTCCTCCGCTTGAATTCACAGCGTCAACCACTACTTTGAAATCAGCTGCTTTAATGGCTTCCGTATCTACCAATTCAAGCTTCAGAATCTCGTCGATATGCTTTTGAATATAATCGTTACGCAACTCAACAGTTCCTAATTTGTCAACCTCTGCGTATTCAATCTGATTGTTTTCAGCAATTTGCAATACCTCTTTTCCCAATTCATCAGAAATAAATTCTCCTTTTGAATTCAAGAGTTTTAGCGCATTCCATTGCTTGGGATTGTGCGAGGCGGTAAGAATTATTCCACCATTTGCCTTTTCCATTACAACTGCCATTTCAACAGTCGGGGTAGTGCTTAATCCAAGGTCAATTACATCAATTCCCAAGCCCATAAGCGTGCCTGTAACCAAGCGGTTTACCAAATCTCCGCTCAAACGGGCATCACGACCCACCACAATTTTGCAGTCTTTGTCGGAATTACGCTTGATGAGGGTTCCAAACGCAGATGTGAATTTAACCACATCAATTGGAGTTAATGCATCTCCCTGTTTTCCGCCTATGGTACCGCGGATTCCAGAAATGGATTTTATCAGTGTCAAAGCAATTGATTTTAGGGCTGCAAATTTAGGGTTATTGGTTCATATTGACTAAAACTAAGCAGTTTGATTGTGTAACTGGCAGGAAATGAGCAATGTCTAGCAATAAATTTTCTGATATTCTCCCGTCCTGAAATAAAAAAAGGCTCATTTCCAGGAATTTATCCCAAAATGAGCCCTTTTCTTGGTACTTGCACTTTTATTCTTTAAGCAGCTTTTTTTGAAGTACAGTTCCGCCTTCTAAGTTCACACGAAGCAGATACATACCTGCTGAAAGCTGGCTGATGTTTATACCATCATCTTGATTGCCCTCAAGGTTAATGAGCAATCTACCATTCATGTCATAAACCTGACATAAAACAATTCGTTCATTTCCTTCTACTCGGATATTTACCAGTTCACTTGCCGGATTAGGAAACACACTCCATTCTTTTACTGTGTAAAGCTGCTTTATCAAACCGGTACTTACCTCATTAGCGCCTACAACAATTTTGATGTCGTTTTTCGATTGTCCCAATCCATTCAATTGGATAGGTGATGTTGTTGTTACTTTACCTGGCATCTCAGCCCAAATGGTATAGTTTCCTGCGGGTAAGTTGGAGAAGCTAAAACTTCCGTTAGAATGCGAATGACCATACCCGCGAACCTTGCCTTTGTCATCCAACAAATACAGCAACATCTTGTCAACCGGCGTTCCATAAGCTATTGCTCCATTTTGCGAGTAGTTTCCATTGCCATAAATTACTTTGCCTCCTAGCTGACTTTCTCCAAATTCCATAGAATTAAATGGGAGAAGTTCAATGTCAATTCCAGTTCGGTTTGAATTCAATACCGTAACTACCCCAGCATCTTCCCATTTCAAGGCAGATGGATAATAGGTTGGAATAAAATACCCGTTGGTTTCTGGGTCGAATGCGAAATTGGATTGAATCAAAAAATAGCCGGGAGGAAGCAGAAATGAATAATCTCCATTTTCATCTGTTATGGTTTCATCAAGGTAAGTTAAGGTTCCCCGATTTGGCTCATAAGCTATGCAATACACTTGCGTGTATGGTGTTCCTTTTCCTTGTGATTTTACCTTTCCCGATAAGGTTAGAATAGCCCCGGCCCCTGTCACTTTTGTTGCTGAATCTATGCAACCTCCGGGTACTGTAAGGGTAAGTGTTAAAGTGTAAATTCCCGGATTCTGGTATTCATGTCGGTAATTCAAACTGTCAATTCCTGTGCTAAATTGTCCATCTCCCCAATTGATACTCACTTGTGGGGTTAAGGAAGTACCGTAAACCTGGTTGAAGGTAAATAGCTCCAGGGCATTCCCATCTGGTAAAGTAACAAATGCAGGTTTACATAAAGGAATCTGATTTGTTACTTTAATAAGTTTACAATTGCGAAAGGTAAATCCGCATCCTCCGAGACCAAATGAACTCACACAAACCGTATAGCTACCGGTGTCTTTGTAAATATGCGTAAGGTTTAAATCTGAATCTACCTGTTTTTCTTCTCCATCGCCAAAAGAAACAAGATAGATTTCAGGAAACAAGGACTGCTTTGGAATGATATTTACGGTCAATAATTGATTGCTTAAACTTGTGCTTAAATTAAAGCCGCATCGGCTTGTGTCTGGTAGGTAAATTTTGCCATAGGCTGTGTCCTGGCATAATCCATCCAGGAGCAATAATACTTCAGTTTCCGGCTGTCCGGAATAGGGCAGGAATAAGGATTTGCTTTGAAAAACCTGATTGCCAACATACCAGAAATACCTGGTGTTTGAATCGGTGGTAATACTTTCGTTTATCAACTCAACTCCTGTGTTGGAATAAATCGCCTGAAAGCCTGCTTTGCAATAATTTTCAAGTTCAACATGTAAATTAAATGAGGCATAGTCAACCTGATTGTCAGTATCTCTTACGGCAAGGGTTATTTGAAATTGGCCCGGGAATTGAAATTTTTGCGTGAAACTATCTGGTCCTTCCGATAAGGGCCCATTTCCAAAGCTCCAATACCGCGAAGCAACAGGAAGTACACTTTTACTGGTGTCTTTGAAGGCATACAGTCCATCGCTTAATTTGGTAATTTGAATTCCGGCATGAATTGTTTTTGTGCCAGATAGGTTGACGATTTTACAAGTCCTTCTTAAATTGCTGGTGCAAAGGGTGTCAATTACACAAACGGTGTAGGTTCCCGGGTTTTTGTAGGACATGCTGAGATGCCTGTCCCAAGCCTCTTCCGGACCATTTCCATCCCCATAATCCACAAAGTAGCGGGTAATTCCGGGTAAAATAGAATCTGCCAATAAATAAACCTCAATTTGCTGTGCTGATTTCCAAAGATTGAATCGAGTATCACAGGATTGAGCAAAGCCTTTTCCAAGTCCAAGTAGGCTTAGAAATACCAAAATGATAATGCGGTTAATGCTTGTTAATTTCATACGATAAGTTGTTAAAAGTTGAACCTGATACCGGCCATCAACTGAATGCTTTGTCGTTCTTGTTGATTGGTTGCCATTCTGTACCTGGCTTGAACATAGGGTCCCCAATTGATTCCTGCTTTGTATCCGTAAGAAACTCCCGCTAATGGCGCCATTAGCAAGCTGTTTTTTGTTTTCCAGATTAATAGGTTTTTTGGGTCATTGCTCAATTCTTGAATTCGCTCTTCCAGACGGCCGGTTTCTAATCCACCAAATAGACGCAGTTGATGCCTGAGGTTGCCTGCTTCAATGCCAAAAATTAATGGAATTGAATAGGATCTTACTTCATGCTTGGTTCTAATACTTTTGTTTTCGGTGTATTCCACTTCATGCCATGCTGTATCCATATCCATCACAATTCGTGCGGCAGAGGGGTCAAATTTTAAGCTGGTATCAATATGGTCAATTTCCATTTTTCTTGTTTGGACTTGATAGTCTAATACATTCCAATTAGTGCCAATTGAATAGCTAAATCCCGCGCCGGCAAAAATGTATTTATTCAGGTAAATACCTCCTTGAGTTCCAAAAGTAGGCAAGGCGGATAACTGATTTTTTGATTCCGTTTTTATCGGTGTTTCACTTACCCCAAAGCCTAAATCAAGCCAAATCTCCTTTTTCTTTTTCCCCGGTTTGAAGTAGGAAACTTCTAGCGGTTTGCGTAGTTCAACTAAACTTGAGGCAAAGGGCCCTTGCCAATTAAGATTGTTGATAAGATGGATATCCGAAGTTGTTGATGTTTTTGCATTCATTTCATCATTCAGATTACCGGATTCTGCCAATGCATTTAGTTGTTTTTCCTTTTGTTTTTCTTTGGTTATTGATTCTTGTTCTGTGCTGAGTTTGGTTTTTTCAGTGGAACTTAGGAATAGCCTGTTTGTTACAAGCTTCTTCTCTTTGTTTGATTCGGCATTGGTTGCTGTTGAAATTGACTTTTCCTGGTACACTGGTAGTTTATCTTCTGGGAAAGCTTTAATCTGTATTACTTGTTGTTTAGCTCCAATTGATTGTTCAGTTTGGCGAAGGCTGTAGTTCCAACCTGCCCAAAGTGCGCTTGAGCCAAGTAACAACCCTATGGGTAACCACCACCAAATGGCTTTTCTTTTTTTCTCGGGTTTATGGTAAAGCTTTTCAAAAGCCTCCCAGTCTGCATCGTTGGCGGCCTCCTCATTTAGCATTCTGAGTTTTTTACCCAGTTGGTTTAAAAATGGATCAGTGGGTAAGGACATGAGAATTCAGGTTTAATACTAATTTTTTTAAATAGGTTCTTGCTTTTGCTACCTGCGATTTTGAAGTTCCTTCAGAAATCCCAAGCATCGAGGAAATTTGTTTGTGCGAAAAGCCTTCTACAGCAAATAAGTTGAGAATGGTTCGATAGCCTTCAGGCAATTGATTCATCAAATTCAAGACTTTTTCAGGTTCAAGTTCTTCCAAGCTGTCGGTGGCTTCTTCCTCCAACTCCTCCGGATGCAGTTCTTCGCCCAAATCGTCAATCCGCTCAAACATCATTTTTTTGTTTTTCCGGATTTGATTTAGTGCATGGTTTACCATAATCCGGCTAATCCAAGTTTTTAAACTGCTTTCCTGCCTGAAGGAATGTAAGTTGTCGAACACCTTCATAAAGCCTTCCATCACTAGGTCACGGGCTTCCTCCTCATTGCTGGCATAGCGTCTTAAAACCGAAAGCATACCTGGAAAATACCGCTGAAAAAGAAGCTTCTGTGCATCCCTTTTGCCAGAAATACAATCCTGAATTAAACGGTATTCTTCTTCCATGTAGTTCAATTGACAGGTTTTACAGCCGGTGGTTGCCTGAAAATGTAGAATTGGTGTTTCATTGTGTTAGTTTTTGATTTTATTCAGCTGGTTTTTAGAGAGATAAGAATGAAAGATTTAATTGCTTGAACCAGTTGAATTAACCATGTGTATTGCTACAAAATGCTGAAAATGAAAAACCTGATTGTCCCCATTTTGTTTTTGTGGTGCCTAGTTGCCTCCGCTCAAAAACCTGAACCTATCTATAGTTTTGCGCGCTCGGCCAAAAACATTACCTGGTTTGAAGAACAGGCGGGTTTATGGAAATTGGAAGTCGATAAAAATCCGCAGAATGCCTATGCTTGGTACAATTATTACCGTGCAACCCGAAATGTGAATAGATTAAGCAAGGGCTCCGCACCATTTGCTGAGCGTTTAAAACAAGAGAAGGCACTGGTTGCAGAAATGGAGAAAGTTGTTCCAAAATCCTTCGAATACAATTTGTGTCGTTATTTGGTTGAGGGAAATAATCCGGAATTCCTTAGCTATTTGAAGAAAGCAGATGAATTAGGGCCAAATAGAACAGAGCACCTTTCGGATATGATTGCCTGGAAGGAGATGGAGCGAGATACTATTCAACGAGATAAATACGCAATTAGATGGCACAGCTCTGAAGAAAGTTCACCAGGTTTAATGAATTACAATTACAATGTGTTAGCCGGACTACCTAAACGTGCCATTTTATTTACTGCAGGCGACAATGATACTTACCCTGCGTGGACACTTCAAGCCAAAGGTTTTAGAAGAGATGTTTTGGTTTTGAACCTGAGTTTACTTCGGATTGAAAAATACAGAAACAAAGTGTTTGAGGAGTTGGGAATCAAGGTTCGCCTAAAAGATGCAATGCTTACAGATTCGCTTTTGGTATCTGCAATTAAAGGAGCTGCCGGAAAAAGAACTGTTTACATAGCGTTAACTTGCGGGCAAGATGTGGTAGATAAGTTTGCCGCTGAATTGCATCTCTGTGGATTGGCATATCGCCTGCACAGTGGTGCTTGGGATAATTTGGCCGAACTTCAGAATAATATTGAAAAGCGTTATTTGTTAGACTACCTCAAAGAGACCTTTTATAAAGATATTGCTGAAACTTGGACTCGTGCCACCCACAATAACTACATCGTTCCATTCATGAAATTAACCGAACATTATAAACTAGCTGGAAGAACAGAAGAGTTTGAAAAAATGCGCGATTTGATTCAAAGGATTACAAAAGGAACAGAACTCGAACAAGAAGTTGGAAATTGGTTAAATCAAGTTAAGTAGTAATCTTGAGTCAGCATAGCGACGAAATACTTGCCCATCAGGCAATGAACGGTTCAGAGAAAGCTGTGTCGGAATTGTACCGACGTTGGTTTTCAAAGCTTCGTTCATTTGCCTGTCGTTATGTTGGCAATCAGCAGGAGGCCGAAGATTTGGTTCAGGAATTGTTCCTGAAATGGGTAAATAGGCCAGAGCTTTTTGATTCGGGAAGAACTTTTTCCTCCTGGATTTTTGTTTCACTTCGCAACCAATGCCTGAATGTTATCCGAAACGATAAGAATAGAAAGGCTCTGGCTGAAATGCATTTTGCTCCCGAACCCCTGATTCAACCCAATCAAAGCCTAGATGCTAAACAGTTAAAAATGGAATTGGCATCTTGGTACAAGACTTTAAACGAAAAGGAACGCTTGGTTTTTGTTTTACGTTTTGAACATGGCTTGCCCCTAAAGGAGATTGCTGAGATTGCCGGTATTCCTGAAGGTTCGGTTAAATCGTGTTTGTTTTATTTGTTAAAAAAAGTTTCCCCAATTGCTAAAACATACTCAAATGGATAAGGAATTTAATTTTCCCGAGGAATGGCTCTTGCACAATTTTGATGACATGGATGAGGTTCAACAACAGCAGGTATTGCAGGAAATGCGAGTGGATGAGTTCAAGGAATTACAAGAAGCCCATAGCTTTCTCTTGAATAGCTTTCAATTACCTCATCAGGAACCTCTGGCTATACCCAATTTTCAACCCAAACAAAAAGGTAAATTGAAACTAGTTCTTTCTCCCTTTTGGCAGGCTGCTGCAGTTCTTTTGCTTGTTGGCATTTCCTTTTTGGCGGGGAGGCAATTGCAAATTTCCATGCAACCCAAAGAGTTGAGTTTGCATGATACAGTTTACCTACAGGCCGGACTTCCGGATACTATTTACCAATTTGATACAGTGTACTTAATTAAAGAGCGATGGATGATTGCCAAACATAAAAGCCTGAGCCGGATTGAATCCTTAAGTCCTGAGTTTAATCCTGGAGATTCGCAGCTGTTTGGACGGAACCCACTAGATGAATTGGAGCATTTGAAGAATAAATCCAAAAACCTCGATTTTAGGGACGATAGTTTGCTCCGGAACTTCTCCTTTGTGCGTATTTAACCCGGAATATGCATTTGACCATTGTAACCTGAATATTTAGCTATTAGGTTCCAAGATGCCTGTGAAATTGCCCCTTTCTCTCCCTCAGCATACCAAAACTGGTATGCCTTATTCGTGAAACTGCCAATTTCGTTGGCCTTTTGGTCCTCATAACGAAGTTCAAATGCATAATCCGGGTTTAATGAAATGACCTGTTAAATTTTGATAAATTTTTGATTAGGGATTCTTCAACCTCAAGCGTTTTGGATAGAATTATTCCCGGATCCTCAAGGGAAATTCGGGCTTTTGGGCAATTGGTTGAGGAGGCTGATTATTCATCCCCCGGAAAAATTAGAGCAAAAAAAAATCCAGCAATTCGCTGGATATTAGGAAAGTAGTTTTTGTCTTAAAAGGAATTCCATCTGGTCTGCACTGCGTTCGGCCTTCTCTGTGCGCTCTGCACGTATTTTCTTTTCGGTTTCAGATTGGTACTTATCATGTGCCTTAATGATGGTATCATCAAGCTCTTCCTCCTTCCAGGGTTTATTCAAATAGTGGAATATTTTACCTTTATTTACAGCGTCAATGGTGTCGCCCAGATTTGCGTATCCTGTAAGCATGATTCGGATTGGATCCGGATGTTTGTCGAGCAGCATTTGTAAAAACTCTACCCCGGTAATCTCTGGCATGCGTTGATCGGTTATTACAACCTGAATATCGGGGTTTTCGTCCAAAACCTTCATTGCTGCATCAGCACTAATGGCGGTGAAAACTTTGTATTTCAGGCGAAAAGCCGCCTTAAACGAAAACAAATTGTTCTCCTCATCATCAACAAATAAAACTTTTATCTTTTCTTCTGGCATGAATACCTTCGTTTATTCGACTTCCAATTTAATTTGCAAAATACGTCATGTTCTTTAAATTTTATATGAATTGCCATAAATTTAATATATTTAGCGCATTATTTGTTTAAGTAGTGGTAGCCTCACAATCGTTTCGTCCGCTAATTCTTCCATGCCACGAAGATGGAAGTCGCTCAGAATTACAATTATTACGTAATTCTGGGAAGCTTGTTAGGGAGTTTGACACCCTACAACAACAGGTAAGGGAGTATCTAAAGTGTCTCAATCCGCACAAAAATTTTGTTGAGGCGGATTTTCAAAAAGGAATGCTAGAGTACCTGGATGGCCGGGATTGGCAATCTGTAGGCAATTGGGTGTTCTATCCTTGGAATGGTTACCTGGTTCGCCTGTTACCTGAAAAGGAGTTCGTTCAACTCAGAACAAATCGTAACCAATACAAAATTACACCTGAAGAACAACAGGTTCTTTCAGAAAAAAAGGTGGGCATAGTCGGCTTATCGGTTGGTAAAAGCATTGCCTTAACCATGGCCATGGAGCGGGCTTTTGGCGAAATCAGGCTCGCTGATTTTGATAACTTGGATTTGTCAAACCTGAACCGCCTTTCGAGTTCAGTTTTTAATCTTGGAGAGAACAAGGCCGTATTGTGTGCACGCGAAATCGCAGAAATCGACCCCTATATTAAGGTTCAGGTATTTCAGGACGGATTGACTCCTGAAAATATGGATGTGTTTTTTACCCACAATGGAAAATTGGATTTGCTTGTGGAAGAATGCGATGGCTTAGATATTAAGGTGCTTGCCCGAATTAAAGCCCGTGAACTGGGTGTTCCTGTAATTATGGAAACCAGCGATAGAGGCATGTTGGATATTGAACGTTTTGATTTGGAGCCGGAACGAAACCTGCTCCATGGGAAAATCCCGGATGTTAACCCAACAGAATTAATGAATCTTTCTGCTGAAGAAAAGCTAAGCTTTTTACTGCCTATGGTGGGTGTAGATACCATTTCAACCCGCATGAAGGTTAGTTTGATGGAGGTTCAAAAAACCATAAGCAGTTGGCCTCAATTAGCGGGTGATGTGGTGAAAGGTGGTGGAATTGCAGCAGAAGCGGCTCGAAAGGTGCTTTTGAATCACTACCAAAATTCAGGTAGGTTTTATGTTGACCTGGATGATATTTTGAATGGTCACGACAAACAGCCTTCAGAGTTAAGTTCATTTCCAGCTGAATCCACTTCAGAAGTTGAGCAACATGATTGGTTAGCACTCGCAGAAATGCATGCGCAGGGGCTTGAACCCGTTTTAAGTTTGAGTCAGAATGAAAAACTCGAAATCGTACAGGTGGCTTCAAAGGCTCCAAGTGGAGGAAATTCGCAGCCCTGGAAATTGATTTTCAAAAAAGGATATCTTTTCGTTTTTCTGGATGCTGCAGAATCTTTTAGCTTTTTAGATTATAAGCATTGTGGGGCTCACTTGGCAATAGGTGCCTGCCTAAGGAATATTGAGCTTGCGGCTGCTAATTTGGGCTATATGTGTCACGCCCAAACCTATCCGGATTCAAAAGGTACCGCCCTATTGGCTCGTATTCAATTTGAAAGGAGTAATTCTGTTCAGAAGCTATTTACCCAAACTGAAATTTTAGCTCGCCATACCAATCGGTTTCCTACCCAAACCAAACATGTGCCAGTTGAATTACTGAATCAGTTTAAGGCAACTCTAGAAAGTTATTCGGGTTTTAAACTCCATTACCTGGATAATCCAATCCTACTTGAAAAGCTTGCTCCTTTGCTGGCGGAGGCCGAAATGCTTATTATTACGCATCCTCGTGGTCATGCCGATGTAATTGGTAAGGAGGTACGCTGGACAGCACAGGAAGCGGAAGAAACCGGTACCGGAATTGATCTTCGCTTATTACCTTTAACCGGTGCACAACGCACAGGTCTGAAAGTGGCAAGAGATTATAAAGTGATGAAAATGGTCAAGTCCTTAGGTGGAGGCGGCGCAATCAAAGCAATGACAATAGATTCTGTTAAACAATCTGCCGGACTAGGTTTACTTTCTATGGAAAGTTTTGATGAAAGCCGCTTTTTGGACGCGGGCAGGGCTATGGAGGAGTTTTGGATTCAAGCCAATAAATTGGGCTGGGGGCTTCATCCCATTGTTCAATTGGTATTTTTATTTTTGAAATTGAATAATCCTGCCGCAATTGATTCTCATGATTTGAAAGCATATATCAAATTGAAAGACCAGTTTGATTCCTTGTTGCCGGAATTAAAAAATCGGACTCCTTTCTTCTTGTTTCGTTTTACGGATGCTCCAAAACCTGGACTTAATTCATTCAGAAAACCTATCAATCACATTTATTTGGATACTGAATTATGATTCATATCCGCGCATTTCGTGTAACAGATGATATTCCTTCCTGTGAACGCTATTTAGACGGTCATAGGAAGGTGCTTGAATCTTATGGGGTTACCAAGGTTACATCCAATAATACGAGTTGGTTGGGAGATCCAAATACCTATTTGATAATTGTTGAGGATGAACAACGTCAGAAAACCTACGGTGGAGGCCGTGTTCAAATTCATTCAGCCGGTTTGCCAATGCCTTTGGTAGATGCAATTGCCATCCTTGATAAGAATATTCATGATTTTGTTGCCAATCTGGGAACAAAGAATGTTGCTGAGTTTTGCGGCTTATGGAATTCAAAAGAAATGGCGGGTTATGGAATTGGTAGCATCTACATGGGTAGAGTAGGTGTGGCCATTTCTACCCAACTCAATTTTCAATATTTAATGGCTTTGGCTTCTCCTGCTACCTTAAGAAATTGCCTCAAGGTTGGTTTTGAAGTAACCAGGGAATTAGGTAATAATGGGACTTTTTATTATCCAAAAGAAGACCTTACTGCAACTGGCCTCATCATTCGGGATTTGGTAAACCTTCCGCATGCCAACCCAACAGAGCGAATTGAAATTGAAAAAATTAGAAATAACCTCACTGGTGTTACACTTGAAAAAGGTCCCAAAGGAGAGGTTGAGTTTTGTTACGATTTAAATATACCACGTTTTGCGTAGTCTAGTTACCCTACTTGTTTTTTTATTAATCAAGCCATTGTTGGCTCAGGTTCCGGTTGTGGAATTCAATGGAGAGAAGTCGATGATAATTGAGCAACTTCAACTCATTCGCGATTCAAGCTATCATTATAAAGTTCCTGACTTCAAATCGGGTAACCCAACCCAAAAACTTCAATCGGCGAAGCTAAATCTTGACCATACCGACGATGTACTTTGGGCGAGGTTTGAATTGGTGAATAAAACAGATATCCGGGATATCACCATTCGGGTTGAAAATCCGATGATTGATAGCATTAGTTTATACCAATTTATTCAGGAAGGTGGTATTAGGGAGTTGTCGAATTTTATGCCGGCACCCTTTTCCAAACGGGTTTACAATTCAGGTATTACCTTGTTCAATCTCCACCTGCGTAAGGGCGAGCGGGCGCAGTTGTTGCTTCGTGTAAAATCATCAGAACATATCATTTTGCCCATTCTTATCGACTCAACCCGAAACTCAACCACGTATGCCACCCTTCGTGATATGGTTTACGGGCTTTTTGCCGGTATTGTGCTTGTAATGTTCTTTTACAATGTGTTCATTTATTTTTCAACCCGTGATAGAAGTTATCTCATCTATGTAATTTATATCTTCTTTATTGGAATCGCTCAATTAAGTATGAGCGGTCATACCTATCAATTTTTATTTCCAAATGCAGGATGGATTTACAAATACACAATTGTTGTATTCCCTGCCTTAAGCGGAATGTTTGCGGTATTGTTTCTAAGAGATTTCATGAGCCTCAAGGAAGTAGCTCCGGTTAAAGATAAAATCATTCTGTTTTTTGTCTTTGGCGGATACCTGGCAGCTGCCGTTTCTCGCTTGTTAAACGGCTTTCAGTTAAGTAGTCTGTTGATGGATTTAACTGGAGCCTTTGGAGCAATATTCGTGCTTTACACCTCGTTTTTGGTTGCAAAAAAAGGCAGCCGGTCTGCGAAGTTTTTTATTGTTGCCTGGACATTTTTCATCGTTGGAATTATCTCATTTGTATTCCGAAACCTGGATATCCTGCCCTTTAATTTCTTTACCACCTTTGCCATGCCGGCAGGTGCAGCATCAGAAGTTGTCTTGCTTTCATTTGCACTTGCCGACCGAATCAATATTCTTCAGAAGCAAAAGCGTGAGAAGGAAGAAGAAGCCTATCAGCAGGCGCTCGAAAACCAACGTATCATCAGTGAGCAAAATGTTGAATTGGAGAAACGCGTCAACCAACGCACGCTTGAACTTCGGGAAAGTAACGACCATTTGACCAAAGCCTTGCAAGATTTAAAAGATGCCCAAACCCAATTGGTCGATCAGGAAAAAATGGCATCTCTGGGTCAGCTAACTGCTGGTATTGCCCATGAAATCAACAACCCAATCAATTTTGTAACCTCCAATATCAATCCACTGCGTCGCGATGTGAAAATGTTGCTTGAATTGTTCAATCAGGTGGAGGAGTTGGCCATTAGTCCGTATGCTCCCGAAGAAGTTAAGCGCCAAATCAATGAGTTGAAAGAGGAAATGGAGTTCGATTATTTGATTGATGAAATCAACCACCTCCTTAAAGGTATTGATGAAGGGGCTAATCGTACAGCTTACATTGTGAAAGGGCTTCGGATATTTTCAAGAACCGATGAAGATGTCATTAAAAAAGCCGATATTGTTGAAGGAATTGAGTCCACGTTGATTATTCTGAATAACCAATTGGGTAAAATTTCGGTGGAGAAATCTTTTTCAGGAGACCGAATAATAGATTGTTATCCGGGCAAGCTAAATCAGGTATTCCTGAATTTGCTTTCGAATGCCATTTATGCCATTCGCGCAAAATGGAACCAGGAAGCAGGAGGAGTTATCCATATCTCTGTTGAATCGGATGGAAATGAGATGACAATTGGCATTAGAGACAACGGTTCTGGTATGAAGGAAGAAGTGGTGAATAAAATGTTTGAACCTTTCTTTACAACCAAACCCGTTGGCGAAGGCACTGGTTTAGGGCTTTCTATAGTTTACAAGACCATCGAAAGGCACCGTGGAAAGATAACTGTCAAATCTGTTTGGGACGAGGGGAGTTTGTTTGAAATTAAACTTCCTGTTTATTTGAATGCGTAAAAGTCATGAGTAAAGAGCATAAAATTAAAGTTCTCTATGTGGATGACGAGGAAAACAACCTCGTGGCATTCAAAGCTGCCTTTCGCTTCGACTATCAAATTAGGCTTGCTAATTCGCCTGATGAAGCATTGCAGATTTTGGCGCAGGATGAAATCCATGTTATTCTTTCCGATTTCAGAATGCCCTTCATGACAGGAGTAGAGCTGTTTGAAAAAATCAGCCAGCAATACCCTATGCCCATGCGCATTCTGCTTACGGCTTATACCGATATTGAATCTTTAATTGATGCAGTTAACCGTGGACATATTTTTCGTTATATCAAAAAGCCCTGGCAAGAAGCAGATATTAAAACAGCAATTGAAGAAGCATACCGTTTCTATATCACCCGAAATTCGCTAGAAGAAAAGCATCTGGAGCTGATTGAGGCCTATAAAGACCTGGATAGATTTGTTTACAGTGTTTCTCATGACCTCCGTTCTCCACTTATGGGAATACTTGCTATTGCCAAACTCATTGAACGCGAGCAAAACCTTACAGAAATTCAAACGCTTGTTTATTATGTAACCAAAAACGTAAACAAACTGGATGAATTTATTCGTTCCCTGCTTGAATATTACAGGGTGAAACGCGGTGAGCTTAGCCTTAAACCGGTTCGCTTTCAAAAAATGTTTGATGATTTAACCGGACTTTATGTTGCCGATGCGCTTTCTCATCGGGTAAAGTTTGAGGTGGAAGTGAATCAGCAAGGCGATTTCATTACGGATCCAATGGTGCTTACAGTTTGTCTTCAAAATTTGGTATCAAACGCACTTAAATACCAGCGCAACGATAATCCGGATAAATTGGTAAGGTTAAGCGCAGATGTTAAAGGCAATCAGGCTTTGATAAAAGTGGAGGACAATGGAATTGGAATTGAACCGGAATACCATACCAAGGTGTTTGATATGTTTTTTCGGGCAAGTTCGCAAGGCGCAGGCAGTGGGGTTGGACTTTACAACGCTAAACATGCACTCGACAAATTAGGCGGAACAGTAAAAATGCACTCCGTGGTAGGGGAGGGAACCCTGTTTGAACTGGTAATTCCGGGTAAATAAACCTCTACTTCATCCGTTTAACCAATTCCTGCAAAGCACTTGGTTTGAATTGCCTATTTTTGTGAAATTCTTCATTTCATGAAAAAGGTCCTTCAGTATCTTCTCATTTTCTTGCTGGTAGTTGTACTTGCAATGATTGCTCTGCCCTTCATGTTTAAGGGCAAATTGGTTGGGATTATTCGCGAGCAGGCAAATAAAAACCTGAATGCAAAGGTTTATTTCAACGACGATATTTCCATTGGCTTTTTGAGTAGTTTCCCTATGTTTAGTTTGGGCATAAAGGATATCTCGATTGCCGGAATCAATCAATTTGAAGGAGATACGCTGTTTGCCGCCAAAAATCTTGAACTCAGCCTGGATGTGATGAGTGTAATTAAGGGCGATCAAATTGCTATACGGAAAATTGGCATTGAGAATGCCAGGGTTCATGCCATAGTAGATAAAGATGGCAAGGCCAACTGGGATATTACGCTGCCCGATACCACGGCCCAAGTGCCTGCAGATACTGCCACAACGCCTTTCAATATTCAACTCAAAGAACTCAAGATTTCAAACGCATTTATCGTTTACGACGATAGACAGGGCGATATCTACTCAGAATTGGTGGGCATGAATTATTCCATGCAAGGCGATTTTACCGAGAAACTTTTTGTGTTAAAAAACAAACTCGATGTGCAATCTCTAACTGCCGGTATGGGAGGTGTGAATTACCTGAACAAGGTTAAAACCACAGCCGATGCAGATATTGACGCAGATATGAATGCCTTCAAGTTTGTGTTCAAAGAAAATAAAGCAACATTAAATGAACTTGAACTGGCCTTCAATGGCTCCTTTCAAATGACGGAGGCTGATATGCTAATGGATATTACCTATGCAGTCGGTAAAAATGATTTTAAGCCCTTTCTCTCACTAATTCCCGCCATGTATTCAAGTTCCTTCAAAGACCTGACTGCCAAAGGTAAATTGGCACTTGAAGGTTTTGTAAAAGGAACCTACAACGAAACTTCTCTTCCTGGTTTTGGTTTGAAGCTGAATGTGGAAAATGGTTGGTTCAAATACCCTGCTCTCCCTGCTCCGGTTGAGGATGTACAGGTTGATTTTGCAGCTACTTGCCCAGATGGAGTTCCAGACAATACCTTGGTGAACTTGAGCAAGTTTCACATGAATATCCAGGGGGATATTTTGGATGCTGCACTGAAGGTTTCTACCCCTGTTTCAGACCCTGACATTGATGCAGTAATGAAGGGAAGAGTAAATTTAGGCAATGTGCTGAAGATTGTTCCTTTGGAAGGAACTAAATTGGCAGGTATTATTACGAGTAATGTAACTGCTAAAGGCAAAATTTCTGCCATCGAAAAACAAGCATTCGATCAGTTTTTTGCGGCAGGAACAATCGAGGCAAATGCGGTTCACGTTGAACATGAGGTGCTTCCGGCACCCATGGATATGCCTATGGCTTCCTTGAGTTTTAGTCCAGCGGTAGTAAGCTTAAATCAATTCAAAGCCACGATTGGAAATTCTGACTTTGCGATGGATGGTAAACTAACAAATTTCTTTCCATACTTCTTTGGAAATGGAATTTTGAATGGCAATCTCAATTTCCAAAGCAATAACTTGGATGTGAATGCACTCATGGGCACAGAAACAAATCCAACCCAGCCAAGTGCTACTGATACAGCTGCTATGGAAGTTGTTGTCCTACCTGATAACATCAATTTTCAACTTAAGTCAAGCATCAACAAATTGGTTTACTCCAACATGGAAATGACCAATTTCAAAGGTGCTGTTCAGTTATCACCTTCGCGCCTTGAACTGAATCAGATTGCATTAAATATGTTGGGTTCTGCAATGCAATTGAACGGGTTTTATGAAACGACAAATCCAAAGAAGCCCAATGTAGATATGAAGTTTAGTGTGAAAGACCTTGACTTTCAAAAGGCCTTTTCAACGTTCAATACCGTCCAAAAACTAGCTCCTGCCGCTGAACATATTATGGGATTTTTCTCAGCTGACATTGACTTTACGTCACCTCTTAGTCAAACCATGCAACCTGTTATGGGAGATGTAAATGCGAAGGGTGTTTTGAAAATCAATACTGCAAAAATTACCCAGGTAAAAGCACTTGCTAAATTGGCTGATTTACTAAAAAAACCGGAGTATGGTGAACCTGGATTGGAAAAGGCGGCTATTCGATTTGAAATAAAAAATGGACTCATTACCACTGAGCCATTTGACCTTAGCGTTGCCGGTAAGAAATTTACTGTGTCTGGTTCAACAAGCCTCGACCAAAAAATCAATTACATTGGCACCACTATGCTCAATCGCAAGGAATTGGGAGTGGCAGACAAAGCCATACAAGGAGCACTCGCACAGTTGAATGCCAAAGCCGGCACTCAGATTTCGATGGAGGAACAAATACCGCTTCAAATTAATTTTGGAGGAAGCTTTACGTCTCCAACCATCACCACAAATTTGGGTGCTGCCGCTAAAGCCCAAGCCAATTCATTAAAAGATCAAGCTGCAGCTGAACTTGCAAAAAAGAAGGCCGAATTGGAGGCAAAAGCCAAGGCAGAAGCACAGAAGAAAATAGACGAAGCCAAGGCCGAATTGGAAAAGAAAAAGCAAGAGGCCGAAACCAAAGCAAGATCAGAGGCCGAGCGTTTAAAGAAAGAAGCTGAAGCCAAAGCTCAAGCTGAAAAAGAACGCTTAAAAAAGGAAGCTGAAGAAAAAGCGAAAGCCAAGCTAAAAGGGTTGTTTAATAAATAGGCGATGGCTTTGATTGATTGAACGATTTTAAAGTCAGGGCCATTTGCTTTTTGCCTTTGGCCCTTTGCTTTTTGAATTTTGTAAGCGATTAAAATTCGCGAAGATATGTCTGTTCTTCAACCCCGTTAGGGGTGATAGTATTGTAGAAAAGCAATTATAGATTTTTTCAAATTGCAACCCCGCCGGAGGCGGGGGCAAAATTCAAGCTTTAGCTATGGCCATTGGCGATGGCTTTAAGGGCGTAAACGATTTTCAATTCAGGGCCTTTAGCCATTAGCTATTTGCCTTTGGCCTTTTTTTGAATGTCATTGCGAATTTAATTCTAGGAACAAGGCCATAGCCATAGCCAATAGCCATAGCATTGCAATTCGCTATGAAACTCAATTTTAATAAATCCAAAGGACAATAGCCATAGCTACCAGCAACCTGGTCTTTTGCGTCAAATTTTTTAATTCAAGCCGCTTTTCCTATCATTGGCCCATGAAGCTCCCTTTTGAACAAATCCGGAAAGGAATTATCGGCATCGATGCCCAAATCCAGGATAAAAATGGAAATCCTATCCCCATGCTGTACGCCGATTGGACAGCCTCAGGTCGCGCCTATGAGCCTATTGAAGAGCGATTTAGAAAAGAAGTTCTTCCTTTCCTTGCCAATACCCATACCGAAACAAATACCTCGGGCAAAATTATGACCATGGCCTATCATCAGGCTCAACAATTGATAAAAAAACATGTCAATGCTGGTCCCGACGATCGATTAATTGCTGCTTATACCGGTATGACAGGAGTGGTGAATAAACTGCAACGCATGATGGGACTTCGCATTCATGAGCGCTATCAAAACCAAGTTGATATTCCTCAAGAAGATAGACCCGTTGTGTTTATTACTCACATGGAGCATCATTCCAATCAAACCTCTTGGCTGGAAACAATTTGCGAGGTTGTGGTTGTGCCTCCCGATGAAAACGGGTTGGTATCTCCCGCTTTATTTGATGAAACCATTCAACGCTATGGAGACCGTAAGCACAAAATTGCAGCAATTAGCAGTGCTTCGAATGTAACGGGTATCATCAATCCTTATCATGAAATTGCTGGCATTATCCATAAATACGGTGGATTGTGTTTTGTGGACTTTGCCTGCTCTGCTCCTTACATAAACATCAATATGCATCCCGAGGCTGAAGGCCAGCATCTGGATGCCATATACTTTTCGCCCCATAAATTCTTAGGTGGACCTGGTTCTTCAGGCGTGTTAATCTTTCATAAAAGTTTATACACCAATCAGATTCCGGACACACCGGGTGGTGGAACTGTTGAATGGACCAACCCTTGGGGGGGTAGGCAATATTATTCCAATATCGAATTGAGAGAAGACGGTGGTACTCCTGGATTCCTTCAGACAATTCGCACGGCCTTGGCTATTCAATTGAAAGAGCAAATGGGAACCGATGAAATTGCAAAACGCGAAGAGGAGCAATTGGCAATACTTTGGCCCTATTTTGATGCAAGCCCGGGTCTGGTAATTCTCGCAGGGCAACATCGCCATCGTTTAGGTGTAATTTCCTTTTACATTGAAGGATTGCATTACCTGCTTGCCGTTCGTATGCTAAACGACCGGTTCGGAATCCAAACACGTGGCGGATGTTCTTGCGCAGGTACTTACGGACATTTCCTGCTTCATGTTGACCCTGAAACATCACATACCATTACCGATAAAATCAATAATGGAGATTATTCTCAGAAGCCGGGTTGGGTACGGATGTCCATTCATCCTTGCATGACGGATAATGAAATGCATGAATTGGGAAAAGCCATTCAGCAACTTGCTCAGAACTGGCAGGAATGGACAAAGGATTATTCTGTAAACCTGGTTAAACTAGAAGTGGAAAAAGCTGATTCCCATGAAGGCTTTGAAGAAATGCAGGTAGCAGAAATTTTCAAGGAATTTTAATTCGGGAGAAGGCTTGAATTCGTGAACGATTTAGATTTAGCAGCTATGGCTACTGGCTATAGCTATGGCTTTAGCGGCGTAACTGATCTTTGTAAGTTTGATTTTCTGAAAAAGCTTTTGCGCCTCGGTAAAAATTAGCCCGCCAAAGGCGGACGGGTGCCATTATTCACTTCTTCCTGTGTTAAATTTACCATGAAGGAATGAAGGAAATGAAGCATTCAATCCTGAATCTTTACTCCAGCAATATTTTAAAATAATCCTGAATTGATGCATGAACCAAGAGTTCCCTTCCTGTTTCTTCACTTCTTCATGGTTTTCAATTTACCATGAAGGAATGAAGGGAATGAAGCATTCAATCAACAAAACTAGCGCTGCAATATTTAAAATAACCATGAATTGATGCATGAATCAATAGTCCCCTTCATGTTTCTTCACTTCTTCATGGTTTTTAATTTACCATGAAGGAATGAAGGAAATGAAGCATTCAATCCTGAATCCTTACTCCAGCAGTATTCTGAAAATACCATGAATTGATACATGAATCAAGAATCTCCTTCATGTTTCTTCACTTCTTCATGGTTTTTTTTTTACCATGAAGGAATGAAGGGAATGAAGCATTCAATCATTAATCTTTACTTCAGCAATGTTCTTAAATTAACATGAATTGATGCATGAACCGAGATTCCTCTTCATGTTTCTTCACTTCTTCATGGTTTTTATTTTACCCAAAAGGAATGAAGGAAATGAAGCATTCAATCAACAATACTTGCTCCAGCAATATTCTAAAATAATCATGAATTGATGCATGCACCAAGATTCCCCTTCATGTTTCTTCATTTCTTCATGGTTTTTATTTTACCATGAAGGAAATGAAGCATTCATTCTTGAATCTTTACTCCAGCTATGTTCTAAAATAACCTTGAGTTCATGCCTGAACAACCCGTTCCCTTCATTTTTCTGTAACCAGGGGGAACCTGAATTGCGGGTAGCATAATAAAGCAGGAAATGGCTTTTGCTGTGGCTTAAATGGGTGAACGATTTTCAATTGTATGACTTTTGTTTCAAACTCCGTGTTTCTGATTCGCTAACAATTCCTTGCTGGTCCATGCAATGCGGGTTTTGGTTGGCTGCTTCCTTTGATGGCATTCTGCCAGCTGACAAATGCTGCAACTGCTTGCTATGCAAGGATCAGCATGGATAAAAAGTTCAACCTCTGCATGGAATTTATCGGCTACCAACTCTTCCAAAGCACTTACTTGCTCGTGGGCTTGCTCAAGGCTATAATACCAGGGCAAGGTGAGATGCGCATCAACATGGATGAGTGAACCGTATTTCAACATGCGCACATTGTGCATGTCAATCCATTCCTTGCGTCTGTTTTCTTCAAGCACTTTGGCAATTTGTTCAAGCTTCTCCTCATCGGCTTCATCCATCAAACCCGATAATGAACTTTTCAATAAACCAATACCCGTTATTACAATGCCAATGCCCAAGGCCACAGATATTACGCCATCAAGCCAGTTTAACTTGGTAAAATAGACCAAGCCTAATCCTACAATCAATCCTAAACTCGACCAGGTATCTGTTAGCAAATGTTTACCATCTGCTACCAGAGTAGGAGAGTGGTGTTTCTTGCCTGTTTTTACCAGCGATGAGCCCAGAAAATAATTGACCAATCCTGCGGCGGCAGTGAGTAGGATGCCGGTATCCAATTGACGAATATCCCGCGGATGAATGAAGCTCATGGCTGCTTCGTACAAGATGTACATAGCTGCCATGATAATCAACCCACCTTCAAAACCTGCTGATATGTACTCTATTTTTCCATGGCCATAGGGATGTTCTTTGTCGCGTGGCTTCATGCTCAACTTCAAGCTAAACCAGGCAAATGCTCCCGCACCTACATTGATAATGGATTCAAGCGCATCGGTTAAAATGGCCATCGAACCTGTTAGCCAATAAGCAATGAATTTTACTCCCATCAATAAGGTGCCAATCCAAAAGGTTAGTCGAATGGCCTTAAGTTTTATTTCTTGATTTTGCTCCATCTCAGAAAATCTTACCCGGATTCAAAATGCCCCTCGGGTCGAAGGCCAATTTTATTCCCCGCATCAGTTGAAGCTGAGATTCGGGCATAACCACAGGCATGTATTTTTTCTGTACATATCCAATGCCGTGCTCTCCACTAATGGTACCACCCAGCTTTTTACACAATTCAAAAATCTCAACAATGGCCTTATCCAACTCCCCATTCCAGAATGCATCCGGTAATTGGTCTTTTAAGATGTTTACATGAAGGTTGCCATCACCTGCATGTCCATAACAAACCGTTCTAAATCCATAGCGTTGGCTTATTTCTTTTACACCCGAAAACAAGCGAGGCAATTCAGCCCTGGGAACAACAGTATCTTCCTCTTTGTACACATTCCCATGCTTGGTAGCTTCACCAATGCTTCTGCGCAGTTTCCAGAAATATTCTTTTTCATCCGAACTCTGAGCCAGCAAAACTTCACTAGCACCAAACTCATCCAACACCACACTTATTTTCTCGCAGTCAAGCATCAGGTTGTTCAGGTCGTTGCCATCTACTTCAATCAACAAATAAGCTCCAATTCCTTCCTTAATTTCAAAAGGAATATTAAGCATGGTTGACGACAAGCGAAAGCCTTCCGGTTCCACAAATTCGCAAACAGAAGGAGTGCATCCGGCTCTGAAAATTCCACTCACCGCTTCGCATGCATTTTCAGGTGAAGGGAACGAAGCCAGCATCAGCAAGGTTTGTTCAGGATGAGGTATCAAGCGGAAATGAATTTTGGTAATCACCCCCAAGGTTCCTTCACTCCCAATTAGCAAGTGAGTGAGGTTGTATCCGGTTGAATATTTTAAGGTATTTGCTCCCGTTTCAATAACCTCACCATTGGCAAGCACCAATTCCATGTTTAACACATAATCGCGTGTGGTGCCGTATTTAACCGCTCTTGGTCCACCACTGCTATGACTCAAATTTCCACCTAAAAAACAGGAACCCTTGCTTGCCGGATCGGGAGGATAAAACAATCCCTTTTCACGCACGGCTTGTTGAAACACTTCATTGATAACTCCCGGTTCAACTGTTGCCTGAAAATTGCGCTCATCAATTTCGAGAATGCGGTTGAATCGTTCCATACTCAACACCACGCCACCATAAACGGGCAATGCCCCACCACTCAATCCGGTACCTGCCCCGCGCGGGGTGACAGGGATATGCTTGGTATTGCAATGCGCAAGCACTTTTGAAACCTCTTGCGTAGTTCCCGGTTTCACAACTACTGCCGGCATAAAACGTAAATCCTCCGTATAATCCTTCGAATACGGGTTTAGCAGTTCAGGGTCGGTTAATACCTGGTCATCACCCACAATAGTTCTGAAAACGGCAATATCATCAGCACTTGGCTGGCAGAATTCATTCATGCCGCAAATTACAGGGATTTTGGCGATGCTCAAGGTGGTTTTTTCATGTCCTTTTTTATCTTTGGACAATGAGGAAATCTGTACTTTTGTTTTTGCTGGCTAGTGCCTTTGGTTTTCATTCCTTTGCTCAAGCAACAAAATCCATTACATTGGAAGATATCTGGACACGCGGCACTTTCAGTTCCCGCTTTGTTGCCGGGTTTAATTCCATGAACGATGGCCGCTATTACTGCGGACTTGATGAGAAACGTAACCTCTTACGCTACGAATTCAGCAGCGGAAATTTGGTGGATACCCTTTTAAGTGTTGCCAGGCTTCGTGAAGCCAATGGCGGACAAAGTCTGGATTTCGACAATTATTCCTTTTCATCCGACGAAAAAAGTTTATTACTTTCTACCCAAACCGAATCCATTTACAGGCATTCATCCAAATCGGTGTATTATGTGTACCGCTTGCAAGAAGGAAAGCTCATCAAACCCCTCGAAGCAAAAGTGCGCTATGCCGATTTCTCGCCGGATGCTTCCAAGCTGGCTTATGTAAAAGACAATAACCTGTTTGTATTTGACCTAGCCAGGATGCAGGAAATTCAAGTCACTACAGACGGAAAAGAAAATGCCATTATCAACGGTGCCACCGATTGGGTCTATGAGGAAGAGTTCGCCATTTGGAAAGGATTTCAATGGAATGCCACAGGCGATAAAATTGCATTTTACCGCTTCGATGAATCCAAGGTAAAGCAATTCAATTTTGCAGTTTACGGAAGCTTGTATCCGCAGAATACAGAATACAAATATCCCAAAGCCGGAGAAGACAATTCCCTGGTTGGGGTGTATGTGTACGAACTAAAAACCAATCAGGTAGTAGAAGTTGAAACCGGAAAAGAAACCGACCAATACCTGCCACGTTTCAGTTGGACCCGCAATGCCAATACCCTTGCTGTTCAGCGCTTGAACCGCCTTCAAAACAAGCTCGAAATTCTTCTTGCAGATGCCTCAACAGGTTCCTCCAAAGTGGTTTGGACAGAAGAGAACAAAGCCTATGTAGAAGTGGGCGACGATTTGTTTTTCCTTCCCGATGGCAAATCGTTTTTGATCAGCAGCGAACGCGATGGATTTAAGCACCTCTATCAATTTGGAATGAATGGGAAACTCATTCGCCAACTCACCAAAGGCAATTTTGATTTGGATGAAATTTATGGATTTGATGAAAAGAACAAGCGCATTTATTTCTCAGCTGCTATGCGTCATCCCGCAGAACGCGAAGTGTATTGGGTAGATTTGAAAGGCAAAAAGCCCGTATGCATTACGCCCAAAAAAGGATGGAATTCAGCATCCTTCAATAGCGATTTTACCTATTTCCTGCACAGTTGGAGTGCGCTAAACCAGCCCTATGTTTTTTCCCTATGCAAAGCAGATGGCAATGTCGTTCGCGTATTGGAAGACAATGCTTCTTTAGCTGCAAAATTGCCTGAGTATGGCATGTCACCCGGCTTTTTCCTAAACATGAAAAACAGCAAAGGCATGGACTTAAGCAGTTGGGTGATTCGTCCTGCCGATTTTGATTCAAGCAAGAAATATCCTGTTTTGATGTATGTCTATGGAGGTCCCGGCTCACAAACAGTAATGAACCGTTGGTCGGGAGGAAATTACCTCTGGTTTCAACTGCTGGCACAAAAGGGTTTTGTAGTAATATCGGTAGATGGACGCGGAACCGGCTTCAAAGGCGAAGCATTCAAAAAATGCACCTACCTCAATTTGGGAGGATTGGAAATTGAAGACCAGATTGACATTGCCAGGCAATTAAAAAATCAGAAATGGGTAGATGCAAACCGCATATCTATTTGGGGATGGAGCTTTGGCGGGTATATGTCGTCATTGGGCATAAGCAAAGGAGCCGATGTGTTTAGCAAAGCCATAGCCGTTGCACCCGTAACCAATTGGCGGTACTACGACAATATCTACACCGAACGCTACATGCGCAAGCCCCAGGAAAATGGTGCCAATTATGACAGCAATTCGCCCATCAACCATGTAGATAAAATCAGCGGAAAGTACCTACTCATTCATGGCACAGCAGACGACAATGTGCATTTCCAAAATGCAGTTGAAATGGTAGACGCCATGATAAAAAAAGGAGTGAAATACGACAGTGAATTTTATCCCAACAAAAACCACGGCATAGGCGGCGGCAAAACCCGATTGCATTTGTACGAGCGCATGACTCGCTTTTTGTTGGATTAGGTAGAAGGCAAGCCGCATCCGTTCGAAGCAAATGGCTATCCTACAAATCAATCAAGCATAGCGTATAATTGATTTAGGTAAATGGGCCTTGCCGCGAAACATAAGGCCTTGCTAAGTTTAGAAATTCGTTTCCACGCAGCCGGGTCTTCCGTTTGTACTCCGCGGCAGCAAGCTTAAGCGTTTTTAGCAGCCGGTAGTGGCCTTCTGCCGGCAGCCCTCCCGGCCGCAAAACGCTAAAGCCGCCGCCTTGCGGGGTACCACTCCAGCCCCTAAGGCAAACGTTCCAATTGGGTTTACGTAAATTCCCAAGAAGTTGATGGAATAGTTGTGTAGCCGCTCTCAGTTGGAACCACACTGCAAAATTTTCGAATGCCAAAATAAGTGTGCAAAAATTGGGGCAAGTTCAAAGAGAAAGGCACACCGCCCAAAACAAGACAATGAGGAACCAAGCAGGCAAGAAAGTTTGGTGAAGCAGCAAAAGCCTACAGTTTTCTAACTACCCATTTATGCCATTAACATGCCACTATCATGCCTTTATCCTGCCTTTATCTTGCCATCTCCCCACTCCAAATTTTGACTGGTAATTACCATTCCTCCAAAGCGAGTTAAGTCCCCCTTTTTGGGGATTTTCCGAGTATTGAGTTTGGATTACCTTGTGAAGAGAATTTTATGAATGAGAATGGGCTATTTAACCAATTTTCACACTGAAAGTCATTTCCTGATAGAGGAACCTCATTGTCCGTTGTTTGGTTCAGACCAGGTGGAGGTTTGCTCAAATCCCTACTCTTTTTTATCAATAATATTATTGCTTCTCCTTTTTATGAAAAGTAGGACGGTATTTGTTGGAAGCTTAGTTGCTTGTTATTTAGGTGATTATAGCTGCATGCTTCTTGTTAATCGGACTAGGTTGTTAATGGATAAGAATATTTTGCATGGGTTTAGAGAATTGCAAAAAGATCTATTCTTCATGTTAAATCTTGGGTTTAATAAAAATTTAAGGTTATGTAAATGTGCTGAAATTACTCAGTTTGAAGAAATAGTCAAAACGGATTCTTGGTAAAGAAATTAAGAACTTATTGACTTTTGGCACATCCTTTGTAATTTTTGAAAGAAATTTTTGCACATGAAACAAATTTTACTCGCCTTATCCATTTTTTTCTGCATCCCTTTTAGCTACTCCGAGCCGGTTTCCAGGTTTCGGGCGCAGAAAATCGCAGCGCAATTGATTCCCCAAGCCGAACTTCTTGAGGAATCGGAAGCTCCCGGCAATCAAAAATTTCCCTATTTTATTTTCACCAACAAGCAATCCAATTCCTTTGTAATCCTTGCCGGAGATGACCAGATGGAGCCTATATTAGGCTATTCAGATGCATCGGCCTTTGATTTCAAAACCCTTCCACCCGCCTTGCGAAAATTGCTGGAAGAGTATGCGAAAATTGCGAAATACGCATTAAAACATCCTGCTCCAGCTTCACAATCCATTCAAGACAAATGGGAGAGTCTGGAAAAGGGAAATACTTCTTCCTTCTTCAAAAAGGCAGGTGTGAATCCATTAATTGCGAGTAAATGGGATCAAGGAACCTACTACAATTCACTTTGTCCACTGGATGCTAATTCAAACGAAAGAACAGTTACAGGATGTGTTGCGACTGCCATGGCTATGGTATTAAAATACTGGAACTCTCCGGCTCAAGGAACGGGTTTCCATTCCTACAACCATCCTAAATACGGTACGCTTTCGGCCAATTTTGCAAACACCACCTACAACTGGTCTGCAATGCCCAATACGGTGAGCTCAAGCAATTCGGCAGTTGCTACCCTTATGTACCATTGCGGTGTTTCTGTAGATATGAACTACGGAATTGGATCTACAGGTGGTTCCGGGGCTTATGTGATTTCCTCTGCAAGTCCTGTTACTCATTGTACTGAATATGCCTTGAAAAATTATTTTGGTTACAAGAATACGCTTCAAGGACTTCAACGTAAAAATTACACAGATGCGCAGTGGTTGAATTTGTTGAAAGCGGAATTAGATGCACAACGTCCGATTATCTATGCGGGTTTTGGCTCGGGTGGTGGACATTGTTTCCTGGTGGACGGTTACGATAACTCAAACAAACTCCATATTAATTGGGGATGGTCTGGTGCTTATGATGGCTATTTTTCATTAAATGCATTTAATCCAGATGGATTAGGCACTGGTGGAGGAACGGGAGAATATACCAGTGGTCACCAAGCTGTAATCGGTATCCAACCCAGTTCGCCTAACCCGGTAGCCAGTGATTTGCGCTTGTATTCAGCATTGAGCATAAATCCTGCAAGTATTTCGCTTGGACAAAGTTTTTCAGTAAGTGCGCAAATTGCCAATTACGCAACTCAAGCCGGAGCAGGTTTCTCGGGTGATTTATGCGCCGCAGTATTTAATTCTGCCAATCAACATGTGGCTTACGTGGAAACCAAAATCGGAATCACAATAGATCCCAATTTTTACAATTCCTTTCAATTTAGCACAACAGGAATTGCTAGTCTAACTCCCGGGAATTATACCATTTCCTTGTTTTGGAAAAAATCCGGAACCACATAGTGGCAACAGGTTTCAAACGGACAATACACCAATTCAATTGGTTTAACTGTTCAAGGAAATTCCAATGCTGATTTGAACTTGTACGCACCCATTGTCCTAAATCCCAATTTACCTTTCCAAAATAAAAACTTGAGTGTACAATTTGACGTACTGAACAAGGGTACTAGTGCATTTAGCGGCGCTATCTCCATTGATTTGCATGGCTCGGATGGGGAATGGATTCGCGAATTGGGTGTTAAATCAGGTTTGAACCTACCTTCCAATTACCATTTCACCAATGGACTTACCTTTTCCTTACCCGATGGTCTGCCGGACGAACCGGGTTCATACCAACTTTTTGTTTGGTATCAGCCCACGGGTGGCGATTGGACTCAAATTGGTTCAGGCTCCTATTCCAATCCGCTGGGCTTTCAATTGCAGGTTCCCGGACTTAGTCCGGATGGGTATGAACCTAACAATGGCTTATCTACAGCAAGTCCACTTTCACTTTCTTTCTCTCAAAATACCGCTCGTATCAATACCAATGGCACAAATTGCCATGTAGGGAATGATTACGATTACTTCAGAATCAATTTACCTGCCGGATACCGCTATGAATTGAATCCACGCTTGCAGGATTCGTACAGCGATAACAATGGCAAAACCTATACCTTGGACGCTTTATTTTCCTACAGTAGCAATGGAACCGATTGGTCAGAATCCTTTGATGATGTAATGGATGGGCCCATCTTGCTAAATGGCCCTGCAACTTTGTATGTTAAAGTATCGCCTTATTTTACAGGTGAGACCGGTACTTATGAATTGGATATTCCCATTACCAGAACTCTGGCCAGTGGTTTAAATGAAGAAGCATTTTCCTCCTTTAAAGTCTATCCAAATCCGGCAAAAGAGCTGCTTATTGTGGAAGCAAATGAAGGCATGGAATTGGATGAGTTGAAAATATTCACCTTGAATGGACAACTGGTATTGAGTGAAATTTCCAATTCAACTCGAGTTGAGTTAAAAACAACTCAATTGGCAAGCGGAGTTTATGTGTTGCAAGTAAAAACACAAAAGGGTTTGAGTACTCAAAAAATTGTCATTACCCCATGAAGCAGCTAAGTTATTTAATTGCGCTGCTACTCCTTATGCAGTGTAAAACCAAACCCATGAATACCTATCAACCGGTATTTAAGCCGGGCCCGCCCTTGCTGGTGTATAAAACTAAAAAAGACTACAGCCACTTTGTACCTGTCCGCATGGATTCCACCCATAGCATTATTCTCAGTTATCCTGCTCCTTCCGATGTGCTAAGGGATGGAAAACCACTATTGCCTACTGCCTTGGATAAAGGGTATTGGCTAGACAATATTGGGATAAGTAAAGATGTTGCTTATTTAAAATTAACGCTCGAAGAGTATTCAAAATTAAATCCCGAAAAAATCACCGATGAATTTCTTTTGGCATCAATTTTGGATAAAGAGCCTTTGTTGGAATTGTGGTACGGGGGAGTGAAGGTTCAAAGTGCTGATTTGATTGAAAAATTACGCGAAAGTACGAAAGTAGGCTTAGAAAAAAGTTCATTTAAAAAGTTAAATAAGTAAGGTAAATCAAATGGAAGAAAAAGAAACAAAATCCTCAAAAATTTGGGAAGGGGTTAAAGCAATTGGGATTGCATTAGGTTTGTATTTATTTTTTTCATACATAGAATATTCAGGTGATTCTGTTAGAATTCCTTGGTGGGCATACCTTTTATATAAGTTAGGTGGGAAATATATAATTACAGGATTAATAGCCCTTTATGGAATTTCAGAGATTTGGGAAGGGTTAAGCAAGAGTGGGGGTGAAAACCAATCAGAAAGTAAGGAGAAATAAATTAATCAATTTTTGGTTTAATAAAAGTTAGTAAATTAAAAAACCATGGTAGCTTACAAAAAGAGAAAAATTTTTTTCTGTTTATTTATAATGTTTTTTATTGCATTTACTTCTTCATTAGTCACTGCTTTTTATATGCTAGATGGAGGGCAGGAAAAAGTAAAGAGTTCAAGGGTTGGTGTTTGGAAAAAAAGGATTGATGATGCAATTAAATAGTTTAGTTGATGGTAATTATTCTCCATTTTTTCAAATGGATATTTTAATAAGTTCCCAGATGCCAGTAAAATTGAAGGCTAGGCAAACTATCCCTTTCTAGTATTAGGTTGTTTTTTTTCTTAACCGAGTTTGTTTTTATTTTCAATTGCCTTTTATCAAGTAAATGTTGGTCAAATGTATAATCCCGATAATAAAATTAACTTTCAATACCCTGCTTAGGATTAATCAATAATTATGAAGAACCTATTTTTAGTTTTATTTTCATTATGGGCCACAACGTTGATTTCTCAGGTGCCTGCCGATTATCCAATTAGGGTGAAATCCAAGGTGGAATTTGAAAAAATAATTCAAGCCAACTCTGTACCTGTTTATTGCGCGAAATCTAGCTCAACGCTTCATAAAACCTTACGCTGGAGAAATTATGAGCAACAAAACAAGGAAAATTATTGCTTAGTTTTTATTGAGTCGAACGACGCTTGGGCAAAAAAGGAAGATACTAAGGTTTATTTCAAGGGAAAATCCCTTGGTTCTGCTGAACGAATGGCGGTTATGCCAAACAATTGGATTGGTGCGATTGAGTATTGCATTGGGAAAGCGAAGTTAAGAGAGTTAGGTATTGATTCTTATTCTTTCAATAAACCATTGTCTTTAGCTACATTACTAAAGGTGGAAGAAATTATCTCCCAAATGGGCGGTCGTTCCAATGAATCCTATTTTTTTAACGAATATTTCGCGCGCTTTCCTTTTAATCACCAAACAGATTCCGCCCTCTCTAGTATTTACTACTACTATTTGTTTAATAAGTCTGCCGATTTCCAGTTTCCAGTTAATGAAATTAATGCATCTACAATGAAATTCTTAAACTCAAGGAAGCCCAATGCAGATATTAGTTTCTTACTTCCTATACTTCAACTAGCCTATACCAAGAGCTTGTTAAATAAATCTACTGAGTATAGTGAAAATTGGAATAGCTTAACGACTTGGAATAACAATGCAGATTCTTTCCTTTATGCAACGCAGTATCAACTAGATTGCCTGTCAAATCCCGGTAAGTATGGTCCATGGGATGAGGATTCAATCACTTCTAGGGATACTTCTGATTATGATACTCCATTTGTTGATTCAGTCGCTCTTGCGGAGGAGTCAGAGTTTGATGGTTATGTTTCTTCTGAATTAGACATTAATTTTGATACGCTCAAGGCGAAGGAACTTTTAACTAGAAATAGCCAGCATCTTTCTACATCCGTCTTAGTGGCTCTCCTAGTGCATGACGATGAAATACATCGAAAGCTTGGGACTGAATTCTTAAACCTGTTGGTGCGTGAAAGTAAAGAACTCTTTTCTCCGAGTGATGCCGCGCTAAAGGATCTTTATTTAACCCTTAATTCAAGTTCCAAATCAGATTCAACGGAGTTTATTAGAAGAATGATTAATCTGCCGAATCAAGAACATTTGCCTGTTGTATTTAAAAAGTTCATTGCTGAAGCAAAAAGAGAGTATTGATTTTGGGTATGTTTAATGTTAGATTCTGTGAATTAAAATTTTGAATGTTATTCTTTTTTTATTTGTTTTTTATTTTTTTTATTAATAATATCGTTATATGAAATTTGTCAAAAGAATATTTTTCTGGCTGTTAGTATCTTATTTTGGTAATGCAGTTACAGTCTCTGCTCAGCATGTGCTTCCTGTTTCACTTTTCAATAATCCAGATTCAGTGGATGTAGCTATTTTTGGTGAGTTTAAATTTGATGGAAGTACTGTTTCAGAAAAGACATGGACATCTGGTGGGCAAGCCGGATTTACTGTTCATACAAAACCTAAAAGAGAAGGCTTGGATTTACGTTTTACTCAGATTATAGTTGATTTTAATCCAATTATCATTGGTTGGGATCCATTTAATTGGAATACGCTTATTCAACAATCCGTAGATAGTTTCTATGTTCAAAAAATGCCATTTTCTGGAGACGCTTTTTTGCATATGGGGGTTAAAAGGAATCTATTGAGAAGCCATTTATTAAATCGAGAAAGACAGAAATATTTGCATAGTACATTTGCAGATTTTTATTGGAGACCATATAATATTAGTAAGGATGGAGTAAATTATAGATTTCAAACAGTTAATCTTAGTACAGGCTACCAATTTGGTTATTTGCAAAGAGAATTGCCAGTCCTAGGTGCTTTACTTTTTACCAGCTCATTGCAGTTAAATTATATATCACATCCGTCCAAGACGTTTAAAAATTAGGGCATAAAAAAAGGAGTTGGTTCCGGAATAATCCGGTATGTTTGATTTACAACAAAAAAACAAACCAACTCCATCGTGAATATCACTCTTTTTGCCCAAATTTTCCAATTAGTTTCTCGAGAAACTTTTACTAAGCTGGTAGATAAGTATCAATCCAACAAACATTGTAAGGGAAATGATGCCTGGTCGCACTTTGTTACCATGGTTTTTTGTCAGTTTTCGCAGTC
>Ga0102832_1000504_pt1 | contig 59996 bp, 61 predicted proteins | sample EBPBio282013_DNA_FD_88942 | JGI IMG/M metagenome (GOLD analysis project Ga0102832, IMG submission 88942) | Wastewater treatment Type I Accumulibacter community from EBPR Bioreactor in Madison, WI, USA - Reactor 2_5/28/2013_ DNA (Illumina Assembly) | ecosystem: Engineered > Bioreactor > EBPR >...
GCGCATCGTCAACCTGTACGTGGTCAACGGCCAGGACGTGGGCACCGACAAGTACGCCTACAAGCTGCGCTGGCTCGACGCCGTGCATGGCTGGCTCGCCGAAGAGTTGAAGGCACATCCGCGGCTGGTGGTGCTGGGCGATTTCAACATCGCCCCCGACGATCGCGACGTGCACGATCCGCTGGTGTGGAACGACGACCACATCCTCACCTCCACCGCCGAACGCGATGCGCTGAAGCGGCTGCAGGCACTGGGCCTGCACGATGCCTTCCGCCTGCACAACGACGAGGCCGGCATCTTCAGCTGGTGGGACTACCGGCAGGCCGCGTTCCGCCGCAACCTCGGCCTGCGCATCGACCTCACCCTGGTCTCGGACGCGCTGCGCGATGCGGCGGCGGAATCCGGCATCGACAAGGTACCGCGCACCTGGGAGCGTCCCAGCGACCATGCGCCGGCGTGGGTGACGCTCGCGGGTTGACCGCGGATCGGCTGCGACGGCATCCGCATCCTCCGTGCCGGTGATTGGCCCACGCGCAGCGAGGGATCCCGCGATTGGCGACGACTGCGACCGGATGGCGATGGCGGCATGCGGCCGGCGGATGGTCCTCCTGACTTTCCGCACGTGCCCCGCGCTGCGCGCAAAGCGATAGTGCCGTCCATCCCATGCCGTGGCGACCACCCATGCGCACGCTCACCCTCATCGCCATCGCCATCGCCTGCCTCGCCGCCGTGCCGGCGCTGGCCCGCGCCGACGCGGCCGACGACGCCCCGCGCCCGCAGCTGTCCTCGCGGCAATGCGGCCTGACCACCAGCTACAACGTGCTGGTCGATGGCGGTGGCGTGTGGCTGTACCGCAGCCAGGGCGCGCCGAAGGAGATCTTCTTCCACGACGGTGAACTGAGCATCGACCACAAGCTGCAGCCAGTCAGTGCCGCCGACGCGCAGCGCCTGCGCCAGCTCGAGGCCGAATCGCGGGTGTTGATGCCGCAGGTCGCCGACCTCGCGCGCGAGACCGTCGAGATCACCTTCGATTCGCTCGAAGGCGTGGTGGTGGCGCTGACCGGCAGCCAGCGCAAGGCGCGGAAGCTGCGCAGCTTCCGCGACGACACCCGCGCCCACGTCGATGCCACGCTCGGCACCGGGCGCTGGGACCAGGACTTCTTCGGCGAGGAGTTCGAGGCGCGCATCGAGGCCGCCGCCGAAAGCATGGCCTCGGGCATCGGCCGCAGCGTGCTGTGGGCGGTGTTCACCCCCGGCGGCGCCGGACGGCTGGAGAAGCGTGCGGAGAAGATGGAAGCCGAGCTGGAACGCCGGCTGGACGCGCGCATCGGCGCGGTCGAGGCGCGGGCCGACGCGATGTGCACCCAGGTCGCGCGCATGCAGGCGATCGAGGAGACGCTCGAGTTCCGCTACCAGGGCGCGCCGTTGCAGCTGCTGGAAGCCGGCGAGCGCCCGCGACTGGTGCAGGACCGATCGCGCGGCAACGCCATCCCGGTGGCGGCGACGCCGGACTGACCCCGCCCCGCACGCCGGCCGCGCCGGCGTGTACGCTGCGCGGGCACCGCCGCCGGTGCCGCGAGGTCCGCGCATGCCCGCCACCGGGGGCGTACATGCACAAGAAGGCGGACAAGGAACTGACCCGCCAGTACGGCTTCATGCAGCGCATCTTCGCCGGCGCCAAGCGCCTGCTCGACGAGCACCACGACGATCCGGCGGCGCGGCGGCGGATCCTGGTCGCGCTCGGCGAGGCCGCGCTGACCGAGCACGCCGAATGGAGCCTGATGCACCGCGAGCGGTCGCTGCCGACGTCGCGGATCTGATTCGCGCCGAGACCGACCCGGCGCCGCCGCGATCGACCCGATCGAAGCAGGGCGAATTCGGTCAGCCGGCGTCGCGGATGGTCAGGGTGCCGGGCGCCTGCCCTCCCAGTCCGTACATCGAGAGAAGTTGGCCGGCGATCTCTTCCTGATAGAAGTCGTTGCCAATCAGCTGGTACACCTCTGCCGGTGTCTTCGCCGTTGCCAACTGCGACAGCAGCGTGGTCGCCGCGGCGGTACCGGCTTCGATGCCGTCGAGCAGGTACTGGCCATGTTCGCCCTGAAGCTGCAGCAGGTGCTCGCGTGCGTCGCGCTGGATCTGCATCAACTGTGCTTCGCTGAATTCCAGGCGGACGTGCTGGTCGCCGTCGAAACTGCCATAGGAGGATGCGTTGCCCGGGCCGGCGGCATAGGCATCGGCGAGATAGGACGCAAGCGCGGAGTCGTAGTTCGCCAGCATCACGCCGTATCGCACGCTGCCGGGCACCTCGTTGCCGCGGGCATCGGTGCTCCAGGACCATTCGGCGAGGTGGTTGTCACCCATCTGCAGCGAGTTGGTGTACTCGGTGGTGCCGTCGACCCAGCGCGTGGCGACGATGTTCGATTCGCTGCTGTTGATCTCGGTGCCCCAGCCGAAGCCGCCGACCTCGACGCCGAAACGCGCGGCGTGCTCGGCGTTGAAGATCTCCGTGGTGCCGGCCTGCAGCACGCCCGGCGGCGACCACTGCGGCATCTGCCCGCCGCTCATGAAGGCCTGGTAGGCGGCCTGGCCTTCCTCGGTGCGCAGGTCCAGCCGCGCGATCGACATCGAGCGCTCCTCCACGCTGCGGTCGGCGCTCAGGCCGATCGCGGCAAGGCCGCGGTAGCCGAGGCCGGCGAACATGTCGTTCTCGACCGTGTCCACGTCGCCGGCCACGATCTCGAACGTATTGGCGTCGATCCGGCGCACGCCGAAGCCCTGTCCGGAGAGTTCGGTGGTGGTGCCGGCCACGTGCAGCAGCTTGTAGTTCGCCTCGAAGTGGCTGCCGGTGAGCGTCTGCCCGCGGATCAGCACGCCGGTGCCGACCGGCATCGACATCGGGTCGAGCGGGTTGGGCGCCGCGGAGGTGTCGCCATCGGCGATGCGCGCGCCCTGTTCCGGCGTGACCACGGCTTCGTAGCTGACGCGCGTGCCGGCGAACTGCTCGTAGCTGCCCGACACGGGGATCGGCAGGCCCTTGACCACGCTGCGCAGCAGCGGGTTGCCCTCGACCGCGTTGCGCAGCCCCGGCAGCGCATCGAAGTGCTCGGCGATCTTGCTGCCCCATTCGTAGAGCCGGTTGATCGGGGTGCGGCCGAACGCGGCCGTCGCCGTGCCCTGCATCTGCACCTGCATCTCGAACGTCTGCGTCTGGCGGAAGTCGAGGCCGGTCTGCACGCTGGACATGTCCACTTCGCCGACCACGTCGATGCTGGCACCGCCGCGCACCGGCGTCGGCAGCGTGGCGGCGCCGGCCACCGGCGTCTGGAAGCTCACCTGCTGGCCCGGGTTGATCGCCCACGCCAGCACGCCGTCGGGCGCGGTGGCGAAGCTGGCGTTGGCGCGCAGGTGGCCCTCCCTGCGGAACCCCAGCCGCTCGAGCAACCGCCAGGACGGGGTGTTGCGCGGATCGCATTCCGCGTGCACCCGGTGCGCTCCCCACGCGCCGAAACACGTCGTGAGCAGGGCGGACGCCGCCTCGAAGGCGTAGCCGTTCCCCCAGTGCCCGGGGTGGAACACGTAGCCCAGCTCCCAGGTCAGCCAGGACGCCGGTTCGTCACGGTGGAGCCAGACGTTGCCCACCAGGGGGCCGCCGGCCAGGCAGACAGCCCAGAAGTCCGGGTCCGCGGCCCGCTGGGACGCCAGGAGCGCGCAGTCGTCGGCACCCTGCACCGGATAGGGCTCGAAGCGGACGGCCTCCGGGCGCGACAGGTAGTCGTGCAGGGCCGGTCCGTCGGACGCCCGGAACCGCCGCAGGAGCAACCGGCGCGTGTGCAGCTCCTCGTCCACCCCCACCCCCGGGCGCATCGCCCGGCGACGTCCGCCGGGACGATCCCACCCTAGGGCGTGGGTCGCGGGCGCGGGGCGCGCCGGCTCAGGAGGCCAGCACGCTCAGTTCGCGCGCCGCGCGCCGGGCACGCGTGCCGAACCAGCGGTCCAGCTCCCTCGCGGTTCCCCCTTCGGCGAAGGGTGCGGTGACGTGGTCCGCCGCCGCACGCACCTCTGCGGACGCGTCGCCGAGGGCGACGCCCCGTCCGGCCCAGGTGAGCATCTCGATGTCGTTGCGACCGTCGCCGATCGCGAGCACGTCACCGGCGGTGAAGCCGAGCCCGTCGACCACGTCGGCCAGTGCCGAGGCCTTGTTCACCCCTTCGGGGGCGATGTCGAGCCAGGCGCTCCAGCCCACGAAGTAGCTCACCCCGTGCAGTCCGAGCCGGCCGGCCAGCCGGATGAACTCCTCGTCGGAGGCGTTCGGGTCGCGCACGACGATCCTGGTGACATCGCTGCCCGCCAGTTCCTCGACGCTCACCTCCTCGATCACGCCGGAGAGCTCGTCCTCGGGGAACTGCTTGGTGACGCGGTACCCCTGACCGACCACCTCGGCGGCGAGGGCCGCCGTCGGGTGCTCGCGCAGCACCTTCTCGACCACGTCGGACGGGTCGAAGGTGACCACCTGTTCGAGTTGGAAGGGCGGGAAGGTCACCGTCACCGCCCCGTTGGACGCAACCGCGGGGCCCGAGGGCAGCCCGAGTTGCTCGAAGACCGGGCGGGTGGCATGCCAGCTGCGCCCTGTCGTAAGGACGACCGGAACCCCGGCGTCCACCACGCGTCGAACCGATCGACGCACCTCGTGGGGTAGCACTCCCTCGTGGTCGACGAGCGTCCCGTCGATGTCGAGTGCGACCACCTGCGGCCTCCAGGCCGCCATTTCCTGTGTATTCATCTGGGTTCTACGGTAGCTCGCCGCTGTGACAGGGCGGTGAACACCACACGAACAGTGCTCACGCCACCGGGCCGAACCTCAGGGACGCAGGTACTCCAGGCCGCCCAGAAATGGACGCAGCGCGACGGGGACGTAGATCGAGCCGTCGGCCTGCTGGTGGTTCTCCAGCAGCATGATGATCATCCGGGTCATCGCGCACAGGGTGCCGTTCAGCGTGGCGACAGAGCGGACGCCGTCCGCGTCCCTCAGGCGGATGTTCAGCCGGCGCGCCTGGAACTCGGTGCAGTTGCTGGTGGAGGTGATCTCGCGGTACTTGCCCTGGGTCGGCAGCCAGCCGTAGCAGTCGTACTTGCGGGCGGCGCTCAGGCCGAGGTCACCGGAGGCGACCTCGAGCACCTGGAACGGGATCTCCAGCGCGGTGATGAAGTCCTTCTCGAAGCCGAGCAGCTTCTGGTGCTCGGCGTGGGCGTCCGCCGGGTCGCAGTAGACGAACATCTCGACCTTGTCGAACCAGTGCACGCGGAAGATGCCGCGGGTGTCCTTGCCGTAGGAGCCGGCCTCACGCCGGTAGCACGGGCTGTAGCCGACGTAGTGGCGGGGCAGCGTGGACGCCTCGAGGATCTCCTCGGAGTGGTACGCGGCGAGCGCCACCTCGGACGTGCCGACAAGGTAGAGGTCGTCGGCCGGCAGGTGGTACACGTCCTGGGCCGCCTGGCCGAGGAAGCCGGTGCCCTCCATCGCGGAGGGCTTCACCAGCGCCGGCGGCAGGATCGGGGTGAAGCCCCAGCCCATCGCCTTGGTGAGCGCGAGGTTGATCAGCGCCAGCTCGAGCTGGGCGCCCACCCCGGTGAGGAAGTAGAAGCGGGAGCCGGAGACCTTGGCGCCGCGCTCCATGTCGATGGCCCCGAGCAGTTCGCCGAGCTCGAGGTGGTCGCGGGGCTCGAACCCCTCGGACGCGAAGTCGCGCGGCGTCCCGATCGTCTCCAGGACGGCGAAGTCGTCCTCGCCGCCGCGCGGGACGTCGTCGAACACCAGGTTCGGCAGCCGGCCCATCAGGTCGTCGTACGCGGCGGCCGCGGCGTCCGCGTCCGCCTGTGCGGCCTTCACCTGGGCGGAGAGCTCCTTCGTGCGGGCCAGCAGCGCCGCCTTCTCCTCGCCCTGGGCCCTGGCGACCTGGCCACCGAGCTGCTTCTGCTCCGCGCGAAGGGTCTCGAACGCGACGATGGCCGCCCGGCGTGTCTCGTCGGCCGACACCAGCTGGTCGACCAGTTCCACGGACTCCCCGCGCGCCTCCTGGGAGCGCCGGACGAGGTCGGGATCAGTGCGCAGCAGCTTCGGGTCGATCACAAGGCGAAAGCCTATCGCCCCCCACGAGCGCGGCCCGCGTCCGCCCGCCCGCCCGTTCGCCCGCCCGTTCGCCACTCGCCCGCCCGCCTGCGGCCTCCCTCCCGCGTTTGCTGCCGAGTGCAACTCTCGCTACCGGAATTCCGGTAGCGAGAGTTGCGTTCGGCAGCGAGAGCGCGGCGGGGGAGGCAGTGGTGCCGGGCGGCTACTCGTCCTCGGGGTTCACCAGGGACGCGTACCACTCGCGCGCGGCGCGGAAGTCCTGGTCGGTGAAGCCGCGGGCGACCTCGGGGCGGATGCCGTCGGCACGGGCGTAGGAGCCGAGGAAGATCACGTCCTCGCAGATGCGGTGCAGGCCCTGCATGGCCTCGGCCATGCGCGGCTCGCGCATGTGGCCCTCCGCGTCGATGCTGAAGCAGTAGTTGCCCATCCCGGTCTTGGTGGGACGCGACTCGATGCGGCACAGGGAGACACCGCGGCCGGAGAACTGCTCGAGGATCTCCAGCAGGGCACCGGCCCGGTCGGTGTGCATGTACGCCACCAGCGTCGTCTTGTCCGCCCCGGTCGGACGCGGGGGCTCGGTCGGCCGGCTCACGAGCACGAAGCGGGTGACGGCGGAGCTGTTGTCGGAGATGCCGTCCACGATCGGCACCAGCCCGTACAGCTCCCCGGCGACCTGCCCGCAGATGGCGGCGTCGTAGCCGGAGGCGGGGTCGGAGACCGCCTGCGCGGCCGCGGCGTTCGAGCCGCCCTCCGTGACCACGGCATCCGGCAGGTTCGCGGCCATCCAGAAGCGGGTCTGGGCCGCGGAGTGCGGGTGGGTGACCACGCGGCGGACGTCGCCGACCGTCGTCCCCGGGCGCCCGTAGAGGCCGAACTGCACCGGCACGAGCACCTCGCGGACGATCATCAGCCGCTTGCCCGCCGCGAGCGCGTCCAGGGTGGCGGAGACGCCACCCTCGACGGAGTTCTCGATCGGCACCATCACCGCCTCCACCTCACCGGAGCGGACGGCGTCCAGCGCGAGCGGGACGCTGGCGTAGGCGATCGCCGGCTCCTCGGAGAGGGTCAGCAGGGCCTCGTGGGTGAAGGTCCCCGCGGGGCCGAAGTATCCGAGCACGGCGCTCAGCCTAGGGCGCTCCGTACGGCGTCCGGAACAGGCGTCCGCAACGGGCGCGGGCCGGGGATCAGGGCACCGGCTGGACGGACGGCGCCGGCGAGTGCCGGCGGAGCGACCAGCGGGGCAGTGTCGGCAGCTCGTGGCCCCACGTCCACCACCACCACACGATCGCCACCAGCACGGCGACCTGCGCACCGGAGCAGAGCCCGTCCCGCACGAAGCCGGCGACGTCCTGCATGGGCTTGCTGAACTCCACCGACCGGCCCGTCACGTAGGCCAGCGAGAGCCACAACCCCCGCCACATCATCAGCACGTCCAGCCGGGAGGCCACCATCAGGCCCAGCGGCACCCAGGTGGTCAGGTCGTACCAGCTGAGCGTGTAGGGCGAGGTGACCAGCCAGGACGCGGTGAGGATGACGGCCGTGCGCACCGCGATGGTCAGCGGGTCGCGCCGCGGGTCCTCGTGGTCCGGGACGCCGGGCACCAGCCGCCACGGCAGCACCCGGGACAGCATCCACGCGACGACCACCATCAGGCCCCACCCGGCCCAGCCGATGAACCCGCGCGAGGACGCGTCCCCGATCACCTGGGCGAGGGGCCACTGCAGCCACGGCGCCCAGGAGCCGGCCGAGATGTAGCCGGTGTTCCGGCTGGCGGCGAGCAGGGCCCGCGGCACGATCAGGCCGTAGCCGATCGCCAGCGGGATGGCCGCGCCGACGAACAGCTGCACCAGCTTGCGCCAGTCACGCCGGTAGCCCCAGGCCATGGCGATGCCGTAGAAGACCAGCGAGACCTTGACCGTGCCCGCGATGCCGATCCCGATGCCTGCCAGGAACGGGCTCCGGCGGATGAACAGCAGCCCGAGGATGGCGAACACCAGGGTCAGCGCCTCGTTGTGGGCCCCGGCCAGCACCGACCAGATCATCAGCGGGTTGAGCACCGTGAACAGGATCGTGCGGGTCTGGATCTTGTGGTCGTCGCGGGCGAGCAGCACGGTCACCGCACCGATGACCAGGAACGGCAGCAGCGCGAACATCTGCAGCCAGAACACGGTGTTGTGCATGTTGCCGTCGCCCAGCCACGCCGCCAGCCACTGCGAGCCGGACGCCAGCGGCCCGTACACGCTCGGCGTGTCCTGCCACGGGCGCTCGGTCCAGATCAGCAGCGGGTCGTACTCCTGGCGGAAGATCTCGGCCGGGGTGATGTTGTACGGGTCGAGACCCAGCACCTGGATGCGTCCGTACGCGGCGTACATCAGGACGTCCGCGGAGGTCATCGGCGGCACGAGGCAGGTGAGCACGCTCAGCAGCGAACCCAGCAGGAACAGCCGCTTGTTGTTGGGGCGCCAGCCCGAGTTGACCGCCCGCCAGCAGATCCACAGGCCGACGGTGCCGGCGACCAGTCCCAGCCACAGCGCGGGGACGGCCACCCACTCGTTGAGCTCGACCGTGCCGACGGGCAGGTACCACGGCGGGAGGAGGTCGATGCGCGGCCCCAGCTTCAGCGCCACCGACGACGGCCCGCAGACGGCGACGGCCAGCGTGACCACCGATGCGGCGACGATCAGGGACAGCCCGAGCACGGGGTTGTGCGTCCACGGTGCCCGGAGCACGCTGCGCAGCCGCTCCCGCACCCCCGCCACCGCCACCTCGTCTCCTCGAATCGCCCGTCGTCGCCAGCAGGCTACCCGTACGAGATAACGGTGGGGTCTCGAGGCTGGACGGTCTCAGCCGGGCCGCGCCGTCGCGCGATGGGGAGGGTCAGCCGTCCTGGCCGGAGTCGCGTTGCTGGGCGAGGTGCTTGGCGCCCTGCTCGACGACGATCCGCACCAGCTGCGTGCCGGGGACGAAGATGTTCACCGCCTCCACGCCGACGTCGAGCAGGAAGCGGGGGTCGAGGACCTTGCCCAGGTACTGCTCGAACGTCGCGCCGTCGGGACGGATCTCGCCGGTCAGGCCGTCGAACTCCATGACGGCCTCCTTGCCGCCGTGGCGGTAGCGGAAGGCGTACACCGGCCGGTAGACGAGGTCGACCACGTCCACGCTCACCCGCTCCTCGAGCACCCGGTCGGCGTCGATCTTGCCGATGGCGGACGACACCACCTCGCGCACCAGCATCGACGCCTTGTTCTCCGGTGGCACCACCACCGTGCCGTTCCGGGCGGCCTCGCCCAGCGCCTCCGCGTCCAGCGCGGCGCCGGGGAACTGCAGGTAGGCGGCCAGGGCCGGGTTCTCGGCACGGCTCAGCCCGTCGAAGAGGTACTCGCGCGTCGTCTCGTCCCGGCAGGACTCGACGCCGGTCAGCCGGAGCCTGCCCTGCTCGGCCGCCACCGTCTGTCCCAACAGCTCCACGCTGCGGACGCTCGGCGCCACCGCGACGGTGTAGGAGCGCGCCCGCTCGTACTCGGCCACCGCGACGGCGTGCAGGCGCCAGAACGGCTGCAGGCGACGCTCGCGGTACACGCACTCGTAGTCCTCGGACGCGGCTCGGTTCAGCAACCCGCCGAGCTTGGCGACGGTGCCGAACGCATCCGCACGGCGTGACCAGGCGCGCCCCTCGGCGTGGTCGAGGCTGAACCGGTCGGTGAGCACGACGATGCGTTCCTCGGCGATCTCGACGTCCATCCCCGGCCCCCCCACAGTGGTGTGGGCGCCAGAGTAGGCCGAAGCACCCCGGCTTGCACAGGGGATTGTTGCCCCCGGCGGCTACTTCAGCAGCCGCGAGAGCCGGCGGTCGGCGAGCAGCTTCCCCCCGGTCTGGCAGCCCGGGCAGTACTGCAGTGAACTGTCCGCGAAGGAGACCTCGGCAATCGTGGTGCCGCACACCGGGCAGGGCTGGCCGGTCTTCCCGTGCACCCGCAGGTTCAGCTTCTTGTCGCCCTTGAGTTCCCTGGCCGCGAGCCCCGCCGAGCGGGCCACGGCGTCGGCGAGTTCGCTGCGGATCGCGGCGTACAGGGTGGCGCGCTCGGCGTCGTCCAGGCCGTTGGACGGCTTGAACGGGCTGAGCCGGGCGGCGTGCAGGATCTCGTCGGAGTAGGCGTTCCCGATGCCGGCGATGATCCGCTGGTCGCGCAGCACCCCCTTGAGCTGGGCACGTCCCGCGGCCGCGAGGATGCCGTCCAGGGTCTGCGCCGTGAAGTCGTCGCCCAGCGGGTCCGGCCCGAGCGTGGCGATCCCCGGGACCTCGTCGAGCGCGTCGACCACGTACAACGCCAGCCGCTTCTGCGTGCCGGCCTCGGTGAGGTCGAAGCCGGTGTCGTCGTCGAACACCACCCGTGCGGCGAGGGGGCCCCGTCCCGGACGCGCCGGCGCCACCGGCATGGCGTCCTTCCAGGTGAGCCAGCCGCCCCGGGCGAGGTGGAACACCAGCCACAGCCCGCCGATCGAGAGGCAGACGAACTTGCCGCGGCGCTCCACCCCGTCCGCCTCCAGGCCGTTCAGGGCGCCGAGCGGGATCCGGAAGGTCTTCAGCGCGGTGAAGGCGACCAGTTCGGTGCGGGCGACGGTCTTGCCGACGCAGGCGACGGCGAGGAAGCCGCGCAGGGCCTCCACCTCCGGGAGCTCAGGCATGCGTCTCCTTCCTCGGCCAGGCGGGCTCGGGCACGGCCAGCGCCTCGGCCAGCAACGCGAGGTACTCCTCACGTTCCACCTCGATCGCGCCCAGGCCCGCCAGATGCTCGGTCTGCCACTGGACGTCGACGATGCGCTCCTCAGCATGCTCGTCGGACAGCCGTTCGACCAGGGCGAGAAGGGCCACCTTCGACGCGTCCCTGCCGTGCACCGGATCGTGGAACATCGACTCGCCGGCGAACAACCCGCCGAGCGACACCCCGTACAGGCCACCCACCAGGCGCCCGTCGGCGTCCCACGTCTCCACCGAGTGGACGCGGCCCCGCTCGTGCAGCGCCGTGTACACGCGGCGGATGTCGGCGTCGATCCACCCGTACGGGCGTCGCGGGTCCGCGCACCGGCTCAGCACGTCGGCGAACGCCGTGTCGACCGTCGTGGTGTAGCGACGGGCCGACTTGCGCAGCGAGCGGGTGACGCGCAGGGCGTCCAGCGGCAGGACGCCGCGCTGCACCGGCGACCACCAACCCATCTGCCCGAACCCGGAGTCGTGCAGCGGCATCGGGAACACGCCCTCGCTGTAGGCGGCCAGCACCAGGCCCTCGTCGAACTCCGACGAGAACGCGATCAGGTCCTGAGCGGGCCACTCCTTCGCGGGCCCGAAGATCCCCGGGCGTCGTGCCATGGCCCGATTCTGCCAGCCGCTCCCGACACCGCCGCTCGGCGCGGGTCCGTTCCGACCCGATCGCGGCACCGGTCGGGGACGAGCCCGGGTGAATCCGGGGCCCGCGCCGCAGACGCGCGCGGCGCGCCGACCTAGGCTGGTCGCTGTCGAGCGAGAGGGGACGGCCGATGGCGAACGCCGCCAGTGACTTCGGCAAGCAACTGGTCACCCGGACCCCGGAGGTGGCCGGCGGCCTGCTGCGCAGCATCGTGGACTTCGCGATCGACGGCAGCCCGGCGTTCCCCGGCGCGAAGGCCACGGCGGCGCGCTCGCTGCAGTCGAAGGCCGACCGCGAGGGCGCGATCGACGCGCTCGTGCGCTACCACGTCAGCATGGCGTCGGCGCAAGGCTTCATGACCAGCGTCGGCGGGCTGCTCACCCTCCCCGTCGGGCTGCCGGCGAACATCGCCGGGATGGCGGTGCTCGGCGTCCGCATGATCGCCGCGATCGCACACCTGCGCGGCTACGACGTCGACGACCGCCGCGTCCGCGCGGCCCTCACCCTCGCGATGCTGGGCGACGACGAGGTCCGTCGCCTCGTCGCGGACGGCAAGCTGCCGTCCTCTCCGCTCGCGGTGGCGACGGCTCCGGTGTTCGATCCGGCGCTGGAGAGGACGATCAGCGAGCGCGTGATGGGCTCGCTCGCCGGACGCATCGGTGGCAAGCACGTCGCCGTGGTCGTGGTGCGACGCATCCCGCTGGTCGGCGGAGGCGTCGGCGCGGCGGTGGACGGCTGGCTCACCTTCGGCCTCGCCGCCTACGCCCGGCGGGAGTTCATCCCCCGCCACCAGGCGTCCATCCCGCGCCAGTAGGCCGCCGTTACCCGACGGTCTCGCGTCCCACCCGTCGGGTGATCAGGCAGGTCACCTCGTAGGGGATCGTGCCCATGAGCCCGGCGACCTCGGACGTGGTGATCTCGTCGGTGCCGCTGCGTCCGACCAGGACCACCTCGTCGCCCACCGCCACGTCCGTGTCGGGGCCGAGGTCGATCATGGTCTGGTCCATGCACACGCGGCCGGCGATCGGGTACGAGCCGCCGCGGACCAGCATCCGTCCCCGGTTCGACAGCAGCCGCGAGTAGCCGTCGCCGTAGCCGACAGGGACCGTGGCGACCCAGGTGTCCCGGGGCGCCGTCCAGGTGCGCCCGTAGCCGACCGTCTCGCCGGCGGGCACCCGCTTCACGAAGCTCACCCGCGTCCGCCACTCCAGCGCGGGCAGCAGCGGCACGGTCCGGGCGGCCTCCGGGTCGGGGTAGGCGCCGTAGATCATGATCCCTGGCCGCACGAGGTCGAACCACGTGTCGGGGTGGCCGAGCACCGCGCCGGAGTTGGCGAGGTGCTTCAGCGGGACGGGCCCGCGCGCCGCCTCCACCTCGCGGGCGGTCCGGGCGAAGAGTGCGACCTGGCCGCGCGTGAACTCCTCCCCGCGCGGGGAGTCCGAGATCGGCAGGTGCGAGAACAGCCCCTCCAGCCGGACGCCGGGGGTGGCGTCCACCCGTTGGGCGAGGGACGGGGCGAGCTCCGGCTCGCAGCCGATCCGGCGCATCCCGGTGTCGACCTTCAGGTGCACGGACGCGGTCGTCCCGAGCGCGGTCGCCGCGGCGCCGGCCTCGAGGATCGAGTCCTCGTCGACCACGCAGAGCGTGAGCCCGGCAGCGACGGCCGCCGCGACCTCCTCGCCCCGGGCGACGGAGAGCTTGAGCACGGGCAGGGTGATGCCGGCGGCGCGCAGTTCCAGCCCCTCGCCGACGGTGGCGACCCCCAGCCAGTCGGCGGCGCCCGTCCGCTCGATCATCCGCGACACCTCGATCGCGCCGTGGCCGTAGGCGTCCGCCTTCACCGCGGCCAGCACCGCGCGCCCGCCGACGCGCGCACGCACCGCGTCGAGGTTGGCACGGAGGTGGTCGAGCCGCGTGGTGGCGATGCTGGACGTGCCCGGCGCGACCATCACTCCGCCCCGGTGGCAACCGGGCGGCCGGGATCGCTGGACCACCCCGACCACGACGCCGGGTAGAGCGCCGCGTCCACGCCGAGGCTGGCCAGGGCAAGGACCACCTGGGCCGCCGAGACGCCCGAGCCGCAGTACACGGCCACGGGACGCCCCGCGGGGAGGGCGAGCAGGTCCGCGAGGGCGTCCGGCGGGGGGAGGAGCCCGTCGGCGTCCCAGAAGCCGGTGACCGGGCGGTTCACCGCCCCAGGGATGTGGCCGGCCTTCGGGTCGATCGGCTCGACCTCGCCGCGGTAGCGCGCGGGACCGCGGACATCGATCAGGACGCCGTCGAAGGCGGCGACCTCGTCGGCGTCCAGCGTGGGCAGGTGGCCGGTCGTCAGCAGGAGCGGCCGCCCGGGGGCCGCGTCCGGCTCGTCGGTCTCGAGGCCGCGTCCCGACGCCACCCAGGCGCGGAGGCCGCCGTCGAGTACCCGGACGTCGAGCCCGGCCCACCGCAGCACCCACCAGGCACGGCCAGCGGCGAAGCCGCCGGGCTCGTCGTAGACGACGACCGGACGGGAGGGGTCGACGCCCAGGGCGCCCAGGCCTGCGCCGAGCTGGTCGGCGTCGGGGAGCGGGTGGCGTCCCCGCGTCGGGTCGGTGGTGGGTCCGGTGAGCACCGCCTCGAGGTCGAGGAACCGGGCACCCGGGAGGTGGCCCTGCAGGTAGCGGCCGAAGCCGCTGCCGGGCTGCTCGCCGAGCGTCCAGCGGACGTCCAGCAACTGCGCCCCGGCCGCGAGGGCCGCCGGGAGCGCGTCGACGGGGATCAGCACATCGTCACGTGTGGACACGCCCTGAACTCTAGAACCCCTGCCGCCGGCTCGCCGTCCGTCCCTGCGGGTGACTGCTGGCCCGTGTCCCCGCCCCGCGCTCGCCCCCGATCGCCACTCCCGCCCCGCGTTCGCTCCCGATCGCCACTCCCGCCCCGCGTTCGCTCCCGACCGCCACTCCCGCCCCGCGTTCGCTCCCGATCGCCACTCCCGCCCCGCGTTCGCTGCCGATTGCCACTCCCGCCACCGGAATTCCGGCAGCAAGCGTTGCACTCGGCAGCGAACGTGGAGAGGGACGGGCGGTCGCGGGCTCCGCGCGCCCCCGCGCGAGGGGCGGGGACGCCAGGGGCGGCGCAGGCGCCGCTCACGGGAACCCCCGCGCCGCCGACCCGGGAACCGCCCACCAGGACCGCGTTCGCTCCCGATTGCCACTCTCGCCACCGGAATTTCGGCAGCAAGGGTTGCACTCGGCGGCGAACGCGGGGGTGGGTGGGCGGACGGTCGCGGACCGCCCGAGCAGGTCAGAAGAGCAGCGCCAGGGCGGGGTCGGACATGATCGTCGAGACGTCGGCGAGGAACTTCGAGCCCATCTCGCCGTCGACGAGGCGGTGGTCGAAGGTGATCGTCACGGTGCACACCGAGCGTGGCTCGATGCGCTCGTGCTCGCCGGTGCCGACCACCCACGGCTTGCGCCGGATCGTGCCCAGGCACATGATCGCGGCCTCGCCCTCGTTGGGGATCGGGGTGCCACCGTCGACGCCGAAGACGCCGATGTTCGTGATCGTGAACGTGCCCCCGCTGAGCGCGGCCGGCGGCACCTTCCCCTCCCGCGCGAGCGGCACCAGATCGTTGACCGCCCGGGTGAGCTCGAGCAGGTTCATCCGGTTGGCGCCCTTGATGTTCGGCACGAGCAATCCGCGCGGGGTGGCCGCGGCGATGCCGAGGTTCACGTCCTGGGGCAGCACGATCTCGTCGGAGGCCGCGTCGTAACGCGAGTTCAGCTCGGGGACCCGCTCGATCGCCAGGCAGGCGGCCTTCGCGAACACCGCCAGCGGGGAGACCCGCAGGCCGGTGAAGTCCCGGCGCCGCTTCAGCGTGTCGATGAGCTGCATCGTGGCGGTGACGTCCACCTCGACGAACGCGGTCGCCTGCGGGACCGCGAGCGAGGCCGTCATGCTGCGGAACATCTGCCGTCGCACGCCCTTCAGCGGGACCCGCCGCTCGCCGTCCTGCGGCACGGAGACCGCCCGCGCGGGTGCCGACCCGCCCCCGGCGGCGGCGACGACGTCGTCCGCGGTGATCGTCCCGCCCGGTCCGGTGGGTGCAACCGTGGCGAGGTCGACGCCGAGGTCGCGGGCGACACGGCGGACGGGCGGCTTCGCGCGCGGCACCGGTGCGGGCTCGACGGCGGCGACCGCTCCCTGCGCGGGAGCCGGCTCGGCCGGGGGAACCGTCACGGGAGCAGGCTCAGCCACGGCCGGCACGGACGCAGCCGGCGGCGCGTCCGCGACCTGCCCCTTGCGCGGACGGCGGGTCGCCGTCCCGGACTTCGCCCCGTAGCCCACCAGCAGTGCCTCGGACGCCGGGGACGCCGGCGCCACCGCCGGCGGGGTGGCCGGGCCGGCGCCGCTCGTCGAGGGCGAGGGGACGGACGCGGACGCCTCGTCCGGCCGGCCGATGCGGATGATCGGGGCGCCCACCTCGACGGTGGCGCCCTCGTCGGCCAGGATCGCCAGCACGACGCCGGCGTACGGCGAGGGCAGCTCGACCAGCGACTTGGCCGTCTCGATCTCGAGCAGGATGTCGTTCACGGCGACGGTGTCGCCGACCGCCACCTTCCACGACACGATGTCGGCCTCGAGAAGTCCCTCACCGGGGTCGGGCAGCTTGAACTCGTTCATGTTCCGAGATCCCCTCAGTGGGCCAGTGATCGGTCGACGGCGTCCAGCACCCGGTCGAGGTCGGGCAGGTAGCCATCCTCCACCCGGCTCGGCGGGTAGGGAAGGTCGTAGCCGGTGACCCGCAGCACAGGTGCCTGGAGCTCGTAGAAGCACTCCTGTTGGATGCGCGCGGCCAGTTCGGCGCCCAGCCCGAGCGTCCCGACCGCCTCGTGCACGACGACCGCGCGCCCGGTGCGCCGCACGGAGGCGAAGACCGCCTCGTCGTCCAGCGGCGAGAGCGAGCGCAGGTCGACCACCTCCAGCGAGCGGCCCTCCTCCGCCGCGGCCACCGCGGCCTGGACGCAGGTGCGCACCATCGGGCCGTAGGTGAGCAGGGTGGCGTCCGTGCCGGGCGTGACCACGCGGGCGGAGTACAGCGGGAGCGGCTCGGCCTCGACGTCGACCTCGCCCTTCTCGTGGTAGCGACGCTTCGGCTCGAAGAAGATCACCGGGTCGTCGTCGGCCACGGCCTGCTGGATCATCCAGTAGGCGTCCAGCGGGTTGGACGGGGTGACGACCTTCAGGCCGGGCGTGTGCGCGAAGTACGCCTCCGGCGACTCGCTGTGGTGCTCGATGGCACCGATCCCGCCACCGTAGGGGATGCGGACGACCATCGGCACGCCGAGACGGCCGTGCGACCGGAACCGCATCCGGGACACCTGCGAGACGATCTGGTCGAAGGCGGGGTAGACGAACCCGTCGAACTGGATCTCGACGACCGGACGGAAGCCGCGCAGCGCCAGCCCGACAGCGGTACCGACGATGCCCGCCTCGCCCAGGGGCGAGTCGATCACCCGGTCCTCGCCGAACTCGGCCTGGAGGCCCTCGGTGATCCGGAAGACGCCGCCGAGGCGGCCGATGTCCTCCCCGGCCAGCAGCACCTTCGGGTCGTCCGCGAGGGCCCTGCGCAGGCCGGCGTTGAGGGCCTTGGCCATCGTCATCGTGCTCATCGGGCCTCCTCCGCGAACGACGCCTCGTAGGCGAGGTACTCCTCGCGCTGGCGGACGAGCCGGTCGGGGGTGGTCGCGTATACGTTGCTCCATTGGTCGGCCAGAAGGGGTTCGGGCAGCGCCAGGCAGCCGGCCCGGAGCCGCTCGGCGAGCGCCTCGGACTCCGCCGCGAGGTCGTCGAGCCAGGCCTGGTCGATCGCGCCCACCGAGAGCAGGTAGGCCTTGACCCGCGCGATCGGGTCCCGCGCGCCCCACTCGCCCTCCTCGTCGCGGGTGCGGTACTTGCTGGGGTCGTCGGACGTGGTGTGGGCCCCCATGCGATAGGTGAAGGCCTCCACCAGCACCGGCCCGCCGCCGCGGCGCGCGCGTTCCAGGGCCCACGTGGTCACGGCCTGGACGGCGAGCACGTCGTTGCCGTCGACGCGGACGCCGGGGAACCCGAAGCCCGCGGCACGCCGGTACAGCGGGATCCGCGACTGGAGCGAGGTGGGCTCGCTGATCGCGTACTGGTTGTTCTGGCAGAAGAACACCACCGGCGCGTTCGCGGAGGCCGCGAACACGAAGGCCTCGTTCACGTCGCCCTGGCTTGTCGCCCCGTCCCCGAAGTAGACCACCACCGCGCCGTTGGCCGCGGCGTCGTCGTTGCCCACCCGGTGCTCGCGCTGGAGCGCCATCGCCATCCCCACGCCGTGCAGGGTCTGGGTGCCGATCACGAACGAGTACAGGTGGAAACCGTCCGGACGCGAGGGCCAGTCGACCATGTCGGTCCCGCGGAAGGTGCCCAGCAGGTCGATCGGGTCGACCCCCAGGCACCAGGCCACGCCGTGCTCGCGGTAGGACGGGACGACCAGGTCGGGGTCGCGCGTGGCGCGGGCCGAGCCGATCTGGGCGGCCTCCTGGCCCAGCAGCGGCGGCCACAGCCCGAGCTCGCCCTTGCGCTGGAGCGCGGTCGCCTCGGTGTCGATCCGCCGGGTGAGCACCATGTCGCGCAGGTGGGCGGCGATCTCGGCGTCCGTGCCGGTGAAGGCGAAGTCGGGGTGGTCGACGCGGCGTCCATCGGGAGCGAGCAACTGGACGGGAACGTCGCCCGGGTCCGTCGCGGTCGTGCCTGCGGGCTCGGTCAAAAGGGTTCTCCTCGGTGGCGTGGGCTCCGGCAGCACGCACTAACTTACGGTTACGTAACCAAAGGTGTCAATCGCCGGCGCGTGCTGTGCCACGCGCTTCGTGCCCTGGGCTGGGGAATTCCGTGCAGCCCGGATCCGCCCGGCCCGGAGAGCGGGAGCCGACCCACGGAGTGGATCGGCCCGTCGCTCCGGGTGGCTCAGCGCCCCTCGGGCCGCGTGGCGTCCTCGGGCCGCAGGACGGGCTGCTGCCCTCCCGCGGCGTACCCGTCGAGGTCGCCGTTCGCCGCACGCTCCTGCCCGCGCGCCGCCCGGTGATCGACCCCGGCGTCCTCCACCCGCCGCGGCGACGAGCCGGCGGACGGGTCGAGCCGGGCGGCGTTCTCCAGGTCGGCCTGTGCCGCGCGCCGGGCGCGCTCGGCGTCCTCCGCCCGGTCCCGCGCCTCGCGCTCGAGTCGCTCGGCCTCCATGCGCGCCCGTTGGGCATCCGCCTGCTGCCGGGCCGCCTCGGCCGCCTGCTCCCGCGCCCGTAGCTCGGACTCCTGTCCGCGGTTCGCCAGCTCCGCGGCCTTCTCGGCCCTGTGGGCCTCCAGCCGCGCCCTGTTGCGCCTCCCCAGCGCCATGGCGATGCCGAGCACCACCGCGACCACCACCACCGCCACGACGATCCACACCAGCGTGTTGTTGTCCATCCGGTCCTCCCAGTTCCCTGACGGCCGCGTCGCCGTCGCCAGAGGAAGTACCCGCACGGGGCCGGTTCGCGCACCTGGGACGCCCGTCCCCCTTCATTCCTCTAGCGATGAATTCAGGTCGGCAGCGGCCTACGCCACGCCGGCACCCGTCTCAGCTCGCCCAGCGGCCGGTGAAGAACAGCCACGACCAGACCGCCTGCACCACCAGCGCACCGGCCACGGCAAGGCCGATGAGCACCGCCCGCCAGGTGGGCAGGCGACGACGGCTCTCGGCCAGGCGTCCCAACAGCATCCACAGCGGGAACCACAGCAGGACGGCACGGTTCACGCTCATGAACCAGTACGAGGTCGCGAAGGCCAGCACCTGCAGGCCGACCCAGGTGGCCTCGGCCCAGCGCCGCTGGACGAGGCAGATCGCCGTCACCAGCAGTCCGACCGCCATGCTCACCAGCTCGGCGAGGAACACCCACTGCCACTCCGGGTGGTCGGCATACGCGCCGGGTTCCAGCACCTCGAGCGTGTGCCGCAGCGAGTCCCACGGCCAGGCGAAACCCCGTGCCCACCCCGAGGCCTGGGCGTCGAACCACGCCGTCCAGCGGCCGGTGACAGAGAACAGGTAGCCCACGTAGGCCGCCACCACCGACACCGGCAGGGCGAGCCACAGCAGCCGCCGTCCACGCTCCCGCGACGACCCGGCCTGGGTGAGCGCCAGCACGGCCAGCGCGGCGATCAGGAACAGCCCGGACACACGCACGGACGCCGCCAGCGCTGCCAGGACGGCCGCCGCGCCCCACTGCTTCGCCGTGGCCCGCTCCCATGCCCAGAAGGCGGCGGCGCAGAACAGTGACTCCGTGTAGGGCACCAGCGTGAAGACCGCGGTGGGCGCGAGGAGCCAGGCGATCGCCGCCGGCGCCCCGGCGAGCCGGTGCAGGGCTGCGGCGGCGACCCCTGACGCGGCCAGGGCCAGCAGCACCCCAGCCCACAGCGCCGGCAGCCCCGTCAGCGATGCCAGGCGCACCAGCAGCGGCCAGCCGGGGAAGAACGCGATCGAGTTCGGCTCGGCGTAACCGTTCTCGGCGATGCCGAGGTAGTGCGCGACGTCCCAGTTGCCGAGGACGTCGCCGACCGCGCGGTGCTCGGCCAGCATGACCCACACGGCGACCACGACCATCACCAGGCGGGTGCCCACCCACGCCTGCACCACGAGGCGGGCGTCGGCGACGGGAGCCGCCCGGCCGGCCCCGCGGGTCACGGCGTGGCCGGGACGCGGATGAACCGCCGCACCCAGGCGGCGTCCGGCGCCTCGTCGAGCACCCCGCCGTCCGGGTCGTCCCTTCCCCCTGCGCGCACGACGTCGCGGGACGGGTCGACCATGTCGCGCACGACGCGCGCGCACAGCCACAGTTGCACGGCGACGCGCAGGAAGACGGCCGCCCAGTACAGGCGGTCCTGACCGGCTCCGTTGGCCAGGCCGTGGTCCAGGTGTCCCCAGATCGCCGCGAAGTACACGGTCTCCGCGAGGCTGAAGGCGACCCAGTCGACCAGCCGGGGACGGGCGAGCACCAGCAGCGGGAGCAGCCAGAGCACGTACTGCGGGGAGTACACCTTGTTCACGATCAGGAACAGGGCGACGATCAGGAACGCGCCCTGGGCCAGCCGCGGGCGGCGCGGCATGAGCATCAGCAGTGCGCAGATCGCGATCGTGCCGACCACCATCAACGCCGCCTCGAGCCTCGAGACCGACGCGATCTGGATGTCCATCAGCCCCAGCACGTACCAGATCGAGCCGAGGTCACCGCCGCGCTCGACGTTGAACGTCCAGAAGTTCAGCCATCCCTGCGGCGCCATCAGGTAGACCGGGAGGTTCACCGCCACCCAGGACGCGGCCGCCCCGGCGTAGGCGAGCAGCAACGGCTTGATGCGGTTGGTGCGCACGCACAGCACCGTGAGCGGGATCAGCAGCAGCGCCGGATACAGCTTCGCCGCGACGCCGAGCCCGAGCCACACCCCGGCCCAGACGGGCGCGCGCCGCGACCAGGCCAGCAGGCCGAGGGCGGTCAGCGCGAGCACGAGCGCGTCCCAGTTGATCAGTCCCGCGGTCCAGATGGCCGGGGAGATCGCGATCAGCAGCGCGTCCCAGGGACGGTGCATCTGGAGGTGGGCCCAGACCAGGACGCCCATCAGCACGAACAGCAGCACGGCCGTGATTCCGAAGAACAGCTGCGTGGCGTGGGCGACCTCGTCGCCGCTCAGCCCGGGGCGGCTCTGGCCGCCGAAGGCGAGCACGAGGCGGCGCGAGAACTCCATGAACGCCCCGGTGAGCACGGGGTACTCCAGGTCGGTCTGGAGGAACGGGATCTGGCCGTCCTTGAGACCGCGCCAGTAGTAGAGGACGGGGATGTCGGAGTAGCACATCCACGGCAGGTACTGGTTGGAGGTGTTCTGGCAGGGGATCTGCCGCACCATCACGATCAACCACGAGACCGTGAGGGCGAGGTACGTCCACGGTGCCGGGGAGAACCACAGCCCCCCGGGCCGGGCGTGGCGACCGAGCGGGCCGCCGAGCACTCTCGACAGCACCGGCCCTGGGTTGCTCACCCCGCGATCCTAGGGGCCCTTGGCGGTCGGATCGCCCGGTTTCGCCTCGGTGGCCGTGGGCGAGGTGGTCGGCGTCGTCGTGGCGGTCGGCTCGGTGGTCGGATCGGTGGTCGGCGACTCGGTGGACGTCGGGACGTCGGTCGCCGTCGGGGTCGGCGTCGCGGTGACGGTCGGCGTCGGCTTGGGCTTCGGCGTCTGGGTCGAGGTGCGCGTGGTCGGCGGGTCGAACTCGAGCCGGTCCTTGCCGTGCATGGCTGTCTTCATGTACTCCAGCCAGGTCGACAGCGGGAACGTCGAGCCGAAGAAGTGCCGTCCCAGGTCGTCGGTGCCCTGGGGGCCCTTGACGTACATCACGGCCGTGGTCACCTGGCGGGTGTAGCCGACGAACCAGGCGGCCACCATCTTCTCGCCGACGCCGTTGGGCGTCTTGTAGTACGCGGACCCCGTCTTGCCGGCCACCGGGTAGCCCAGCTGGGACGCGCGGTAGCCGGTGCCGTCCTGCGTCACCTTGGTCAGCGCGTAGGTGACGTCGGTGGCCACGTCGGCGTCGATGGTGAGGGTGCCCTCGGTGTCGGCGACGTAGCGGCTGTTGCCGTCGGCGTCGAACACCTCCTTGACGACGTGGGCCGTGTGCCGGATGCCCTGGTTGGCGAACGTGGAGTAGCCGATCGCCTGGTTCAGCGGGCTGACCTCGGAGTTGCCCAGCGGGATGCGGTTGCTGAGGTCCCAGTGGCCGTCGACCGGCAGGCCGGCGTCCTCCGCGGCGCGCTGCACCTCGCCCGGCCCGTTCGGGATCTGCGTGACCAGGTCGACGAAGGCGGAGTTGATCGAGTGCGTGGTGGCGTTCTGGAGCGTCACCGTGCCGTGGTTGCCGTCCGCGTTGTGCACGGGGACGGAGTCGCCCTTCGGCGTGAACGAGTTGCCGTTGAGCTTGTCGGTCAGCGTCCAGCCGTTGCGCAGCGCAGCGGCCAGCGCGTAGGTCTTGAAGGTCGAACCGGTCGGACGGGGGTTGTTCGCCCAGTTCCACTGGCTCTTGAGGAAGTCCGGGCCGCCGTACAGCGCGATCACGCCCCCGGTGCCGTTGTCGACAGAGGCGATCGCCGCATGCAGTTGCCTGGCCGCCTTCTTGTTCCCTGCGGCGGCCTGCAGCGTCATCTTCTGCGCCGCGGCGACCGCGGCGTCCTGGGCGTCGGCGTCGAAGGTGGTGACGACCTTCAGCCCGCCGCCGGTGATCTGCTCCTCGGTGAAGCCGTTGGCCAGCAGCTCACGCTTCACCATGCTCAGCAGGAAGCCCTTCGGGCCGCCCCACTGCGAGTCCCGGGCCTGCTTCGGGAACTTCGGCAGGGCGTCGTAGATCTCGGCCTTCTCCGCAGCCGTGATCGCGCCCATCTCGACCATGCCGTTGAGGGTGTACTGGTACCGCTCCAGCAGGTCGGCGGCCTGCTTGTCGCCCTGCGCCGGGTCGAGGTTGCCCGGGGAGTTCACGATCGCGGCGAGGGCCACCGACTGGGCGAGGTCGAGCTTGGACGCGGGGATGTTGAAGTACGCCTGCGCCGCAGCCTCGATGCCGTAGGCGCCGCGGCCGAAGTAGACGGTGTTCAGGTAGCCCTCGAGGATGTCCTGCTTGCTCAGCGTCTGGCCCATCTTGGCCGCGAGCAGCAGTTCCTTCGCCTTGCGGGTGAAGGTCTTCTCCTGGGTGAGGTACATGATCTTGATGTACTGCTGGGTGAGCGTGGACCCGCCGCCGGAGGCGGTCACGTCCGCGGGGGCGAGCCCCACGACCCCGAGCGCGGCGCGGAACAGGCCGGACGCCGAGATGCCCGGGTCGGTCCAGAACGTCCGGTTCTCGGCCGCGACGATCGCGTCCTTCACGTTCTGCGGCATCGCGTCGTAGGGGATCGTCTGCCGGTTCTGCACCTGGTAGGAGCCGATCTTCGTCTTGCCGTCGGCGTAGTAGACGAAGGTCGTGTTCGTGCGGAAGTCCGAGTTCGGGTCGGGCAGCTTGATCGTCATGTACGCGTACGCGACCACGCCGGCCCCGATGACGCCGACGACGAGGAACATCGACAGGGTCCACAGCAGGATGCGCCGCCACAGCGGGCTCTTGCGCCGTCCCTTGCCGGTCGTGGTCTTCGCGGCGTTCCGCGTGCCGGCGGAGCGCTTGGGTTCAGCCATAGATGTCCTCGACGGTCCGCTGACGGCGGGGCGGGCGGCGCTTCACGCCGTCGCCCAGCAGGTAGGAAAGGATCATGTGGTTCCAGCCGCAGTCGACGCAGACCTCGACGACGCGGACGGTGAACTCGCCGTACTCGGACTGCATCTGCTCCAGTTCGGCGGTGGAGCGGATCCGTCCGGAGTACTGGCCCAGCTGGTCGCCGAACACGTAGTGCAGGTTCACCAGCCGGGGGGCCGAGCAGATCGGGCAGGGCACGCCGGACTCCTCGCCGTGGTGCAGCGCGGCGCGCAGCAGCAGGGGGTCCGCGTCGCACACGTCGGTGCCGTCCAGGGAGCGGGAGGGACGCCGCAGCGCCTGCAGCGCATTGCGCCGCTGGAGGGCGTAATCCACCTCTTCCCGCTTCGACCACATGGCTTCAAGGGTAGATGGCGGACCCGAATTTCACGATTCGGACAGCGCCCAGCACGGTGCCCTGACCCTGGTCGTTGCCGCCTGACAAGGGCGGATGCCGGTTCGCGCCGGCGGGCGCCCCACGGTTTGGGAAGGGCCCGATCCGGATGCGAGAATGGGCGCCGCGCGGGGCATTAGCTCAGTTGGTAGAGCACCTGCTTTGCAAGCAGGGGGTCAGGGGTTCGAGTCCCCTATGCTCCACCCCGTCGCCCCTTGTCAGGCGAGCAGTGCGACGATCCGTCGCCCGAGGCGCGCCAGCGTCCCTCCGGCCACCCCCGGGACCCCCGCTCGCCCACGCCGGCACGTGCGAAACCCATGAGCTCACGCGGGCAGGTTCGGACGGGCCGTCCGCGGGGGTACTACTCCGTCGCCGAGGAGATGGAGGGGCATCGTGGCAACATCGCAGCAGTCATCGGGAACCGGGGGGATCGCGGACGGGCTGTCAGACGCCGCGCGGAGCGCGACGGACAACCGCGTGGTGGACCTGGGCGCGCGTGCCGGCTACGCCGTGAACGGCATCCTCCACCTGCTGATCGCCTGGCTCGGCGTGGGGGTCGCCCTGGGGCGGCACGACGCGAAGGCCGACCCGTCCGGAGCGATGGCCGTCATCGCCGGGACGCCCTTCGGCAAGATCGTCCTGGTCGCGGTCGTCGTCGCCTTCGCCCTGCTCGCCCTGTGGCAGGTCGGAGAGTGCGTGCGCGGTCCCGGCGCCGGTGATCGCGCCAAGGCCGCCGCCAAGGCCGTGGTCTACCTCGCCCTGGCCTCCGGCGCCGTCTCGTTCGTGGCGGGCTCCGGCTCCTCCGGAGCGAACCAGGCCGGGGGCGCCACCGCCGCGCTGATGGACCTGCCGTTCGGCCAGGCGCTCGTGGTCCTGGCCGGGGTCGCCGTCGCCGGCGTCGGCGGCTACCACATCCACAAGGGGTGGACGGAGAAGTTCCGCGAGGACCTGGCCGGCGCTCCCAGCCGCCTGACCGTCGTCGCGGGCAAGGTCGGCTACATCGCCCGCGGGATCGCCTTCATCGCGATCGGGATCGGCGTCGTCACCGCCGGCGTGACGCACCACCCGTCGAGGTCGCGGGGCCTGGACGGAGCACTCCGCGACATGGTCGCCCTGCCGTGGGGGCCGGCGATCGTCCTTCTCGTCGCCGCCGGCTTCGCCGCCTTCGGCCTGTACTCCTTCAGCCGCGCGCGTCGGGCACGGACGTGACCGCGCGTCCGGTCGTCTCCGCCGGGCCCTGCCGTCGCGGGGAGCCCGAGCGCAGGTACCACCACGCGATGAGCCCGCAGGTGACCCCGTTGACCGCTCCCCACACGACGTCCGTCGGGTGGTGCATGCCGAGGTAGACCCGCGACCAGCCCAGCACCAGCAAGTAGACCGCGAAGGTGGCGACGACGACCAGGCGGGCGGCGAGGCTCCTCAGCACGTACCAGAGGAACAGGGCCATCACCAGCAACTGCGCTGTCGTCGCGCCCATGTGACCGCTGGGGAAGCTCGCCGTCGGCTGCCCGACGTCGAGGTGCGCGACGGCCGGACGGTCCCTGGAGACGAGGGTCGAGGTGACGATGTGGACGAAGATGTGCAGGTTGAGCGCGACCAGGGGGAGCGTCACCAGCCACCACTGCCGTGAGATCACCCACACGACCAGCATCGACAGCACACAGATCACCGCGTTTCCGGTCACGCCCCCGATCGTCGACGCCGTGAGCGCCAACCCGTCCAGGAACGGCGTCCGGCCCGCCTGCAGAAGGCTGCTGAGCCGGTCCTCCCCCGTCCACGCCGACAGCGGGGCGACGACGACGTAGCCGACCACCAGGCCGAGCACCAGGAGCGCGAACGCCGGCGGGACCGCGCGCACGGCCAGGTCCCGGACGACGTCGCCGACAGAGGGCACCCGCGTGCCGGTGCGGTGACGAACCAGGGCGGTCATGGCTTCTCCTCCCGGTCGCGGCGGTCCTGTGGGGGTGACGTCCGGCGTCGGGAACCCGCCATCCCGCCCGCTGCTCCGGACGGCCGGGCCGCGGCCGGCTTCTCCTCCGGGGCTCCCGGCTCGAGGGCCTTCGACGGCGGCCGGGCGGGCACACCTCCGTGTTCCGCGACGACCCGGTCGCGCCGGTCGAGCCGCAGCAGCACACGGTGGACGGTGATGAGCAGCGCGAGCCAGGCGAGCCCGAACGCCCAGCCGAACATCACGTCGGTGAGCCAGTGGTGACCCAGGTACACCCGGCTCAGGCCCATCGCGATCGCCCAGAGCGCGCCGACGACCGGGGCGAGCACGTGCACCCAGAACACCTTGGCCAGCCACCACGCGAGGTAGGCGAACGTGAGCGCGATCACGGTGCCGTTGAGGGTGTGGCCGGACGGGAAGGAGGGCGCGTGCTCGTAGGGGGGCACCGCGGACGAGAACGGCGGCCGTGTGCGTCCCACGAGCGTCTTTCCCACAGCCGTGAAGACCAGGGAACCGCTCGCCGCGACGCCGACCAGCAGGAGGATCGAGCGGCGCCGCCAGTGCGCGTAGAGGGCCGCGGCGAGGGTGAGCGTGATGAACACCATCGCGGGGGTGTCGCCGAGATTGGTGAAGCCGGTCACGGCCCGCTCTCCGGCGGGGGTGCGCAGCGAGAGGGCGAGGTCCAGGGCGGGCTGGTCGAGGAGGCTGACGCCGTCGGCGTCCGCCACGGCCTCGTAGACGTCCGCGCTCAGCGTGATCAGCCCGGCGAACAACGCCGCGCCGATGGCGGCGGTGGCCAGCAGGGCGGCGTTGGCGCCGACGTAGTCGCGGACTCGCCGAAGGGCTCTGACGACCGGTCCCTCGAGCGACGTCATGCGCGCTGTGCCCCCTCGTCCCTCACGGACGATCACTACCCCGTCCGCCGCCACCTCATGCCGTCCCCTCTCGCCGAGGGCCAGCCTTGTGGCCGAGGGCCAGCCCCGGTGTCGTGGCCCTGGACGACAAGGCTGGCCCTCGGCGGGGGGCGGGCGTGGACTAGCGTGGGTCCATGGAGATCCCGGACGGCTACATCGACGCCCTCACCGACGAGCTCGCACCCTTCGGCCTGGAGTTCAACTCGGTCACCACCAGCGAGGACGACGACGTCACCGCTGTGCTGTTCGAGGCGGACCCGGAGTCCTTCGTCCGCGCGTACCCCGGCCTGGGCATCGAGGAGTCCTACGGGGACGGGTGGCCGCCGGCCTGCCTCGACCTGTGGCTGAAGTTCGACCGGCACGGCGACCCCGTCGAGGCGGAGTTCGAGGTGTTCGACCTTCTCGCCTGGGCGGCGTCCGTGGACCCGGGGCTGCACGATCGCCTGAACGTCATGCACGACCCGTCCGGCCACGCGGTGGCGGTGGGCGAGGCGCTGCGCCGCGTCCTCGAGCAGGAGTCCTCCGGCCCGGACGACGACTACCTGGACTGAACCGGCCGGCCGGGCCGGTGACGCCGCCTCAGCGGACGCGGTCCGTCCCGGCGGCCCAGGCCTCTGCGCTGGCGCGCGTGGAGTCCTTCCAGTACCACCACGCCAGGGCGGTGACGCCGGCGGCGACGAGGGTGCAGGAGATCAGGGTGCGCACGTGGCGAGCGTACCGCTAGCGGCCCGCTGTCGAGGTGGCGGTCGGACGCCCGTCGGCCACGCTGGTCGGTGAGCTGCCCGCCCCCGGTGAGGACGTCCCGCCCGGGGCGGGTGCGCTGGTGGACGCCGGCACCGGGCTCGCCGGCCCCATCGGCGTCGTGGAGCCCGCGACCGAGGTGTGCGGGGTCGACGTCGCGGTCGCCGGGCCGACCTCCGGCCCGCCGTCCGGAGGGAACGTGTCGGTCGCCAGCGCCGCGCGCAGGCGTGCGAGTGCCACCGGGTCGGCCACCTCGCCGAGGCTGCCGGGGACGGTCGCCAGTGGCCAGGTGAGGACCTCGCTGGCCTTCACCCGCGACTCCACCATCGTCAGGCGCACCTCGTCGCCGGTCAGTCCGGCGTCGACCGTGAGGCATGGCGTCAGGGTGTCCATCACCTTGTCGAACCGGTTGGGGTCGGTGATCGCGACACCCATGCTGGCCCGCGCCAGGGTCGCGCGCAGCAGGTCCGCCGTCCAGGCCGAGCGGGTCAGGTCGTCGGGGGCGGCGTCGATGAGCTCGCGCACCTGGGCCCCGTCGAGGCGCCCGCCGCCGAGGTCGACGCCGCCGAGGATGTCGACAACGCCGGCGAAGCCGTCCAGCCCGAGGTGCACCTGGTGGTCCATCCGCGCGCCGGTCAGCTGCTCCACGTCCCTCGCCGTGCGCAGCGGGTCGACCGCGTAGCTCGCGGCGAGGGTCTGGGACGTGCCGGGAAGCAGGTCGACGGGCAGCGCCACCAGGGTCAGGTCGCGGCGCGACGCGGACAGGTGCGCGATCAGCACCGCCTCGAGCTCACCGGCGGAGTCGCGGGCCATCAGCAGGTAGTTCACCGCGTTCATGCCGTCCACGACCACGGGCTCGGGCCGCCCGGGATAGGCGCCCAGCGCCTCCGCGCGATCCAGGCCGTCCGCGGCGTCGCCGATGCGGTTCAGGTAGACGGCCAGCAGGGCAGCGCCGCCCACGGAGATCGCCACCACGCCGATGAGGACGCCGATCGCCAACCGCTCGACGAGACGACGCCCGGTCGTCCCGTTGTCGGTCATCGGATCCATCCCACCCCCTCACTCGGCGGGTCCCAGCCTAGGAGCCCCGGGCAACCGCCCGTGGCCGTACTAGCCTGAGCAGATGGCGGACGAGAGCCGACGACAGGCGGACGCGCGCCGCAGGCACGAGCTGGCGCAGGCGCAGGCCAACGCAGAGGCGCAGGCGGCCCAGGTGAAACTGGACGGGTTCCTGCGCCGGCTTGAGGAAGCCGGCGCGACACCCGAGCCGCTCCAGGCCACGCTGCTGAGCGGCCAGCGGGTGAAGACCGGCCTGGTGGGCTGGTACCTCAACCGCGCGCGCACCCTCGCGGTGGCGCCCGACGGCCGCTACTTCCAGCTGGTGACCGCCGGCTCGACCTTCGCACGCTTCACGGGCGTGACGCCGTCCCCCATCCCGCCCACGCTCGTGATCGGGCGCGGCGGGCGGGACGGCGAGACCGGCGACCTGGACGAGTTCCTCGAGCGGGCGTTCGCCCACTACACCCAGGGCTGAGCAGGGGTCCCGCACCTCGGGACGGCCGTCCGGGTCCCGGAATGGCACCAGGGGGCCGCTGGATATCCGAGCGTCCCCCTGGGCGATCATGAATGGCGGAGATCGGGCCGCCGGCCCCGAATGAGTACGTTCTCATGATAAGGCCGATCGAACGTTTCAAACAGCCTCCACGGCCGTTGTCACCCAATCGTTAGCGAACGTGCACATCCGCGCCTGCGCAGGCGACAACGTTGCACCCCTCCCGGGCAACACCCCGGGCAACACCCGCCCGGCAGGCTGCCCCCATGAGCGGACGGCAGGCGCTGGCGGCACTGAACGAGGAGTGGCGCGCGGTGCGCGCGGAGGACGCGACGTCATGGGCGGCTCGCGAGCCGGCGCTCACCGGCGCCAGGGACCTGGCGGACGTGCTCGCCCTCGTCCGCGAGCGGCCCGACGAGGTCCTCGGCGCCCTGCTCCGGCTGGGGGCGGCCGGCGACCCGCGGGCACACCGGGTGGTGTTCCAGGCCATGCTCGGCAAGGTCGTGCTGGTGTGCTCGCGACGTCCCGGAACGCTCACCGAGGGGCTGTCCGAGCTCTGGTTGGCGATCGCGGAGTACCCGCTCGAGCGGCGTCCGCGGGCGATCGCGGTGAACCTCGCCTGGGCCGTGCACCGTCGGCTGCCCCGCCCCCTCCCCGCGCGTCCCTGGGGCGACCTCGACCCCGCCGGCGTTCCGCCCGATGGGCCGGACGCGGCGGCCACCCTCGGTGAGGCCCTGCGCCTGGGGCTGATCGACGAGCAGACCCACCGGACGCTGTGGACGGTGTACGTCGCGGGCCGCACGAGCGCAGAGGCTGCGGCGGTGCTGGGCACCACCCCCGAGTTGGTCCGCTGGCGGTGCTCGCGGGCCCTGCGCCGGCTGTCGACGCGGGCGGACCTGCTGTGCGCGTAGCCGATCGGGGTATGTTCCGGGCATGCCCACCGCACTCATCACCGGGGCGACCTCCGGCATCGGGGCCGCCTTCGCCCGCGCGCTCGCCGCCCGCGGGGACGACCTGGTGCTGGTCGCCCGGGACGCCACACGCCTCGCGGCGACGGCAGCAGAGCTGACGGCGCGCCACGGGGTCGGGGTGGAGGTGCTGCCGGCCGACCTCTCGGTCCGCGGGGACGTGCTACGGGTGGCCGAACGGGTGGAGGACCCGTCCCGCCCGGTGGAGGTGCTCGTCAACAACGCCGGGTTCGGCCTCCACGCGGGGCTGCTCGACCGCGAGGTCGCCGAGCACGAGAAGGCGCTCGACGTGATGTGCCTGGCGGTCCTCATCCTGGGCGGGGCGGCCGGACGGGCGATGCGCTCCCGTGGCCACGGGAGCATCATCAACGTGTCCTCGCTGGCCGCGTGGATCGCACAGGGCCACTACTCCGCGATCAAGGCGTGGGTGAAGACCTACTCCGAGGGCCTCGCCAACGAACTGCACGGCACCGGCGTCACGGTGACCGCGCTGTGCCCGGGGTGGGTGCGCACGGAATTCCACGAGCGCGCCGGGATGCGCACCTCGGCGATCCCCGACCGGGTGTGGGTGGACGCCGACCGCTGCGTCCGCGAAGCCCTCGCCGACGTCGCCCGGGGACGGGTGATCTCCGTTCCCACCACGCGGTGGAAGGCGGCGCTCCTGCTCAGCCGGCTGGTGCCGAGGGCGGCTGTGCGCCGGGCGTCACGGATTCTCACCAGGAGCCGGCAGTAGTGACCCCCGGCCCCATCGTGCGTCACAATGACGAGGTTCCCTTGGAGAGGATTCGGGTGAGTGAACCGAAGCTGAACAGGTACACGTCCGCCGCGCCGGGGACGGCGCGGTTCGTCGCGCAGCACCTGATCATGAAGCCGTACATCTGGTCGGCGGTCACGGTGCACGAGCACGGCGTACGCAACCTGGAGGCGCTGAAGCCGCCGTTCGTGGTCATCGCCAACCACTCCAGCCACCTGGACGCGCCGCTGATCTACGGCGCCCTGCCGCGCCGGCTGTCGAAGAACCTGGCCGCGGCGACCGCCGGCGACTACTTCTTCAGCAACTGGTACAAGGCGCTGCCGACCGCCCTCTTCTTCAACTCGTTCCCCGTCCAGCGGCAGGGCCACGCGAACCGCACCGGGCACCGCGGCCTCGCCGCGCGGCTGGTCAACGAGGGCGTGCCGATCCTGATCTTCCCCGAGGGCACCCGCTCGCGGACCGGGGCGATGGCGAACTTCACCCCCGGTGCGGCCGCGCTGAGCATCTCCCGCAACGTGCCCGTGCTGCCCATCGCCCTCGTCGGCGCCTACGCCGCGATGCCGTACGGCGCGAACGTCCCCGTGCCGGGACGCCCGCACGTGCACGTCGTCTTCGGCCGCCCGCTGCGCGCGGCCCCCGGCGAGATCGCCCACCAGTTCTCGGAGCGGCTGCACCGCTACGTCGTCGAGATGCACGACGCCACCGCGCGCGCCTACGGCATGCCGACCCAGGCCGACTTCGCGCGCGCCGTCGCCCTGCGCTCTGCCGCGGCCCAGGCCGAGCGGGACGCCGCGTCCGCCGCCCGCGAGGTGCGCCCGCTGGAACCGCCGGCGCCCGTGGAGTTCCGGCCGCTCGAGCAGCCCGCCGGCGAGGTCACCCCGCTCGAGCCGCCCGAGGGCATGGACGTCCAGCCCCTCGATCCCCCGGACCCGATCGAGTCATCGGTCGACGAGGCCGCCCGCCGCTGAGCCGTCCCGCGCGGGTCGCCCACCTGCGGCCCGCCGTTGCGGCGGTGGCCGACGCTCCTGCGGGCCTCAGGCGCCCGCGAGGACGGCGGCCAGGGTGGTGGTCCGGCGACGGGCGATCGCCACCGCACTCGCGGTGAGCGCGATCAGCAGCCAGCCGACGAGCGTCAGGGTCGAGATCGAGACGCCCGCCGAGCCGGTGAGGATGGCGCGGACCGCGTCCAGGGCCGGCGTGAGCGGCGAGAACGGACGCAGCGCGGCGAACACCGCGGGCGCCGCAGCCGTCAGCGCGGACGCGGTCGTCAGCACCGCGAACAGCACCGACAGCAGCCGTCCCAGCCCGCCCAGCCAGGCGACGAGCGCGTGGTTGACCACCACGAACGTGGCGCCCGCGAGCAACAGCACGCCGGTGACCGCCAGCCACTCCTGCGGCGACATGTCGAGCCCGAACCGGGCGAGGGCGGCGACCAGCACCGCCTGCGCGCCCACCACGACCAGGCCCGGCAGGAGTGCGCGACCGATCAGCAGGGCCGTCGGCTCTGCGGAGTTGAGCAGCCCCGCGCCCACCGCCTTCACCATCGCGTAGGTGGCCAGTGCCCCCAGCCACAGGGCGAGCACCAGCACCAGGCTGATCCAGCCCACGTTCGGGTCGGCGAGCCCGCTGAGCGCACCGGTGTCGATCGGCGAGGCGACCACGGTGGACAGGTTCTCCCGGTCGGACGCCGAGTAGTGCGGCAGCTTGTCCTTGCCGTCGGCGATGCCGTCGGCCATCTCGCGCAGGCCGTCGGCGAGCTGGGTGCTGCCCGCGTGCGCGTCCACGAGGCCGGCGCCGAGCTGTTCCACGCCGGTGGCGAGCTGGTCGGCCCCGTCCGCGCTCTGCGCGATGCCGCTGACCAGCTTGGGCATCTGGTCGGCGAGGTCTCCGGTGCCCTTGGCGAGCTTGGTGCCGCCCTTGGTCAGCTGGGCGAGTTGCGCGGCGGTGTCCGGGTCGCTCGCCGCCGCCTCCAGCCCCTGCTGGAACTGGGTGACGCCCTGCGCGGCCGCCTGGCCGGCCGCGCCGACGCCCACGGCAGCACCGACGCTCGCGCCGGCGCTGCGCCCGCCCTCGAACGCCTGGCACATCGCGGCCTGGGTGGCCGCATCCGCCGAGAACGTCGGGCAGGGCACCTGCGCGGCGGCGGCCTGCTCTGCGGCGACCGTGGCGCCCTGCACGAGCTGGGCGTTCGCGGCGAGGTTCCCGAACTGGTCGGCCATCTGGCCGAGGTTCGCGATGATCGCCTGCTGGCCCTGCGCCGACTGGGCGACGAGCTGGTCGACGCCGTCGACGTAGTCGGCCACGCCGTTGGCGAGCTTGCGGATGTCCTTGGGCAGGGTCGCGGTCTGGGTCCTCATGGTGCCCAGGCCGTCGGCCAGCTGCCGGCTGCCGGTGCCCAGCTTCCCTGCCCCGTCCGCGGCCTGGCCGACACCGTCGGCGAGTTGCGCGGCGCCGTCGGCGAGCTGGTCCGACCCGTCGGCGAGGGTGACGAACTGCTTGCCGAGGTCGTTGAAGCCGATGTAGATCTGGTCGAGGTAGCTCTCGGTGAGGGTGGAGTTGAGCATGGCGGCGGCCTCGCTGGCGACCAGGCGTCCCAGCGTGGCGTCGGCGACGCCGGCGACCGGGGAGGTGGTCACCTCGATCGTCGCCTGCTCCGCCTCGTCCGCGTCCTTCGAGAACGACGTGGCCGCTGCGGAGAAGTTCTCCGGGATCACCACCATCGCGGCGTAGCTGCCGGTCGCGATGCCGGCCTGGGCGTTCTCCTCGCTGTCGAGCACCCAGGTGAGGTTCTCCGTGCGCTGGGAGTCGACGAGGTTCGCGGTGAGCTGGCGCCCCAGCGGCGTGTACTGGCCGTCGATGGTGACCGGCTCGTCGAGGTTCACCACGGCGGCCTTGACGGTGTGCAGCCGGTCGCCGGCGTTCACCCCGGCGAACAGGAAGCCGCCGGCCACGAGCAGCGGCACCAGCACCAGCCCGGCGAGGGTGTACCAGCGCGCGGGCCGCGAGTTCAGCTGTTCGACGTTCATCGGGTCGCTCCTTCCAGGGCGTGGTGGGACGCCAGCCTCAGCACCCGGTGGGGTACCGGCAGCCGGGCCTCGAGATCGGAGCCGGGCATCGCGCCGAGCACCCAGGTCGTGGGTTCGGCGGCCTCGGCGGACGCGGCCAGTGCGCGGTGCAGCGAGCGGTCCTGGACGTCGGAGAGCTCGTCGGCGCTGTCGACGCAGACCAGCCCGCCGGACCGGCCCTTCAGGACCCGCCCGAAGTGCGCGACCGACGGCCCCAGCAGCGGCGCCTGCGCGCGCAGCACGGGCGACTCCTCCGGCAGCACGTGGCCGAGCACCTTTAGGTTCCCGCCGGTCAGCTTCACGCGTCCGGCGATCGCCAGCACGAGGGCACGGCGCTGGGCGTGCTCGCCCTCGATCACCAGGACCTCGCCGGGTTCGACGCGCACGGCGACGTCGGCGAACAGGGTCCGTCCGCCCACGACGGCGGTGAGTCCCTCGCCGACCACGGCAGCGGTGTCGCCGGGGACCGGCCAGTCGGCCAGGTGCACCTGGCGGGTCAACGACTCGCCCTCGATGTCGAGCACCGGCAACCGCTTGTCCAGCCAGGACGGCAGCCACCAGGCGTGGCGGCCGAGGAGCTTCATCACCGCGGGCACCAGCGTCATCCGCACGACGAACGCGTCCAGCGCCACGCCCACGGCCAGCGCGAAGGCGATCGGCTTGATCGCGCCCTCGCCGTTCGGCACGAAGAAGGCGAACACGCTGAACATGATCAGGGCCGCCGCGACGACCACCTTGGCCGAGTGGACGAAGCCGTCCTCGACCGACCGCTCGGTGTTGCCGTGCACGAACTCCTCGCGCATCCGGGAGACGAGGAAGACCTCGTAGTCCATGGCCAGGCCGAACAGCAGGCCCATCATGATGATCGGCAGGAAGCTGATCACCGGGCCGGCCTCCGGCAGGTTGATGACCTCCTTGAACCAGCCCTGGTTGAAGACCAGGGTGGTGGCGCCGAACGCGCCCCCGACGCTGAGCAGGTAGCCGAGCGCGGCCTTCAGCGGCACCCACACCGACCGGAACACCATGGTCAGCAGCACCAGCGACAGCCCGACCACGAAGATGCCGAACGGCAGCAGGGCGTCGCGCAGCCGGTTGGTGACGTCGATCTGGACCGCGGTGAAGCCGGTGATCGCTGTGTCGATGTCACAGGCCTCCTTCCAGTGGCCGTGGCGGTCGCGCAGGCGCTGCACCAGGTCGGCGGTGGCCGGGTCGTCCGGGCCGGTGGTGGGCACGATCTGCACCATGCCGGTGTCGGCGTTGCTGTTCGGCGTGGACGCGGCCACCATCTCCACCCCGGGCATGGCCTCGATGTCGGCCTTGAGGCAGTCCATGATGTCGAGCGGCTCGTCGGACTCCACGATCGAGCCGGTGACGATCAGCGGGCCGTTGTAGCCGACGCCGAAGATGCGGCTGATCTCGTCGAAGGTCTCGCGGTCCTGGGTGCCGGGCAGCGACCGTCCCGAGGTCGGCAGCGCGAGGTAGAGGTCCTTGGTGGGCAGCGCGAGGGCGCCGAGGCCGACCAGGACGACGACGATGGTGACCACCGGCCACCGGGTGACCACCCCGACCCACCAGGCGGACGCGTTGAACCGCGGCGCGGCCGGCGTCGCGGGCGTGGCCGCGGTGGCCTCCGCCGGCGCATCCCCCGCGTCCACTGGCGCGGCCTTCCGGCGCCGGCCCGGGCGCAGCCGCTCGCCGACGTAGCCCATCAGGGCGGGCAGCAGGGTGAGCGCGAGCAGCACCTCGACGGCCACGGTGACCGCGGCGAAGATGCCCATGACCGCCAGGAACGGCACCCCGGAGATGCTCAGGCCGACGAGGGCGATCACGACCGTGAGCCCGGCGAAGACCACCGCGGACCCGGCGGTGCCGATCGAGCGGGCGGCGGACTCCTCCACGTCCATGCCCTCGGCGAGCTGGTCGCGGTGGCGGGAGAGGATGAACAGCGCGTAGTCGATGCCGACGGCCAGCCCGAGCATGATCGCCAGGATCAGCGTGGTCGAGCTCACCTCGATCACCCCTGCGCCGACCTGGACGATCATCACGCCCGCCACGACGCCGGCGATCGCCGTCGCGATGGGCAGCATGGAGGCGACGAAGGAGCCGAGGGTGACCAGCAGCACGACGAGCGCGACGACCAGGCCGAGGCCCTCGACCACGCTCAGCCGCGGCAGGTGGATCGAGAACACCTCACCGCCGACGAGCACGCGGGACCCCGGGAGGCTGCCGTGCAGGCTCTGGGCGGTCTCGGTGAGTTCCTCGCGCTGGGCGTCGCTGAAGGTGGACGTGGTGCCCTGCACGCGGACGGTTGCCCGCCCGCTGCGGCCGTCCTCGCTGATCAGGCCGTCGATGTGCTCGTTGTAGGGGCCGATGACGCCGTTGACGTAGGGCAGGGCCTCGAGGTCCCGCGTCCACTGCTTCACCGCGGCCTTCACGTGCGGGTCATCCATCCGCGAGCCCTCCGGCGCGGTGATCAGCACGGTCGCCGTGGCGTCCGCCGCCTCGGGGAAGGTCACCCGCAGCTGGTCGAGCGCGATGGTCGACTCCGCGCCCGGGATCTTGAACGAGTCGTCGTACTTGCCACCGACGGTGGCCGCCAGCAGGCCGAGGAGGGCGAGCACGACGAGCCAGCCGGCCAGCACCCGGCCCCGACGGCGAAAGCTCGCCCGGCCGATCCGATACAGGAACGACGACACCCCAACTCCTCCTGTTGACGACGTGCGATACAGAACTGTATCCGATACAGTGATGTATCCAAACACGGCAGGACGCGACGAACGCGGAGGTGGGAGTGAGCAGCACCGTGGTGAGCAACCGGCGGCAGCAGACCCGCGACCGGCTGGTCGTCGCCGCCGCCGCCCTGTTCGCCGAGAAGGGCATCGCCGGGTCGAGCGTCGAGGAGATCTGCGAGCGCGCGGGGTTCACCCGCGGCGCGTTCTACAGCAACTTCGAGTCCAAGGAGGAGCTCTGCCTGGAGATCGTCCACCAGCGCGGTGAGCAGCTCCTCGCCACCACCCGCCGCGCGCTGGCGATGATCCCGGACGCACCGGTGAGCGCCCATTCCCTCGACGAGATCATCGCGAAGGTCGTCGCCGTCCTCGACATCGGCAACACCCTCGACGACAACTGGGTGCTCGTGCGCACAGAGCTGCGGCTGTACGCGTTCCGCAACCCGTCGTTCCGCTCGGCCCTCCGCGCGGTCGAGCAGGAGGCCGTCCAGCTCGCGATCGCCGCCCTCGCGGACGCCCTCCGGCGCCAGCGGGCCCGGCTGCTGCTGCCCATCGACGAGCTCATGCTCACCCTCGACGCCTACTGCGAGCACACGCGCCTCGACGCGATCCTCAGCGGGCGCACCGACTGGGAGGACGCCTGGCGCACGGGACTGGAGCGCCTGGTGCGCTCTCTCGTCGTCCTGCCCGAGGGAACGGCCGGGGCGCCCGCTCGATAGGCTGGCGGCATGACAGCTGCGTCCCTGGAAAGCCTGAACCTCGCCAACTCGAAGCTCACCGTCGTCGGGGCGGGATCGGTCGGTACCTCCATCGCCTACGCATCGCTGATCCGCGGCTCCGCCCGCCAGATCGCGCTGTACGACATCGACGCCAAGAAGGTCGAGGCCGAGGTCCACGACCTCTCGCACGGCACCCAGTTCACCCCGACCTCGGTGGTCACCGGCGGCGCCGACATCAGCGTCGCCAGGGACTCCTCGGTGATCGTGATCACCGCAGGGGCGCGCCAGAAGCCGGGCCAGACCCGGCTCGAGCTGGCCGGCGTGAACGCCGGCATCATGACCAAGCTCGTGCCCGACCTGCTCGAGCAGGCGCCGAACGCCGTCCTCGTCCTGGTCACCAACCCCTGCGACGTGCTCACCGTCGTCGCGCAGAAGGTGAGCGGGCTGCCGGTGAGCCGCGTGCTGTCGACCGGCACGCTCCTCGACACGTCCCGCCTGCGCTGGGCCATCGCGCAGCGGGCCGGCGTCTCACTGTCCAACGTCCACGCGGCCATGTTCGGCGAGCACGGCGACACCGAGTTCCCGATCTGGTCGTCCGCCTCGATCGCGCAGATCCCGATCAGGGACTGGACCGACCTCGACGGCAACCGCGTGTTCTCCGAGGAGGTGCTCGCCTCGATCGCCTACGACACCGTGCACGCCGCCTACTCGATCATCGAGGGCAAGGGCGCCACGAACTACGCGATCGGCCTCGCCGGCGCCCGCCTGGTCGAGGCGATCCTCGGCGACCAGCGCAAGATCTGGCCGCTGTCGAGCGTGCTCACCGACTACCGCGGCGTCTCCGGCGTCGCCCTGTCCGTGCCCAGCCTCGTCGGCCCGGCCGGCATCCAGCGCACCTTCGAGTTCCCGATGGACGCCCACGAGATCGGCATGCTGAACAAGTCTGCGGCGGCGATCCGGAGCACCCTGCAGGCGATCGGCTACTGACGCACGGGCCACGGACGGCGCCTCCCCTGGGGGGCCGTCCGTCGCTCCCGGCTCAGGCGGGCCGGGACGCGAACAGCCCCAGGCCGAGGTCGCGGGCCAGGCGCGCGGCCACCCGCACCCCGCGGACGCTGTTGCCCGCCTCGTCCAGGCGCGGGGAGAAGCTGCCCAGGCCACCCTTTCCGGGCGAGACCGTGAGCACGCCGCCCCCGATGCCCGATTTGCCGGGCAGGCCCACGTCGTACAGCCAGTCGCCGGAGCGCTCGTACATGCCGGCGGTGGCCATCACCGCCAGGACGGGACGCACCAGGTCGGGCGCGACCACCGGCTCGCGGGTCAGCGGGTTCATGCCGCCGTCGGCGAGCGTCGCGCCCATCACGGCCAGGTCGTGCGCGGTGACCAGCAGGCAGCTCTGCCGGGTGTAGAGCTCCAGCGCGTCCTCCGGACGGGTCGCCAGGGCACCCTTCGCCTCCAGGGCGGCGGCGAGCTCGCGGTTGCGGAAGTTGGTGGCGCTGACCCCGGCGTACAGGTCGTCGTCCACGCGGAGTTCCCGGCCCGCGAAGGCCGACAGCCCCGCGCGCAGGTGCTCCCACTGCGCGTCCACGTCCGCGCCCGGCAACCGGCTGCAGGTGGCGATCGCGCCCGCATTCACCATCGGGTTGGTGCGCCCCCCGGGCGCGGCGAGCACCGGCTCGACCGCATTGAACGCCTGGCCGGTGGCGTTGGCACCGAGCTCCGCTCGCGCGCGCTCGGCGCCGAGGTGGGCGCACACCAGGGCGAAGGTGAACGGCTTGGCGACGCTCATCAGGGCGAAGCCCGCGTCCGCGTCCCCGGCCTCGAACACCTCCCCGTCCGTGCCCACCACGCACAGCCCGAACTGCTCGGGGTCCGCGACGGCCAGCGCCGGATAGACCTCGGAGTTCTCCCCCTCGGTCACCGCGCGGACGTCCTGCCAGGCCCGGTCGACGATCCGGCGGACGTCGGCGGGTGGGGCGAGACGCCCGGTGGACACGTAGTCGTCGAACACCCCGCTGACGTTAGTAGGGTTCGGGCCATGGCACACGTGCTGGTCACCGGAGGGGTGCGCAGCGGCAAGTCCCGCTACGCCGAGTCGTTGCTCGACCCCTCCGCGACGGTCACCTACGCCACGCCCGGCTATCCCGCCGACCCCACGGTGGACGCGGAGTGGGCGGCGCGGGTGGCCGCGCACCAGCTGCGGCGCCCGTCGTCGTGGCGGACGGTGGAGACCCTCGCCCTCGGCGAGGCGGTGGCGTCCGCCCCGGGACCCGTCCTGGTGGACTGCCTGGGCACCTGGCTGACCCGGCTGTTCGACGCCTGGCAGGCGTGGGAGGCCGACGAGTCCACGTGGCTGCCGCAGCTCGACACGGAGGTCTCCGGCCTGGTCTCGGCGATCGCCGGCCACGCCGGCGACGTCGTCGTGGTGACCAACGAGGTGGGCTGGGGCCTGGTCTCGGAGTACCGGTCGGGACGCCTGTTCGCCGACCACCTCGGACGCACCAACCAGCGGGTGGCGCAGGCGTGCGACCGGGTGGTGCTGATGGTCGCCGGACGGCCCCTGGACACCTGACCCTCCATGGACACCGGTGGGGGTGGTGTTAGCGTGTCGGGGTGGCCAAAGGAATCAGCCGCCAACGAATCGTGGAAGCCGCACTCGAACTCCTGGACTCCGACGGGATCGACGCGCTGACGGCGCGCGCCCTCGCCCAGAGGCTGGGCGTACGTGCGCCCGCGCTCTACTGGCACGTCTCCAGCAAGCAGGAGATCCTCGACGAGATGGGCACGGAGGTGCGGCGCCGGATGGCGCGCGCGCTCGCCGAGCAGCCAGAGCCGCGTGACTGGCGCGAGGGGCTGGCCGGGTACGCCCGGGTGATCCGCGCCGAGTTGCTCGCACACCGGGACGGGGCGCGCACCTTCAGCGGCACCCGCGTCACCGACCCCGACATCCTGCGCTCGCAGCAGCAGTGGATGGACCGGTGGACGCAGACCGGCCTGCCGACCGAGCACGGGGCGGCGGCCGTCCAGCTCGTGACGGCCCTGGTCGTCGGCTTCGTGATCGAGGAGCAGATGCTGGCCTCCACCGACCACTCCCTGCTGGTCGAGACCGACGAGGTCGGGGCCGCAGACGTGCCCCTGGTCAGGGAGGGCGCTGCTCACCTGCGCTCGGACCCGGACGCGCGGTTCGAGGAGTACCTCGACGTGGTGCTGACCGGCATCGCCGTCCGCTACGCCGGGGATCGCGGCGCCGGGAGCTAGCCGATCGCCGCGCCGACCAGCAGGACGGTGGCGGCGACCTCGACGAGCGCGCCGAGCACATCGCCGGTGATGCCTCCGAGCCGGCGGACGGCCCTGGCCAGCAGCCACCACGCCGCGCCGAGCGCGGCGAGGGTCGCGCAGGCGGCGATCCACCACGGCTGCCCGGACAGGTGCGCGGCCCCGGCACCGGTCGCGGTCACCACAGCCCACACCGCCCCCACGGCGGGAACCGGAACGCTGCCCGCGACGAGGGCGCCGAGCCCGTCCGGACGCGCCGCCGGCACCGACCGGCGGCAGGCGAGGGCGAGCGCCGCGCGGGCGCCGCAGACCGCCACCAGCACCGCGAGCCAGCCGAACGGGCGTTCCAGCACCGCGCCGGAGGCCAGCGCCTGTGCCAGCAGCACCAGCACCAGCGAGACGGTGCCCATCGGCCCGACGTCGCCGCGGCGCATGATCTCCAGCGCTGCCGCGGCCGGCTTCCCGGAGCCCAGCCCGTCCGTGGTGTCGGCAAGCCCGTCGAGGTGCATGGCCCGGGTGCCCAGCGCCAACGCCGCCACGACCAGCACGCCGGCGAGCGGGGACGGCAGCCCCACAGCCACCGCTGCCCAGCCCAGCGCCGCCGAGAGCGCGGCGACCGGCAGCACGGCCAGCGGGGCCAGCAGCATCGCCGCGCGGGCCTGCGGGCGTCCCAGCTCGTCGGGGGGACGCACGGGGACGACGGTCAGCAACCCGACCGCCAGCCGCAGGCCCGGAAGGCTCATGCCAGGTCCGAGAGCTGGGCGATCCCCAGCAGGGCCGCCACCGCCGAACGCACCACCGGGACGGCGAGCACCGCGCCACTGCCCTCGCCGAGCCGCATCGACAGGTCGACCAGCGGACGCAGGCCCAGCCGGTCCAGCGCGAGCGCCTGGCCCGGCTCCGTCGAGCGGTGGCCGGCCTGGAGCCACGCCCTGGTCCCGGGCTGGTAGTCCTCGGCCACCAGGGCCTCCGCGGCCGCGATCACCCCGTCCAGCAGCACGGGCACGCCGCGGCGGGCCGCGCCGCTGATGAAGCCGACGGCGGCGGCGAAGTCGGCAGAGCCGAGGGCGGCGAGGCGCTCCACCGGATCGGCGACGCGCTCTCCCGCCCGGGCGAGGGCGGCCTCGATCAGGGTGGTCTTGTGCGCGAGCGTGCCCTCGTCGATGCCGGTGCCGCGGCCGGTGACGGCCGCCGGCTGCACGCCGAGGGACGCGGCGATCAGCGCCGCCGCCACCGTGGTGTTGCCGATGCCCAGGTCACCCGAGATCAGCAGTTGCGCCCCGGCGGCCACCTGCTCCTCTGCGATCGTGTCGCCCGCGGCGATCGCCTGCTCGACCTCTGCACGGGTGAGCGCGTCGGCGAGGTGGATCGCGCCGGAGGACGTTCGCACCTTGAACCGGGAGATCTCCGCCGGCAGGTCGGGGAAGTCCACGGCCACCGCGATGTCGTAGATCGACACGGTCACCCCGTTGGCCGCGGCGAGCGCGGAGACGCCCGCGTGGCCCCCGGCGATGCCGTAGACCATGGCCGGGGTGATCGCGGCCGGGTAGGCCGACACCCCGTCCGCGGAGATGCCGTGGTCCCCGGCGAAGACCACAACGCGCACGTCGTCCAGCTGCCGCGGCGGGCACACCCCCTGGCAGGACGAGACCCAGGCGGCCAGGTGCTCGAGCTCGCCGAGGGCTCCGAGCGGCTTGGCCTGGCCGTCGCTCAGCGCGCGGGCCGCGGCGTAGGCGGCGTTGCTGGGGGCTTGCACGGGCGTGCGCACGGACGGGTTCATCGGGCTCTCCTGGACGGTCGGACGGCGGGTGTCACGCCGCCCGACCACCCTAACGACGGACGGTCGTTGGGTCCGCCCGGGCACACTATTCGACAGGGTCGTACACCGGGAGGACGAAATCGTGCTGGAGTTGCTGGTCGGGCTGGCCGTGCTGGTCGGGCTCGTCGGGATCGTCGTCCCCGTGCTGCCCGGCTCGCTCCTGATCGGTGCCGGCGTGCTGGTGTGGGCCGCGGTGACCAACACCACCGCCGGCTGGCTCGTGTTCGCCGCGAGCGCCACGCTGCTGGCGACCGGGGCGCTGGTCACCTGGTTCATCCAGGCACGGCACACCAGGGCCGCGGGGGTACCGGGGCGCTCCCTCGTTGCGGCCGGCATCGCCGGCATCGTGGGCTTCTTCGTCATTCCCGTCGTCGGGCTGCTGCTGTTCTTCCCGCTCGGGCTGTTCCTGGCGGAGTACGCGCGGCTGCGCGAGCCGAGGCGGGCGTGGGCGTCCGCGCTGGTCGGGCTGAAGGCCACCGGGCTCGGCATGATCGCAGAGCTCGGGCTGGCCCTCGCTGCGGCCGGGGTGTGGCTGGCGGCGGTGCTGAGCGGCGTCTGAGGCCCGGCGCCCCGGGGTAAGGGACGGCCGTATCCGTCCGTCCACCAAGGAGGCACACCCATGGCCAAGAGCGCCAGGACCCGGTTCACCCTGCCCGGACTGACCCGCGAGGAGTCGTCGCGGGTCGTCCAGATCCTCCAGGAGAGGCTCGTCTGCTACAGCGACCTGCACCTCACGCTGAAGCACGTGCACTGGAACGTGGTGGGGCCGAACTTCATCGGCGTCCACGAGATGATCGACCCGCAGGTCGAGCTGGTGCGGCTGTACGCCGACCAGGTCGCCGAGCGCATCGCGGCCCTCGGCGCCTCGCCGAAGGGCACGCCGGGCGCGATCGTCGCGACCCGCAGCTGGGAGGACTACCCGCTGGGTCGGGACCTCGTGCAGGCCCACCTCGAGGAACTCGACAAGGTCTACGACGGCGTCGTCGAGTCCAACCGCACCGCGATGGACGAGCTGGAGGATCTCGACCTGGTCACCCAGGACCTGCTGATCGGTCACACCGGCGAGCTGGAGAAGTTCCAGTGGTTCGTCCGCGCCCACCTCGAGAACGCCCAGGGCGCCATCCCCAACAACTGATCCCGGCTCGCCGGGGGAGCGGAATTGCCTACTCCCGCCCCTCCGGCGAGCGGTCGGGACCCACTTCCGGCCACCCCCGCCTTGACCCGTCGACCGCAGCTTTGGCAGATTCGAAGCGTCTGAGCGGTCAAACCACGTGCCGACTCCGACGTCTTGCTCCGAAAGGAGACGACGATGGCACGTGGCCTCGCGCCCGCTTCCAGCGTCCCTGCTGATACCCGCACCCGTGAAGCACGCACCGAGGAACTCCTCGGGCGACTGCAGTGCTGCACCGACGACGCCGAGAGGCAGTCACTCACCGAAGAGCTCGTCGAGGCCAACCTCGGCCTGTGCGACGCGCTCGCCAACCGTTACGCGAACCGGGGTGCCGACCGCGACGACCTGGTGCAGGTGGCCAGGGTCGCCCTGTTCCTCGCCGTCCGCCGCTTCCGCCCCGGCGAAGGACGCAGCTTCGTCGCGTTCGCCGTCCCGACGATCACCGGCGAGCTGAAGCGCCACTTCCGCGACCACTGCTGGATGGTCCGGCCCCCGCGCCGGATCCAGGAGTTGCGGGCCAGGGCCAGCCGCCAGGGCCAGGAACTCGAGCAGCAGCTGGGCCGCAGCGTCACCACGGCCGAGCTCGTCGAGGAGCTGGGAGTGGATGCCGGCCTCGTCCGCGAGGCCACCACCGCCGACGGCAGCTACCGTCCCTGGTCGCTGGACGCGCCGGTCGACGCCGAGTCCGGAACCAGCTTCGGTGCCACCCTCTCGGTGGATGGCGACACCGACCAGCTGGTCGACCGGCTCGCGCTGCAGCGCGCGCTGTCCGGCCTCACCCGCCGGGAGCGGATGGTGCTGAAGTGGCGGTTCGAGGAGGGCTGCACCCAGGCAGAGATCGGGCGGCGCCTCGGCGTCTCCCAGATGCAGGTGTCCCGCATCCTGCGCCGCAGCCTGGGACGGGCACGGGACGCGCTCACCGAGCGCGAGCCGCTGGCCGGCTGACCCGCCGTCCGGCTGACCCGGCTGGACCGCCACGGCTGACCCGCCACCCGAGGGCCAGCCTTGCGTCCGAGGGCTCGCACACCGGTGCTGGCCCTCGGCGTCGAGGCTGGCCCTCGGCGTCAAGGCTGGCCCTCGGCGCGGGGGGCTGGCCCTCGGCGCCGGGGGGTGGCTCGCGGTTTGCGGGGGCGACGGGCGGGGTACCCAGTATTCGAAAGCGCAGGACGACACGAGGAGGAACCTCATGGGTATCGACGACAAGGCGGAGAACACCGCCGACAAGGTGAAGGGCCAGGTCAAGGAGGGCTGGGGCAAGCTCACCGACAACGAGCGCCTCGAGGCCGAGGGCAAGGCCGATCAGGCCGTCGCCGATGTCAAGCAGGCCGGCGAGAAGGCCAAGGACGCGTTCAAGTAAGCCGAGGAAAGGACGACACCAATGGCACTTCTTCTGTGGATCCTCGCCGCGATCCTCGTGATCTCGGGCATCTTCGCCCTCGTCAGGGGACAGATGCTGTGGGGCATCGTGCTCATCGTGGTCGGCCTGCTGGTCGGCCCGGGAGGGGTCAGCATCTTCAACGTGAGCTGACCGCGACCACCGTGGTGACGCCCGCCGTTCCGGAACTCCGGACGGCGGGCGTTCGGCTGTCCGGACCTAGGCCTCGCGCGCGACGGCGTCCGCCACGACCGCGAGCACGGCAGGATCCCAGGTGAGGGCACGCTCGACCGGCAGCCCGAACTGCCCGGCGAAGAACAACGAGTGGACGTCGTCGAAGGTGTGCGTCACCCGGTGGGGCAGCACGGACGCGGGGACGTCCTGCGCCAACGCGCTGCGCAGGCTCACCAGCCCGTCGTTCGGCCAGGCCGACGGCGGGCCGTCCGCGGTGAAGGCCGCGCCGCCGACCAGGGTGACGGTGAGCCCGTCCAAGAGGCCCGCTTGCCGCGCGTTCCACCCGTCGGCACCGGTGAGGTAGCCGCTGGTCACCTGCTCCGCGGCACCGTCGCGCGGGGCGGACGCGGCCTCCGCGGAGAACCCGGCGAGCACCGCGGCGAACCGCGGATCGCCCGCGAGGTCGGCGGGATCACGCTGGCCGGCCTCCACCTCCGCCGCGAAGGAGCCCGTCCACGGCGTGCCGATGGTGGTCAGGCTGCGGACACCGAGCGGGGACGCCGTGTCGCGCAGCACGCGCAGGGCCGCCCTGCTGAACAGCCCGCCCATCGAGTGCGCGACGAGGTCGAAGGACGTGTAGCCGTAGCGCTGCGACAGCAGCGCGAGGAAGCCGGCCAGGTGGTGCCCGGCGCCGTCGATCGTGCCGGCGGAGTTGATGGTCACCTCCGCGGGAAGCACCTCCGGCGGGGCACTGAAGCCGGGTTCGGCCTCGTCGGCCAGAGCCTGCCCGGCGCCCACGTGCGCCGGCGCGGTGAACACCTCGTGGCCCGCGGCGAGCAGGCCCTCCCTCAGGAAGGTGTCGGTGGTGCCGGCGGGAAGGCCGCCGCGGCAGGCGGCGTCCGGCGTGGTGAACGGGCTGTGGGCGGCGCCACCGGAGACGATGACGAGGGCGCGGGACGGGGAGCTCATGGCGGTTCCTGGGGACGGGCGACTGGCGGGTCGGGGTGGCCGCGGTGCGGCGTCGGCCCAGCGTAACCATCCGCGCCGCGACGGCGGTGGCGGCGCGACGTCAGCCCAGGAGGTCGTACAGCGCGCTGATCGCCGCGCGGGCGTCGGGCGCGTCCACACCGGCCGGCTCCGGCAGCGTCCAGCCGCCGATGCGGACCAGCGGCCGTCCGGTGCGCAGCGCCAGCGCCACCTCGCTGAGGGTGCCCCAGCTGCCGCCGACCGCGACCACGGCGTCGGCGGCGCGCACCAGCACCCCGTTGCGGAGCTCCCCGAGTCCCGTGGCGATGAGCACCCCGTGCGCCGGTGAGCCGGCGGCCCGGTCCGTCCCCGGCAGCAGGCCGACGGCGAGCCCGCCCGCCTCGCGGGCGCCCTCGGCAGCAGCCGCCATCACCCCGCCGAGCCCGCCGGTGAGGACGACGACGCCCTCCCGGGCAAGCAGCCGCCCCAGCTCCCGGGCGGTCGCGCACTCCTCCGGTGTCGCGTCACCGGGGCCGCTGACCGCGACCTGGCGTCCGGCGAGCCCGGTCACGGCTCACTCCCCGGCGAGGCTGATGTCCACCAGGATCTCCGCGGCCAGGCGCTCGAGGTCCGCCGCGATGGTGGCCGGCTCGGCGCCCTGGGGGAGCCGCGCCACCACGGTCGCCTCGAAGAGCCGCCCGCCCGACATCGGCGCCTCCCTGCTCTCGCTGGTGAGGCTCTCGATGCTGGCGCCGTGCCGGCTCAGCACAGCGGAGATGTCGCGCACGATGCCCGGGTGGTCGTTGCCCAGCACCGTCAGGGTGAGGTCCTTCTGCGCGGGGACGGCGGGCGCGTCCGACCCGGGGTGGGCGGTGACCGTCAGTAGCCCGTCGAGCTGGCCGAGGGCAGCGGTGAGGTCGGCGAGCCGGTCGTCGGGGACGGAGACCACGACGATCCCGGCGAAGGTTCCGGCGAGCTCGGCGAGCTGGCTGTGCTCCCAGTTGCCGCCGTGCGCGCTGACGACATCGGCCAGGGCGGCGACCAGGCCGGCGCGATCGTCGCCGACGACGGTGAGGACGAGGTTCGACACGCCCCGAGCCTATCGACTCCCCCGCGTCGACTCACCCGCGGAAGGGTGGCTCAGGACGCGGACGTCTCCGCCCGCAGCCGGGTCATGGCCTCGGCCAGCTCGCCGGTACCCCAGGGACGCACCACCCGGGCGACCTCCACGCCATCGGCGAGGAAGACCAGCGTCGGCCACAGTTTCACGCGGAAGGAGCGGCCGAGCGGACGGCCCTTGCCGTCCTCGACCAGGATGTGGCGCAGCCCCTCCGCCTCGCCCAGGACCGAGGCGATCGCCGGCTCTGCCGCACGGCAGTACCCGCACCAGTCGGTTCCGAACTGGAGCACCGTGGCCCCGGGCAGGGCGTCGACCTCGTCCCGGGAAATGGCCTCTGGCAGGTAGGCGTACGGCATGCGCGTCAGGATAGGCGACGGCCCCAACCCGCCCGGCGACGACGTCCGTCCCGGCACCGGCGGCCGGAAGGACTGCCATGGCGCCCGACCTCGCCGACGTCGCGTCCAGCGTGCTGCCGATCCTGGTGCTGATCGCGCTCGGCATGCTCCTGCGTCGCACCCGCGTGCTCGACGACGCGGCCGTGGCCGGGCTCAAGCGGCTGATCGTGAACGTGTCGCTGCCGGCGGTGCTGTTCACCACCTTCCTGCGCACCACCTTCGAACCTGCGCACGCGTGGGTGGTCGTGATCGTGTTCGCCACCTGCGTCGGGCTCTACGGCCTGGGTCGCCTGGTGCTGCGGCTGCGCGGCGGTTCGGCGTACGTCCCGTTCCTGTTCACCGGCTTCGAGCTCGGCATGATCGGCTTCGCGCTGTTCGCCGCGGTGTACGGCCTGGACCGGCTCCCGGCGCTCGGCGTCCTCGCGCTGGGCCACGAGGTGTTCATCTGGTTCGTCCTCGTGACGCTGCTGCGGTCTGTCGGCGCCCGGCGGCAGGGTGCCGCGGCGACCGTCCGGGACCTGGCGACCTCGCCGACCATCCTGGCGATCCTGCTCGGGCTCGCGCTCAATGCCGCGGGCCTCGGCCCCCGGCTCTCGGAAGGGCCGGTCGGGGGAACGGTCACCGCGGTCCTGGGCTACCTGGCCGCGATGATCGTGCCCCTGATCCTGCTCGTCGTCGGGTACGGGTCGCGGCTCACCCGGGACGGCGTCCGCTCGGCGTTGCCCCTCGTCGCAACCCGGATGGTGATCACCATCACGCTGGCGCTGCTGATCGGCTGGCTGGTGTTCGACCGGGTGCTCGGCCTCGACCCGATCTACCGGCACGCGCTGTTCACCCTGATGGTGCTGCCGCCGCCGTTCATCGTCCCGCTGTTCATCCCGGCGTCCCGGCGCGACGACCTGGCGTACGTGAACAACGTGCTCTCGCTGTCCTCCCTCTGCTCGATCGCCGCCTTCGTGGGCTACGTGCTGGTGACCGGCGCCTGACCCGCCTGCGGGCACTTCGGCCACTTCCCCGGCCCCGGACCCGGTGCGATGCTGGAAGCGTGACCGTGTCACCCCTGCCCAGGGTGGGTGCGACGCTCGCCGGTCGGGACCGCAGCGGACGCACCCTGCGGATTGCCCGCCACGCGGAGACCGAGCGCGTCGTGCTGTCGGTGTGGCAGGACCAGACCTGCGTCGCGACGGTTCGGCTCGCCCCCGAGGACGTGGCCGCCCTGGTCGGCGAGCTGGCCCGGCTGCTCCCGCAGGATCCCCCGGCACAGCACCCGCGCGCCGGCTGAGGTCAGCCCGGGTTGCCGGTGAGGCGCGCGTAGCGGTCGAACTGCGCCTGCGCCGCGGCCATCTCCGCGTCGGTGAGGAGCACGGGTTCGCCCAGCTGGCAGGCGCGCCAGTACTGCTCGCACAACGTCTCCAGCTGGACGGCCAGCAGCAGCGCGTGGGCGAGGTCACGCCCGTGCACCACCATGCCGTGGTTGGCCAGCAGGCAGGCGCGGCGACCGTCCATCGCGGCCACCGCGGCGTCGGAGAGCTCCTGGGTGCCGAAGGTGGCGTAGTCGGCGCAGCGCACCGTGGTGCCGCCGAAGAGCGCGAGCAGGTAGTGGAAGGCCGGGAGGTCCTGGCGGCGACAGGCGAGCGCGGTGGCGAAGGACGAGTGCGCGTGCAGGATCGCGCCGGCCTCGGGGAACGCCGCGTACAGGTCGGCGTGCAGCCGCCACTCCGAGGACGGCTCGAGCGCGCCGTCGGCGTGGCCGTCGCGGATCGCCACGAGGTCCTCCGGGGCGAGGGTCTCCACCGGTCGGCCGCTCGGGGTCACCAGGAACGCGGTGCCCTCTCCGACCAGGCGGACGCTGGCGTTGCCGGACGTCCCGTGGTTCAGGCCCGCATCCGCCATCGCGCGGAACGTGGCGACCAGGCGCGTGCGGGCGTCCATCACGGCGCTCATCGGCCGCTCCTTCCGAAGACGTCGGCCAGGGCGCCTGCGCCGAGCACCCCGCGCTCGGTGATGTAGCCGCTGACCAGGTGCGCCGGGGTGACGTCGAACGCGGGATTGGCCGTGCGCGTCCCCGCTGGTGCCAGGCGGACCTCCGCGACCCTTCCGGTGGCGTCGAGGCCGCGGACGGTGCACACCTCGTCCGGGCCGCGGTCCTCGATCGGGATGGCGGTGCCGTCGGGGCAGGCGAGGTCGAGGGTCGAGGACGGTGCCGCGATGTGGAACGGCACCCCCGCGGCGTGGGCGGCCAGCGCCTTGAGGTAGGTGCCGACCTTGTTGGCCGCGTCCCCGTTGGCGGCGATGCGGTCCGCGCCGGTGATCACCACGTCCACCGCGCCGGTGGCGAGCAGGAACCCGGCGCCGTTGTCGGCGACCAGCGTGTGCGGCACGCCCGCCTCGCGGAGTTCCCAGGCGGTCAACAGGCCCTGGTTGCGCGGGCGGGTCTCGCTGACCACCACCTCCACCGGCACGCCGTCGGCGACGGCGGTGAAGACCGGCGCCAGCGCCGTGCCGATCCCGCACGTCGCCAGCCAGCCGGCGTTGCAGTGGGTGAGCACGCGCACCGGGCCGCCCCGCCGCTCGGCGAGCCGCCGCAGGACGGGCAGCCCGTGACGTCCGATCGCCGCGCACAGGGCCGCGTCGTCGTCGGCGATCGCCTCCGCCTCTGCCCAGGCGACGACGGCACGGTCCGCCACAGGGAGGGGACGGAGCCGTCCGGCCATCCGCTCCAGGGCCCAGTGCAGGTTGACCGCGGTCGGCCGCGTACCGCCCAGCAGGGCCACGGCGGCGTCGAGCGCCGCGTCACCCGCGTCCACGGTCATCGCGATGGCGACGCCGTAGGCGGCGGTGGCGCCGATCAGGGGAGCGCCGCGCACGCGCATCACCCGGATGGCCTCCGCGACCTGGTCCACGCTCGACAGGTGGCGGGTGGCGCGCTCGTAGGGCAGGAGGGTCTGGTCGAGGACGCCGATACCGTCGCGCTCCCGCCACACCGTCGGGGCACGACAGCCCGCGACCGGCACCCAGGGCAGCGACGCCACGTCCATGCCCGCACTCTAGCCAGCGCAGGGTCGGCGGGGACGCCGTCGGGCCGGGCGGGCGCTCACCCCCGCGCCCAGCTGTTCACCTCTACCGGCAGGACCACCTGGCGAGCCCCGAGGGCGGCGGCGATGGCGAGGCGGGCCGCCGCCGCGGAGTCCGAGTCCGGGCAGCGCACCTCGATCGCGCCCACCTCCAGGTCGGGCGTCGCGACCAGGTCGAGGTAGTCACGTACGCGGTCGTCCCACCACGACGCGGGCGCGTCCGGCGGCGGGACGTCGATGGCGACCAGGCGTCCGCCGATGCCGGGCTGCAGGGCGGCCACCCGCACCACGCGCCCGTCGTCCACCACCAGCTCGAGGGCGCCGAGCTCCGGTCCGGCCGACTCCGGGGAGCGGAACAGCCGCCACTGCACGAGCGCGTTGGCGACCTCCCTGCGCAGCACCACGGCGAGCCGCTCGTGACGGACGCCGCGGGCCGCGTCCAGCCGCCGCACCTGGCCCCGCGCGACGTAGGCGCCGGCGACACCCACCCCCCAGAACAGGAACTGGGTGGCCATCGCCCACCGGAACGCCACCGGGGAGTAGCCGCCCAGGAGGTCGAGCACCACGCCGATCACCCACACGTTGAGCACGGCGGCGAGGAAGCCCCCGACGATCACCAGCCCGCTGGCCGTGCCGATCTGGTGGAGGGGGTTGTGGGCGCGGGCCACGTCGAAGCCGACCGAGGAGCCGGGTCCCGCGACGGCGAGCCCGGCCATCAGCACGACCAGCAGCCAGATCGGCGCCGGGCCGGGCCACAGCAGCACCGCGAGCCACGGGAGCGCGACGGACAGCGACACCAGCAGTGCGAGGTTCGTCCGCTGGAGGGGTGCCCGCCGGCTGAGCACCCCGACGAGCGGGCCGAGCGGGACGCCGGCCAGCACCATCACCGTGAACAGGCCCGCGGCGACCGGCTGCGGGTAGCCGAGCCCGGACATCAGGAACGGGTAGCCCCACATCAGGGTGAAGGTCATCACCCAGAACGAGCACATCCAGTGGATCCAGAAGCCCAGCCGCGACGCCGGGACGCGGAGCACGTTGGCCACCTGCTGCCGCAGGCCCACGTCGGGCGGGCTGACCGGCGGGACCACTCCGGGCGGGGCGTTGCGCATCAGCGCGAGGACGACCACAGCGGTCAGGGCCGACACCGCCGCCGCGGCCGTGAAGGCCACCGTCCAGCCGGCCGCCCCGAGCAGGGCTGCCAGCGGGACCGAGCTCAGCACCTGCCCGGCCTGTCCGACCATGCTGGTCAGCTGGTTGAGCACGGCGATCCGTCCGGCCCCGAACCAGGCCGGCAGCAGCCGCAGCACCGAGCCGAACGTCATCGCGTCCCCCACGCCCAGCAGGACGCGGGCGATGATCGCCGACACCACGTTGGTGCTGACCGCCAGGTCGAGCTGGCCCAGGCACATCAGCGCGCCGCCGCCGGCCACCACCAGGCGGGTGCCGAACCGGTCGGCGAGCACGCCGACCGGCACCTGCATCACGGCGTAGGTGAGCAGCTGGACGACCACGAACAGGCTCACCAGCGAGGCCCCGGCCGAGAACCTCTCCGTGGCCTGGACGCTCGCCACCCCGAAGCTGGTGCGCTGCATCACGGCCACGACGTAGGCGAGGGCGCCCAGCGCCCACATGAACCAGGCGCGCGGGGAGTCCACGGCGTGGGAGCGGTCGGCGGGGGGCACGTTCCCACTGTCGCACGGGCGGACGGCCGGTCCGCCGGTGCGTCCACGCGGCAGGTCCGGGCCGGACGCCGCCTACTCCCCGACGGCCGGCAGCAGCGGGACGGCGTCCTCGTCCCCGTGCCTGGGGAACAGGGCCCGCAGGCCCAGCCGGCGGAGGACGAACCAGACGAAGTTCACCACCCCGATCGCCATCGCGATCGAGACCGCGATCATGGTGCCGGAGTCACCGACCATGAGCCCCCACGTCTCCCACAGCGTGATGTTCACCAGCCCGAGCACGAGGAACACCGGCGACAGCCCGCGGACGTCCCGGGCGCGCGCGAGCTCGACCGTCTGGCCGCCGGCGATCACCACGCTCGGGACGGTGACCACCACCCCGTACGCCGCCGAGCCCAGCAGCAGGTCGATCGCGATCATCGCCACCCCGAGGACCGCCCCGGGCAGCAGCGTCGCGGCAACCGGACGGTCGAGCCCGCGGGCCATCAGCACCAGGATCGGGACGGTCGTGAGCAGCGCGAGCACGTTGGTGACGACCTGCGGGGGCTGGCCGATCAGCAGGCCGTGCACGGTCCAGCCGATGTTGATCGACAGCGTCGCCTGCCAGGCGATCAGCGAGAGGCCCGCGACGCTGCGGGTGCGCAGCAGCCGGACGAGCTGGGGGACGCCGAGGATCGTGCCGAGCACGGTCGCGCTCCAGCCGACGATGTCGACGGGCGTCATGGTTCGTTCTCCCCCCGGTCGGGTGTGGAAGCGCTCCCGCACCCGGCCCTGTCCGGTGGCGTGTCACCGGTGTGGCTGTGCGACGAACCCTACGCCGGGCACGGGCCAGGGAAGGCCCGAACCGGACGAAGGTGCGGCCGGTACCGGGCCGGCCGGGCGTCCGTTCAGGCCGCCCTTCCCCGCAGCCGGGGCACGAGTACGGGGGTGGTGCGCTTGTACTCCTCGTAGTCGGGCCGGCCGCCCCACTTCGCGTCCGCCTTCGCCTCCAGCAGCGGGACACCGCTGACGCGCAGGAGCAGCACCGCGACGAACACCGGGGAGACCAGCCCGATCCACTGCCAGCCCTCCAGCACGGGCAGCGCGATCACCGCGACACCGACCCACAGCAGGATCTCGCCGAAGTAGTTCGGGTGGCGCGACCGTGACCACAGCCCGCTCGAGATGAACTGTCCGCGGTGGGCCGGATCGGCGCGGAACCGGCTCTTCTGCCGGTCGGCGACCACCTCGATCGCGAACCCGGCCACCCACAGCAGGAGGCCGATGACGGCGAATGCGTCGATCCCGACCTGGCGGGAGGAGCTCAGGGCGATCCACGCCGCGGCCGCGGTGACGCTGACCCACAGGCCCTGGATCGTCCAGACCGCCAGGAAGCGGGGGAACGACCCCTTGATCTCGTCGAACCGGTCGTCCGCGCCGGCGCGGCTCACCCGTCCGAACAGGAAGGTGCCCAGCCGGACGGCCCAGACCAGCACGAGGGCGGCGAGCAGCACCCGCCGGGCGTCCCAGCCACCGGAGAGCACGACGACACCCAGGGTGACCAGGATGTAGGTCGCGCTGCCGGTGAGGTCGAAGAAGCGCTCGGTGCGGGCCAGGAAGGACGGCACGAAAACCACCCACTGGATCACGAACGCGACCGCCACCGCCACCGCGAACACCCCGACACCGCCCACGGTCGCGCCGCCCTGGCTCCCCGCCACCGCCAGCCCTGCCCCCAGCAGCACCACCAGCGGCACGGCCACCAGCGACTGGCGTTCCGCCTTCGTCATCGTTCCTCCTCCTGGTGCCCGCTCACCGGGCCGGCTCTCCTCGACGATCCCACCAACTCCGGCGAGGTGTGGCCGATTCCCGACGGAACGCCCGAAGATGTGCCGCAGGAGGGATGATCCACTCATGACGACGCAGGTGCGCCACGCGCCGATGCCGCCGGAGGCACCAGGACTGCGTGAGGTCAGCACGCCGCTGCTGGCCGATGCCGGAACCTGCCGCAACGCCACCGACCTGCTGCTCGCGCGGCTCGCCGAGGCACCCGACCATGTGGCCTTCGAGGTGCGCGAGCCGGGGGCGCCGGTCACCGGACCCTGGCGCCCGGTCACGACCGCCGGGTTCGTCGCCCGGGTGCGCCGGCTGGGACGCGGCCTGGTCGCTGTCGGCGTGGAGCCGGGCGACGCGGTCGCGATCATGGCCGCCACCCGCTATGAGTGGGCGGTCGCCGAGATGGCCTGCTGGTTCGCCGGCGCCGTGGTGGTGCCGGTCTACGACACGTCCGCCGCCGTCCAGGTGGAGACGGTCGTCGCCGACGCCGGCGTCCGGCTCGGGCTGGCCGGTTCGAGCGCCCAGGCGGAGCTGCTGCGCGACGCGCTGGCGGCGGGGGGCACCGATGCCCTGGGCGTGTGGACGATGGACGCCGACCCCGGCCGCGACCTCCACGACCTGGAGTCCCGGGCCGACGCGGTCACCGAGGCCGACCTCGAGGAGCGCCGCACGCGGGCCGGCCTCGACACGGTCGCCACGATCGTCTACACCTCGGGCACCACGGCGGCCCCGCGCGGCGCGCTGATCACGCACGGCAACTTCGTGCTCCAGGTGCGCAACATCGCCGCCGCCTACACCGAGGTGGTCAAGCCCGACGGCAACACGATCATCTTCCTGCCGCTCGCCCACGTGCTGGCGCGCGGCCTCCAGCTGGTCTGCCTCGCCTCGGGCATGCGGATCGCCCACCTCGCCGAGCCGCGCGAGGTCGTGCCGACGCTGGCGGTGCTGCGTCCGACCTTCCTCGTGGTGGTGCCCCGGGTGCTCCAGAAGGTCCAGGCCGCCGCCGCGGCCGCGGCCGCCCGCAAGCACCTCGGGCCGGTGTGGGCGGCCGCGCAGGCCACAGCGGTCTCGTGGGGACGGTTCGCCGAGCGCGTCCAGGACGACCCGGACGCCCGTCCCTCCCCGTGGCTTGCGCTGCGCCGGAGGATGTTCGACCGGCTCTTCTTCGCCCGGCTCCGGGCCCTGCTCGGGGGGCGGATCGAGTACATCCTCTCGGGCGCCGCCGCCCTGGACGCCGACCTGTGCCGCTTCTTCGGTGGCATCGGCGTGCCGGTCGTGGAGGGCTACGGGCTCACCGAGACCACCGCCCCCCTGACCGGGAACCTCCCCGGTTCGATCCGCGCGGGAACGGTCGGCGTGCCGATGCCGGGCACGACCGTCCGCCTCTCGGCCGACGGCGAGGTCCTGGCGCGCGGCATCGGGGTGTTCGCCGGCTACCGCAACCCGGCCGAGGACGCCGACGCGTTCACCGACGGCTTCTTCCGCACCGGTGACCTGGGGGAGCTCGACGCGGCCGGACGGCTCACCCTGCGGGGGCGGTGCAAGGACGTCATCGTCACCTCCGGTGGCAAGACCGTGTCGCCGGCGGCCTGGGAGGGATCGGTCGAGCAGAACCCGCTGGTCGCCCACGCGGTGCTCATCGGCGAGGGCAAGCCGTACCTCGGTGGCCTGATCCTGCTCGACCCCGAGTCGGTCAACGCCTGGGCCGAGCGTGAGGGGCTGGCGTCGTCGGTCCGGCTCAGCGCACCGGTGGACGGCGGCCTGGTGCAGGTGGACGACTCCCGGCTGGTGGCCGCGATCGGCCACGCGGTGCAGGCCGCCAACGCCCAGCTCGCCCGCTCCGAACAGGTGCGCCGCTTCTCGGTGCTGATCGCCGACCTCACCGAGAAGGGCGGCATGGTCACGCCCACCCTGAAGCTGAAGCGCGCCGCGCTGATGGCGCGCGTCCACGACATCGTCGAGACCCTCTACCACGACCCGAGGAACCACCCGTGAGCACCGTCCGCCGCTGGCTGATCGCCTACGCCGTCACCGTCGCCGTCTTCACCCTCGTGGACGGGGTGTGGATCGCGCTCGTCGCGTCCGGGGTGTACCGGGCCCAGCTCGGGCCGCTGCTGGCCGAGGGGTTCGACGTGGTGGCCGCGGTCGTGTTCTACCTCGGCTACGTCGCCGGCCTGGTGCACTTCGGCGTCCAACCGCTGGCCCCCGACGTGCCGCTGCGCCGGCGGGCGCTCGCCGGAGGCCTGTTCGGGCTGTTCACCTACGCCACCTGGGGACTCACCGCGCTGGCGGTCCTGCGCGGCTTCCCCGCCTTCGTCGCGATCACCGACATCGCCTGGGGGCTCGCCCTCGGCGCCCTGGTCACCACCGTGGCGACCCTCGTGCTGCGCCGCGTCCGGGTGATCGGGCCTGACGCCGCCCGCTGACCTGCTCCCTCGCCGGCGTGCGAAAGGGGCCGGCCCCCGAAGGGACGGCCCCCCGTGTCGCGGCGCGCTCACTTGGAGGGCAGGAGCACCCCGTCGATCACGTGGATCACGCCGTTGCTGGCGGTGATGTCGGTCTTGACCACGTTCACGGTGTTGCCGGCGCCGTCGGTCAGGCTGACCTTGCCGTCCTTCACGTTCACGGTGAACGTGCCGCCCTGCACCGTGGTCACCTTCTGGCCGTCCATGCCGGCCACCTGTGCGGCCATGACCTCGCCGGGCACCACGTGGTAGGTCAGGACGCCGGTGAGGGCCTCCTTGTCCTTCAGCAGGCCGTCGAGCGCACCGTCGGGGAGCTTCGCGAACGCCTCGTCGGTGGGGGCGAAGACGGTGAAGGGACCCTCGCCCTTCAGCGTCTCGACCAGGCCGGCCGCGGTCAGCGCCTGGGCGAGGGTGGTGAAGTCGCCGGCGGCGACGGCGGTGTCGACGATGTCCGGCGCCGCGGACTCGCTCATCGTCGGGGCCGGGGTGGACGCCGCCGACGTGGCCGGCGCGGAAGGGGACGGGGCGGCCGGCGTGGTGGCGGTGCACCCGGTGGCCACGAGGCCCAGTCCGATGATCGCGGCAGCGGTGAGGATGCTCTTCATGGTCGGTCCTTTCGGTCGGTGTTGCTTGCCTGTTCTTCCGTCCGGGCCGCACGCACGGATGCACGGTGCGCAGTTCTACGCACGCAGCGCCGTTTCCGCGGATCGGGTGCATCCGGACGGCCCGCTCGCGCCGAAGAGGGGTCGAGCTGCACGCCGGTGCAGCCTGAGCGAAGGGACCACACCATGACGCTTCGACGCACGCTGACCCGACTGGGCGCCGTCGCCCTCACGGGCATCCTGGCCGCCGGGCTGGCCGCAGCCCCGGCCGGTGCCACCACGACCTCGCCCGGCGAGCGCAGCCTCGCCGCGGTGCTCACTTCCGACGGCAACACCTTCGACCGCAACTGGTACGACTACGACATCGTCACAGAGGCGGTGCTCGCCGTCCTGGCTGCCAAGCCCTCCAGCCCGGTCGGCGTCCTGGCCGACGGGTCGGTGCCGCTGACCGCGTTCATCCCCAACGACCGGGCGTTCCAGGTGCTCGTGCACGACCTGACCGGGCGCTGGCCGTCCACGGAGAAGAAGACGTTCGACCAGTTGGTGGCGGCCGTCGGCGTGGACGCGGTGGAGAGCGTCCTGCTCTACCACGTGGTGCCGGGCGCCACGATCCGCGCGAAGGACGCGGTGAAGGCGGACGGTGCGTCCCTGGCCACCGCGCTCCCCGGCGCCTCGATCACCGTCGACGTGAAGAGCAAGTGGCTGCCGCTGATCGTGCTGAAGGACCTCGACCGCAACGACGCCAACCCGTGGGTCAACCCGCGCGCGCTCGACATCAACAAGGGCAACAAGCAGATCGCGCACGGCATCACCCTTGTGCTGCGCCCGCTGAACCTCTGACCGACGTGGGCACCGGCCCCTTCCCGGCGACCCTCGCCGGAGGGGCCGGTCCCACCTATGCTGAAGAGGTGCCGAGCGACAGCGCCCTCCCACAGGAGGACCTGGCCGTCCGCCTGCGCGACGGGGACGCCGACGCGTTGGCCGCGGTGTACGAGCGGCACTCCCGCCTCGTCCACACCCTGGCGCTGCGCGCGCTGGGCAACCACCACGATGCCGAGGACGTGACCCAACAGGTGTTCGTCGCCGCCTGGCGCGGACGCCACAACCTCGATCCCGGCCAGGGACCGCTCGCGGCCTGGCTGGTGGGCATCACCCGGCACGCCGTCGCCGACCTGCTGGCACAGCGCGCACGAACCGTCCGCAACCTGCACGCGGTCGCCGCCCAGCCCGCGGAGCCCGCGACGGCGTCCCTGGACGGCGCGGTCACCGACCGCGTCGTCGTCGCAGACGCGTTGGCCTCCCTGGGTGAGCCGAGGGCGACCATCCTGAAGCTGGCGTTCGCCGAGGAGCAGACGCATGAAGAGATCGCGCGGCGCCTGGACCTGCCGCTGGGTACGGTGAAGAGCCACATCCGGCGGGGTCTGCTGCAGTTGAGAGAGAACATCCGGGGGGTGAGAGCCGATGCATCCTGACGAGGAGACGCTGGCCAGGCTCGCCCTCGGCGAGCCGGTCGGGGCGGAGGACGCCGCGCACGCGGAGGGTTGCGCCTCCTGCCAGGCGTTCATCGCCGAGCTGGCCGAGACGCTGGCGCTCGTCCGCGAGTCGTCCGGGGAGGAGCTGGTCGCCCCTCCGGACTCGGTGTGGCGGGCGATCACCGACGAGGTGGCCACGGACGCCGCTGTGCCGTTGTCACCGGTGCCGGCCCCGGCGCCGACGCCCCCTTCGGCGTCCGGATCGTCGGGGGTGGACGAGCTCGCCGCGAGGCGGCGTCCGAGGTTCGGGTGGATCGCGGTCGCCGCGGCCGTCGGGGTGGTCGCCGGCGTGGTCGGCACGCAGGTCGTCCCCGACCTGGTCTCACCGCAACCGCAGGTGATCGCCCAGGCCCAGCTGGACACGCTGGACACCGGTACCCGCGGCGGCGAGGCGGAGTTGCTCTCCAGCCGGGGCCGCGCCCTCGACCTGCGCGTGCAGGTCAAGCCGCTCGACCCTGGCGACGGCTACCTCGAGGTGTGGCTGATCAACTCCGACCTCAAGCGGATGGTGTCGGTCGGCGTCCTGCCCAGCGACGCCACCGAGCAGGACTTCCGCGTGACCCGCAGCCTGATCGACCAGGGCTACGTGATCGTCGACATCTCCCGCGAGCAGTTCGACGACCGTCCCCAGCATTCCGGCGACAGCCTGTTGCGCGGCAGCCTCGCCTGAGCGCCTCCCTTCACGTCCCGCAAAGTGGACCGAAACCGCCGACGTCGGCGGTTTCGGTCCACTTTGCGAAGCGCGGAGGGAGGAGGGGGCGAGGCACCAGGGTGTGAGGCGCCAGATCGGCGTCGGGAAGGGGCATCACGGGATTCGCAGCGCACTCGAACCGAGTGCGGACTCGATGGTGGGCCTAACTGGACTTGAACCAGTGACCTCTGCCTTATCAGGGCAGCGCTCTAACCGTCTGAGCTATAGGCCCGC
>Ga0102832_1000505_pt1 | contig 59958 bp, 68 predicted proteins | sample EBPBio282013_DNA_FD_88942 | JGI IMG/M metagenome (GOLD analysis project Ga0102832, IMG submission 88942) | Wastewater treatment Type I Accumulibacter community from EBPR Bioreactor in Madison, WI, USA - Reactor 2_5/28/2013_ DNA (Illumina Assembly) | ecosystem: Engineered > Bioreactor > EBPR >...
CGGTCTTTCCAGACGGTCATCGCGTAGTCGACGAGCGTGTCGAGGTACGTGCTGAGCGGCGGGCACCGTACGCCCGTGCCGTCGAGCAACTCGAGGGCCGTGTGGCAGTTGTAGAGCGCGAGGTGGTTCACGTAGTTGATGGCGGCGCGCTGGGGCCGCGCGAGCTTCTCGAGGCCTGGCAGGCGCAGCATGAAGTCGGCCGCGCGCGCCGAGACGTTGAAGCGAGGCAGCTTGCGGTTCGACTTCGCGGCGATCAGCTCGTACACGCGACGCGCCGACATGGGGTTGGGGTCGACGAGGTGCACCGTCTTGCCCTTCGCGGCCGGGTTCTGCGCGAGCAGCCAGGTCGCGTCGGTGACGAAGTCGACTGGCACGACGTTGAGGGGCGCCACGCCGTTGCCCGGCAGCGGCAGGGGAATCACCAGCGGCGACATCACCAGCAACATGCCGAGGTAGTAGGGGCCGTCGAAGCGCTCGATCTCTCCCGTGCGCGAGTCGCCCACCACGGTCGAGGGGCGAATGATGGTGATGGGCAGCTCCTCCATCGCGCGCTGCACGAGCTTCTCGGCGAGAAACTTCGTCTCTTCGTACGGGGTGCGAAAGCCCTGACCACAGTCGAGCTCGTCTTCGGCGATGACGCCCACGCGATCGCCCGAGACGTACGTGGTGCTGAAGTGCACCAGCCGCTCGAGGTGCTTCGCGTCTCTGGCCAGCTCGAGCACGTGCCGCGTGCCGTGCACGTTCACCTGATGGGCCGTCTCTCGCGGCATGCCGAGGTACGAGATGGCCGCGAGGTGGAAGACGTGCGTCACCTCGTCGCACAGGCGCTGGTACTCGGGCCCCGACAGGCCAAGGTGAATGTCGACGATGTCGCCCGAGAGAATGTCGATCGGCGCGGGGCCCAGCTTCGAGGCTGGCGGCCACCTCGGCACGGGTGCGGGTGATCGGCCCGAGGTAGTCGAGGCCGGGCATCTCGTGGACGGCGGGGACGGTGCCGGTGGCACAGTCGGGGTCGCCGCACAGGCAGCAGTAGATGGCTTCGCCGGTCCTCTGGTCGCCGGTGACGTAGACCGGGGGTCGTACGTCGATCCCGAGGAACGGGTAGGTGGCTTCGATCCCCTCAACCAGCGGGATCGCGTTGGAGCGCGGCCCGGTGTGGTAGGCGATCACCATCGCGTAGTCGGTCCGCGACCGGATGAGCGCCTGAGCGACCCCGGCGAGCATCCGCGCGGCGTCGTCGTCGGGGGCGACGATGTCGAGCCGGGCGGTGACGACAAGCCGGGTGCCGCTGATCCCGCACACGACGATGCTGTCGGTCGGGGTGAAGCCGAGCAGGCTGGGAACGAGCGCGAGCAGGTCGGGAACCCGGCTGATTCGGAAGGTGGGAACGGTCATGGAACAAACCCCCTAGGGCTAGTGGGGGGTGCTTGTCCCCCCGGGTGGATGGCTCCATTCTCCCTTGCCGGGCTGACATTTCCGGGGTGTTGGTGCCTCTGCGGCACCCCGGGAGGGGTGTGCCGCAGAGGCAGGTGGGCCGGCACCCCGAGGAGCGCCGGCCCGCCTGCCGAGTTGCTGCCCTCAGGTGACCCAGCCGAGCAGGGCGTCGGCCAGGTGGTGCACCGCGGTGGTCACCTGCTCGGCCGTCGCGGTGAGGACGTCGACCTCGGCCCGCTCGGCCCAGCTGGCGATGTAGACGATCTGCGAGAGGTGCTCACCGAGCCCGAGCATCGCGCCCAGGGCGAACGCGACCGACTCAGCCTCCACCTCGTACCGGCCGCGGTGCGCCCGGTACTCTCCGTGGTCCTGCTCCATGTGCCCGCAGGCGATGTGCCCGGCCTCGTGGATCAGGGTGAGCGTCTGCTCGAGCACGGCCTGAGGCGCGATCACGACCCGCCGGCCCTCGTTCGTCGTGTATCCCAGCGCGGCGCTGCCAGTGGGCTCCACGCTCACCCGCCAACCGATCGACGCGAGGTAGTGCGACAGCATCGCGAACACCTGCGCAGGATCGCCCCCACAGTCGATCGCGGCCGCCGGCGCCGTGGCCGTCTCTGCGCCCTCGATCGGCTCGGTCTGGGCGACGTCGTACACGCGCACTCGCAGGAAGTCCTGCCAGGTCCGCTCGGTCTCCTCGCCGGTCACCGGGTCGACCTCGGTCCGGCGCCGCGTCCACGGCGCGGAGATCCCGATCCAGTTCTTCGCCTCCTCGGGGCGCACCTTGCGGCCGCGCTGGATCCACTGCTGCCAGCCCCACACCTCGGTCGCGTCGGGCCGCGCAGCCAACACCAGCAGCGTGTTCCCCAAGCTCAGCCGGCGCAACGGAACCAGCACCGACAAGAACTGCCGCCAACCGCCTTCGGTCCGCAACTTCTCCAGCTGCGCATCACGCTTCGCGATCAGCTCGGCGACCTCCGCCCGCCTCTGCTCGGCAGTCTTCGCCGGCCTCCGCGGCCTCTTCAACGTCACGGAACGAGCCATCATCAACAACCCCCTGGGGCTAGTGGGGGGTGCTTGTCCCCCCGGGTGAATGACTCCATTCTCCCTTGCCGGACTGACATTTCCGGGGTGTTGGTGCCTCTGCGGCACCCCGGGAGGGGTGTGCCGCAGAGGCACCGCGGTGAGTTCGAGGCTGCGCCCGTACACCTAGGGGGCGGGAAAGGGGTGAAGGTCACCTCTCTCAGAAGGGGAACGAACCGATGACCGAGCAGAATCAGAACCACCTCACGGGGCCAGACCGCGCTCTTGTGTGGCTACTGCGCATTGCCACGCGGCTGGGGCGCTTCGCCGCCGGGATGTACTTCCTCGTGGCTCTTGCCGCCGACGCGCCTCTGGGCAGGTGGCTAGGAGCCGCTGTCGTCGCGGCCTTGCTGGAGCTCGTGGCGCGGAACGCGGACCGAGCTGCCGATCGCCTTGAGACGACAGTGCCGCGTCGCGCTCTACCCCGACGACGGTAGAGACCCGGCCCGGCGTGGCCAGCAACGGGCTCCCCGGCTCGCTGGCCACGCCGGGTGCTACCTAGTCTTCCTCAACGTCGTCGATCTCGGGCTCGAACGCCTCCCAGCCCTGGGCGGCCAGCGCCGAGCGGACATCCTCGGCGGTCACCTGGTCGCAGGCATCCTCGGCGGTCTCGGCGTCCACGTCGACGTAGACGGTCCCGCTGAACCGTGCCCGAATCCGGTACTGGCGGACGCGTCGCGGCAGGCCCAGGCCCTCCAGGATGTCGTCGAAGTCGGAGCACCACCCTCGGCTGTCGGCCTCGGCGTGGGCGGTCGCCGCGAGGTCCTGCTTCCACGCGTCGTGGTCGGCGTTGTCGCCGTAGTGGCTGATCGACTCCGCAGCCAGGGCACGCACCAGGAGCAGCTGGGTGGGGTCGCTGGGCGGAGGGTTCCGCACCACGAGCCGGGAGGCGCTAGAAACGGCCACGACGCCACTGAGCTGGTCGAACAACAGCACCACGTCGCGGTACTGGTTCAGGTACAGGCCGGGCCGCCAACCAGACGAACCTAACACCTCGATCTCGGCACCGGCCTCGGGAAGCGTCCCACTCCCCTCGTCCAACAGAACGCCATGCACCGACACAGCAGTCATCAACAAACACCCCTTCAAGGGTCGGGCCGGGCATCTGCCCGGCAGGTGGAATGACCCCATCCTCACCAGCCCTGTGGCCTCCGGGACACCCCGGGTGGGGTGTCCCGGAGACCACAGGGGAAGCCTGCCGGAAGTGGTGTGCATCGGCTCGATACATTGAGCGGAGTTCGGCAGCAGAGGCGCCGATGGTTGGTCAGCGGAGGTAGGTGTCGTTGATCTCGAGGACCTCGGCGTCCGGGACGCTCGCGCCGAAGTAGTTAGCCTCGAGGTCCTCGGCGAGCCACATGCTGAGCCCTGCTTCACCGCCGGCGAGCCAGGCTCCCTGGGCGTCCCGGACGGTCTGCGGGTCGTAGGCGCGGCTGAGGTGCCGGCTGCGGGTGTCTGCGGAGACGCGCACACGGAACGCGATCCCGAGCTGGCCGCCGGCGAACGCCTGCTCCATGGCCTGGGGCGAGTTGGTCAGTACATGGGAGCGGACCTCGCGCCGCAGCTCGTCCTGGTGGGCCATGGTGGGCCGCGACGTGCCGTTGAGCCACCGGCTGATGGTCCTGCCCGAAACACCGAACGCCCTGCCGGTGGCCTCCCGGTCGATTCGCCCGGCCCTGGTCCGGATCGCGACAAGCTCGAGCTGGGCCCGGATGTCCCGCTCGGCCGGTATCGGGCCCACGGTGGGGATCATCCGGGATACCGGGCCCCGGTCGGGCCCGCTGTCGACCCACTGCGGCCGACGGGCTTCCCGGCGCTCGGCCGCGCGGAGAGCAGCGTCACCCTTGGCCGACGACTGCCCCTGACGCATCCGCCGCACGGTGTCACGGGAGACGCCGAGCCCACGCGCAACCGCCGAGATCGACGCCGGCTCGTCGCTACGCGCAGAGAACAGCCGGTCGAGCCGGCTGCCGATACTCGACGTATCGTCTACCACCGGTGGCCCCGATCAAGGACGAGCCGGATCTGGGAGACCGGCCGGCGGGCGTTCGCGTTGTCCGCCATCGCCTCGAGCCACTCCCCGATCCGCATGTAGCCGGCCGGCTTGAACTTGCCTAGGGCGGGGTTGGTGAGCGAGTCAGATCCCTGACCTGGCCACGCGTCAGCCGGGTCTGTGGTGCGCCCGAGGTAGGCGATCGCGTCGGTCAACCCGATCGCCACCGGGCTGACCGTGCTGGCGTCGTGGATGCGCTTGACGGCCCTCAGCGTGTTCGCGGTATGGGTCCCGATGATCTCCGCCCGCCAGTGCGGCCGGTAGCGCCTGGCGGGCTCCAGCGGGCTGCGGAAGTCCGTCCGCGCCAGGGCGCCGAACCCGTCGGTGTAGATGCCCTTGAAGATCCGGTTGGCCAACAACGCGGTGGCCGCCGGATCGCCCTGCGCGGCCAGCTGCTCGAGCGTCTCCCCGGCCTGCTTGATGTGGGCCTGCCAGGACTTCAACCGCCGCCCACCGACCGGCCAGGTAATCGCCTCAGCGACCCGCACCGTCACCTCGAGCTGCTGCAGGAACGCCATCGCCGCCGCGCTAACCCAACCAGAACTGCCGCCCGGCACCGACGCAGGATTCAACACGTCGAACCCGCCCAGGAACGGCAGCGGCTGCTCACCGGCCCCCAGCGCCTCCACCCGATAGAACCCGGCGACAGCCGGATCCCACTCACACCCCGTCGGGTGATGGATGAACGCCCCGTCGCCCACGAGCGCGTTCCCGGCGCCGGCGAGGAAGCTCTTGCGCCGGTCGTAGACATGCACGAACCCCTGCGGGTCAGCAGCCTCGATCGCCTCGAGGCTGATCCACGACGGGTTGGCGGCGATGTCGTTGTAGGGCACGTCCGGGACAGGAACCTTGGGCAGCCCGTCGGCCAGCATGTACTCGATCGAGTTGAGCCCCGTCATTGCCGGGGTCACCGTGTACGGGAACCCGACCGTGCGGCACAACAACCCGAGCCGGCCGGCAAGCTCGCTGGCCGACGGCTGGTCAGCAAGCAGGGCGTCGTAGCGGCCCGCACCCCACGACACCCCGGTGATCACCACCGACTTCGAGCCCTGATGCAGCTTGACCCACGGCTTGTCCTCGGCCCCCGCGATCGTCCAGCCAGCCTCGACCGCCCCCTGGAAGAACTCCGTCTGACGAGCCGCAGTCAGCGCTGCCGCAGCGTCCTCCATCGACTCGAAAGCCTCCACCGGAAGCCCGAGCCGATCACACAGGTCGACGTCGAGCCAAACCCTGCCGGGCTCAGGCAAGTGGCGCGCGGTACCCCCGAAGCCGAGCCGCATCGACGACGCCCACTCGGCCAGATCGCCGGCATGCCGAATCGCCGGCAACTCGCTACGGGCCCCGTTGGACAACCACGCGGTCGTCGCGTCGAGCACCGCACTATCGGCGGCGAACCGCTCTCCCCTGGCTCGGCCCGCCGCCCGCACCTCGCCACGACCCGCGGCGGCAGACCCTTCCACGGCGGGCTTCGGGGCCGGACGGGTCTGACCGGCATCGAACGCCGCAACGCACTCGCCCGCATGCAGCGGCACACCGTGGCGGGCATGACTGGCCGGCTGGTCACACACCGCACAGCCCGGCCACGGCTTGGCCAAACCGACCCACTCCTCCTCGGCCGGCACCTCACGCTGGGCCAGCAGTCGTGCCCGCTCCTGAGGGGTCGTGCGCTCCCAGCAGGGCGGGTGGATGACCAGGTCGCCGACGGCCATCGTGCAGCGGACACCGCATACGACGCAGGTGCCGGCTGTCTCCATCGCTGAGGCCCATCCGACGGTCCCGGCCCGGTCCAACCACCTGATCGGTGCTGTTGCCACCTTGTCTCCTCCCGCCTCGGAGCCGGAAACGAATTGATCGGCTACGCGCGTGTATAGGTGTTGGTCCGATTCACCCGTTACACCCGTTACACCCCTTGTCAAAGCCGGATCGTCACCCGTTGCACCACCCGTTACAGCACCCGTTACACCCGTTACAGCACCCGTTACACCGGCGGGGTTGACGGCCTCCGGGTCCGGATTGGGCCCGGAGAAGTCGTCTTCGAACAGCGGTTCTGTGTCGGGATCGGGCAGGTGCAGCTGGTACATGCGCTTGACCCGCCGCTGCCCGTCCTCGTAGACCGCGACCAGGGACTGGTACTCGCCGTTGCTGCGCGCCTTCGCCGGCCGGCGAAGGATGCCGCGCTCCTCCAGCTGCTGGCATGCCAAGGAACTGTTGATGTCAGCCTCGGCGACGAACGCCTTCCACGCCCACGGGAACACCGCCACCCAGCCCGACTCCTCGTCCCGCAACCCCATGAACTGTCGGTCGAACCCGTGCATCGGCACGGCGGAGCCGGGGAAGTCCTTCGGCTTCTGCAGCGCGATGTACTGCTCGCGGGTCGGCCAGGCGGTCAGGTGGGAGGCCAGCGAATCCTCGACGAGCTCGAGGATTCGGTCGGCCTCGCTCTTGGGTGGCGCCCAGCTGGCCAGGTAGTCCTCGGCGCAGGCCACCGCGGACTGCGTGAGCATCTGGTCGGTGCCGAGCAGGTCATCGATCATGAGGGCGCCGGCGATGTGACCGTAAAGGTGGCGGGCGACCAGCTCCACCTCCCCTTCGGGGCAGGACATCAGCTCGTAGGCCTGCAGCAGGTAGCCCCGTGCCGCGGTGATCGTCACGGTCCCGGCGATCTGCTTGCCCAGGTGACCGTAGGCCTGCTGCACCAGGCCGCTGGGGCGGTGCACGTCGGCATTGAACAGCCGGAGCCCCTGGGCGGAGTCGACCGAGATCGGCGTCGACAGCTCAACCACGCGCCGCGGGATGCCCTGGCTTGAGCCGGCGTCGATGCCGTCGGTGAGCTTGCCGTTGCCGGTGGAGAAGAAGATGCCCTTCCACGACCGGGATCGCTTCGGGTCGTAGTTGCGGTCCAGCCGGGTCCGAGAGGTGCCTTCGGCGATCTGGTAGATGAAGCTGGCGGTCTGCGCCTTGGTGAGGTTCCCCAGCCCGAACTCGTCGCGGTAGCACGGCAGGATCGCCGTCTCACCCAACTCACCCGGCAGGCCCTGGGTGGACGTGTTCCAGGTCGAGAACATCCGCCCGTGCCGGGTCACGTCGCCCCAGATGCCCGCCACCACAGCCAGCGCGATCGTCTTGCCCTGCCCGGCCGCCCCGGTCATCGAGAACGTGTGCGCCGACAACCCCAGCTCCCTGACGAACGGGGCGATCGCCGAGGCACCCATCGCCAGGGCGAGCTTCGGTGCGATCGAGGCCTCATCGACGATGTCGCGCCACCGATCCAGCGCCACCTCCGGATCCAGCGGGGAGCACTCGAAGTACTGGTCCAAGGGCTCGGCCGGCAGATCCAGCAGCCCGGTGTCGGGATTGACCTGCGGGGTCGCTTCCTTCACCGGTGCACGGCTGGCCATGTCATCGATCGCGGTCGCGGCGGCCGCCACGATCTTGGCGTCGAAGGCGAGCTGCACACCCAGCGTGTTCGCCCACTGCCCGGTCTTGAGCGAGTCACGGTGGAAGGTCTTCGGCCGGTCCTGCTCGTCGACACTGAGCAGGTAGTCGGTCCGCTCCCTGTGGCCGGAGCCGTCACGGCGGTTGACCCGGGCATGCACGAACGGCAGAGGCGCCATCACAGCCCAGTGACCGGGCATCCCCCGCGCCGGCCCGCGTTGCCACTTGTACACGGCCCGCGCGAACCCGTTGTCAGTGCCGTCGGAGTAGCGCCATTCGTCGCGGTCGACGATGGGGATCCTGCGCGCCGGCGCCGGCGGGCCCTCGCCGGGATCCTTGCTGACGAACCGCACCACGTTGTCGGGCACGTCCGCCTCGTCGTCATCGCTGTCCTCGGCAGGGTCCTCGCCGTGAAGCCGACCGAGGAGTGCAGTGAGGCTGGCAGACGGATCGACGCCGCACAGCGCGTGGAGCTCGGCGACCTGGCCGGCGGCCGCCTGCAGGGTCCCGCGGGTCGTCGTGGTCTCCGCCGGCGTGGCGTGCGGAGAGCTGGCGAGCTGCCTGACCAGCTCGGCGATCTGCTCCACTCGGGCGGCAGCCTCAGCGACCCACCGTTGTGCCAGGCGCTGGTCCTCCGAGGCCCGTTTGGGTGCCCTCTGCGCATCCTCTGCGGCCCGGGCCCAGCGGGCTCGCGCCTCCCGGTCTGGCCGGGCCAACTGGCTGACCTTGTCCTTGATCTGCTCGGCCATGGCCAGCGCCTCGAGCCGTTCGGCCGTCACCGGCACCAGCTGGTCGAGGCCGAACCCGGCGCCGAGGTGGTCGTAGGTGTCGCTCTTCGCGGCGGTGGTCGCGGGCAGGTACAGCTCCACCGCGGTGGCGACACCATGCAGCAGCCGCGCGATCCTCGCCCCACGCTCGTAGCCGGCCAGGTCGCGATCGCAGACAATCCGCACGATCACGTTGCGCAGGTCCTCGGCGTCCTCGGCGGTGAACCCCAGCGCGCCGGCGATGTTCGTGGTCGCCAGCGCGCCCGCCTGCTCGACGGCCAGGGCATCCTTGTGCCCTTCGACCAGGTAGACCGGCGTTGCGGTGCGCGCGGCCGCACGAATCTCGGGCAGCCGCCACAACGGGACCCTGAGGCCGGCCGGCTTGTGGGAGATCCAGCCGCCGCGCCCGTCGGTGTACTCCTGGCGGAACGTCTTCTCCGTCACCTGTTGCTCGGCACCGGCGTGGAGCACCACCGACTCGTAGCGGACGCTGGCCGCGACAACTTCGCCGTGGAGGTCGATGTGCTCGTAGCGTGCGGTCTCCCGCTCAGGGCTTACCACCTCAAGCTGCGGCGCCTCAGGCGTGGCGATCTCGGCAGGCAGCCGACCAAGCCTGTTCACCTTGGCGCGTGGCCGGCGCGGCTGGGGTTCACGTCCGGCGCAGTGGTCGTGGATGTAACGGCCGGCCGGGTCGGGGACCGAGTCCTTGCCGCACACCTCGCAAGGACGGAGCGGATCGTCCCACAGGTCGGAGACCTCCAGGCCGATCGCGGCGGTGATGTCGGTGGCGCTGCAGCCGACGGCGAAGCAGTGCAGCAGCACGCGTCGTTCGCCCGGCAGGTAGGTCACTGACAGCGAGGGATGGTTGTGATCGTCGTGGGCCGGGCACAGCGCGGTGGCCTGGGTCGCGCTCGTCCGCCGGACACGCTGCAGCTCCGCCAGCACTCGATCGAACGAGCGGGCGGCACCCACAGCGGGGGCGGTCACGGTGCGCCAACACCGCGACCCGCCGAAGCCGCTCTGTTTACAAAGCGGCTTCTACAGGTACGCTGGCGCCAAGAGCCGGTCATCTATCTGGCCTATCCGAGACGCTCCTCGTGGTTTCCCGACCATTGCCGAGGAGCGTTTCACTTTCATCGCATGTGTATAGGGCGTCGCTATTACGCGCTGAGCAGTGCCTCCTCCTTCGACTCTGCCGGGGCGGCCGGTTCGGGTTCGAGCGCGAGACGCGCAGCCATGATGCGGCGTGCGTACTCGCCCAACGACATGCCGCGGGCGTCAGCCTCGGACTGGTACCGGCTGTGGTGCTCTTCGGGGACGCGCGTGGTGGCGTTCTTCCGTGGCGAGATGGGCATGGAACCCACGTCCACGGCCAGAGTTGGTTGGATGTACTCCGGCACACCCATGTCGTGATGCCGAGCGAGCTCGGCGCAGATGTACTCGCTGATCCCGATGCCTTGCTTGCGTGACTCCTCAACGAGACGGACGTAGAGGACGTCGGAGGTCGGGATGAGCACCATGCGTCGATTGCCGCGGGACCGTCGTCCGCGTGGTCGTCGAGTTGTCTGCTCCATGGGTAGCATCCTGCCCGTCCCTCTATCAGATAGGTGCGCGACACGCCGGGCAGCGCTATCTGATAAACACATCCTGTCGCCCACGCCGCCCTCACGCAGCAAACAAAGCGTTTCGCGGAACAGCCGCTGTGACAGCAGCCGGGAATTCCCAATCAGATAACGCAACGCCGAGGACTGGCCACGAGCGCCAGACCAACGCTGCCACCAGCCACTGACAGACATCGCTCCACCGAGACGCGCCGGACGGCGCGAGCCCCGATCGGGAACGCGGGGTCCGGCCCGGTCAGGCAAACCCACCCCCAGGTGTCGACCGGGCCAGACCCCGCCGTGCGGCGATTCGGCCCAAGGCCGTCGCGCACTGTGCAGGCATCCTTGCACGCCGCCCGTCACAGATCACCCTGCCCGCCCTGCTTTATGTGTTCGCAACGCCGAGCACGGGGAGAGGAGGTGACCGTGGATCCGGTGAAGGTGGCCTTCAGCCTCAGCGTGCCGGCCCGCTACGCGAAGCCGACAGGTCGATGCGCGCGCTGCGCAAACCCCGGGCATCTGACCCAGACCCGGGAGGTGGTGTCGCCCACCTTCACCGGATTCGACGGCTGGATCGGCCCGCCCGGCGGGCTCTGCCCGGCCTGCACGTGGCTGTACACGACCACCGCGCTACGCAACCTCCCCCACCTGGTCAGCCAGGCCCCCAGCTTCGCCGCGGTGAGCCTCGCCGAGGTGTACGTACTCCTCAGCCAAGGACCACTCAAACCCACCTGTGCGCTGTCGATCCCGCTACGTCCTGGCCGCAAGCACCTCTTCGCCGAAGCGCGCTGGGGAACCGTACGCACTGACGACGCCAGCCTGACCTGGTCACCAGCCGACGCCGATCGCCTCGTCACGATCCGGCAGCTGAGAGGGATGGGCTTCACCGCCCGACAGATCACCGAGCCCGCCCCCGACTACGACGTACTGCGCCGGCACCCGACCCACCTGTGGAACCGCACCCAGCGCGCCTGGGAGGCCCTGGCTCCCTGGCGTAGCGCCACCCACTGGCTTGCCCTCGGCCTCACCATCACAAAAGGAATGCGATGACCCGAACCATCCACGAGGCACTCATCACCGTCACGAGCCCCGGCTCCCCCGAGACCCATCTGTGCGCCTCGTCCCCCGCTATCGCCGGCACCCAGCCGGGGGAGCTGCCCGCCCGCACCCTCTGCGACCTGCCGGCCGGTCTGCGCGCCGTCACCTTGCCGGTGCACGAGGTCGGCTGCCTCACCTGCCTGGCGAAGTGCGGCCCCTTCCTGTGCCTCCCCGGATGGGCCACCGGCACCTCACCGGCGATATAGGGGGCGGAACCGTGACGCTGACCGCCCCGACGCTGCTCCCCACCGACGTGTGGCTCACCCAGGCCGCGAAGATCCTGCCGCCCCTCGACGGGCCTGCGGGGACCGCGGAACGGCTCCTCCTGCTGCTCCACTACGGCATCGACTGGGAGTCCTCCTGGGTCGGTTCGCACCGGTCGGCGTACTGGGATCGTCACCTACCCGACCGAGTCCTGGTCGCCACCTATCTCACGGCTTCGTTGCGCAGCTGGTGGTCCATGGTCGCGGCCGAGTTCGTGGCCGCTCCGCGGACACCCGCTGAGCGTGCCGAGCTCGCAGCACTCCTCGAGCAACCCAGCGAGCCGGTGCTGAGAATCCTCCGTGAGCAGACCGAAGCCGTGACCCTCCGCACCCGGATCGTCGCCGACGTGGTCCGGGACAACCGCACCAACAAGCCGGCGCAGCGATGACCGAGCTCAGACCATTAGCCGCCGACGACCTGGTCGAGGCGCTTCGCCCCGACGGAGTGGACCGGCAGGTCTGGGCGGAGCTGGTGGGCATCCGCCCGGTGGATCCCGATCCGCGGCTGCCGGTGACGCCCGCCGAACTGGAACGCTTGGCGACGTCTTGTCTGGGCCGCTCTGGATCGGGGCAGGGCTGATGCTGAAGACCGCTCAGCACAGGCCGGCGATCCGGCACCGGAACTACCGGCACGACGAGTACACCTGCGTGGATCTCTTCTCCGGGTTCGGTGGGCTCACGTTGGGGATCATCCTGGCTGGGTTCACCGCGATCACCGCGGCGAACCACAACGCGTTCAAGGTCGCGGTCCACGAAGCCAACCATCCCGAGGTGGAGCACTGGATCGCCGACCTGGCCAACCCGGAGTCGTCCGACTACCACTCTGCGGCCGACCTACCCGCCGCGGATCTCCTGGTCGCGGGCGTGACATGCACCAACCACACGATCGCGAACACGCAGCGGGCCTACCTCGAGGGCCTGTCCCTGTTCGATGTCGACGACCCGGACTGGGAGGAGCAGGCCACCCGTTCGGAGCGTGACCGTGCGACCGCCACCTGCGTCCTGCAGTACGCCGGAAAGCACCTTCCGAAGATGATCCTCATCGAGTGCACCACCGAGCTGCAGTCGTGGGGATACGCCGTGCCGGGCAAGCGGAAGATCGGCGACGGCACGACGTTCCGCTGGTGGCTCCACGAGCACGAGAAGCTCGGCTACAAGTACAAGATCCTCTACCTGAACTCGATGTTCTTCGGCGTGCCGCAGTCCCGCGACCGGCTCTACATCGTGTTCTGGCTGGAGTCCCTGCCGGCCCCCGACCTCGAGCACCGCCCGGCCGCGTGGTGCGGCAAGTGCCAGACCGAGGTCGAGGCGCGGTGGACGTGGAAGACCGGCATCCCTCCAACCGGACAGGTGCGCTGGGGTGTCCAGTACATCTATCGCTGCCCGTCCTGCACCCGCGAAGTGATCCCCGGCTACACACCCTCGCTGTACGCCCTCGACCTGTCCAATCTCGGAACCCGGATCGGTGACCGGGACCGGGATCTGGCTCCGGCGACGATGGCCCGGGCTGAGCGGTGCCTGCGCCGCTTCGGTGACTTCCCCGCCGTGCTCCTGCCCGCGAAGGGTGTGCACGGCTCTGAACGGCACCCGTGGCAGCCGATGGCCACCCAAACCTCCCAGCAGGAGACCGCCCTGCTGCACACCGGAATGGTGGTGCCCGCCCACCGGCACAACGGCGACGGGCAGCCCATCAACAACCCGATGGACACCGTCACGAGCACCCACGAGAAGGCGCTGCTGTCGACTGGGGCCATCCTGCAGATGGCCAACTCCTTCGAGCACCCGGGCTCTGACTGCCGCACCCGTGATCTGGCCGAGCCGCTATGGACCCAGCTGGCCAAGAACTCAACCGGACTGCTCACCCCACCCCTCGCGCTCGCCGTGGACAACTACCAAGGCGGACCGCGAGGCGCCACGGACCCGCTGCCCACGCAGGCCGGCTCGGAGACCCTGGGGATTCTGACGGCCCGGGTGATGCCCAACCGCACCCACGGCACCAGCCGAAACCTCGGCGAACCGATGGAAACCCTCGTCGGCGCCCCCGGGTCCGGCGGCCTGGGCATCCTGTCATCCGGCATCCTCCCCTACCGCCGCAACACCGTCCCCACCAGCCACGCAGAAGCGATGCCAACCATCACCGCTGAGCAGATCCCAGGCCTGATCACGGCAGCCGGCCGCGTCCAGTGCAACGGCTCCATCGACGAAGCGAAGTACCGGGCCTACCCGCTGGACCGCCCCCTCGGTACCGTCGTCGGCTCGGCCACCACCCAAGGGCTGCTGTTCTCGGGCTGGTTCAAACAGAACGGCTCCCAAGGCACCGAGACGGCACCCCACCCCGTCCTCGACCCCTTCGGCACTCTCACCAGCGCAGACACGACCGGCCTCCTGACCTCCGAATGGCGAGAGGCCCTCGCGAACCTCACCCTTGAGGACTGCTACTTCAGGATGCTCGCCGCCCACGAGGTCGGCCGCGGCTGCGGCTTCGACGTCGACTTCGCCGGCCACAAGGGCTCGTTCATCGTCTGGGGATCCGCCCGCAACCAGGTCGACGGATTCGGCAACGCCGTCAGCCCACAGGTCGGCGAGTGGATCGGGCTACGGCTGCGTGCAGCCCTTCACGGAGAGGCGATCGCCGCATGACGGCAACCGCGGCCTGCATCTGGTGTGGCCACACCGAAACCGGCGAGGGCCACCTGCCCTGGGAGGCGATCCGCACCCACCAGGTCAATGCGCACGGCGGCCGAAGGATGCGTTGTGGGTGCGAATACGCCGCGGCGGGCAGGCGCGTCCCGGGAGCCGCGCAGCCCGAGCGCAAGAGCTGGTGGACCTGCGAGGAGCACTCCACCGCTTACCTGCGTCAGATCACCGCGTGGATCCTCGCGAACCACCAGGCCGGCAGATGGGCCGACCGCGAGCGGAGCCGCCAGTCCTCCCTCCTGGGTCGGACGACATGAGCCGGCTGATGAGCGTTTCGATGACTACCGACGCGGTGTACCGGCGCGCCAAGACCGTGACCCGACGCACCGGATGGTGGCTCGACAAGCGCGGCCGCCGCCTCCTGTCACCGGGAGACCGGCTGACCCTGTGCGAGAAGGTGCAGGGCCGCAAGCCCGGCGAACCGCTGGTGCGGATCTGCGAGGTCGAAGTCGTCAGCATCCGGCGCGAATCCCTACACGACATCGACGTCGACCACAGCACCCACGACGCCAGCGACTACGCGGCCGCCGAGGTCGCAGCGGAGGGCTTTCCCCGGATGAACCCGAGCGACTTCGTCACGCGGTTCTTCGCGGACGCGCAAGGCCTGCCCCGTGACGCCGAGGTGACCCGAATCGAGTGGAGGTACCTCCCGTGAGCGCCGCCGGAACGAGGACACCGAACACTCCACCGCCGATCCCTGAGATCCCAGCGCAGGTGCAGCATGGGTAGCACCGGCCCCCACTCCCCTGCCTTGTCGGCCCGCTCGGAGGTCTGGCTGACTCCCCCGGAGATCACCGCGGCGCTCGGCCCGTTCGATCTCGACCCATGCGGCTTCCCTGGCTGGCCCACCGCCAGCACCCTCGTATGCCTACCCAACGACGGCCTCGCCACCCCGTGGAAAGGACGGGTCTGGCTCAACCCGCCCTACGGCCGAGAGAAGGTCTGGGCCTGGCTGGACCGACTCGTCGACCACGGCCAGGGCACGGCCCTGATCTTCGCCCGGACAGACGTCGAAGGGTTCCGCCGCACCGTGTGGAGGCACGCCTCCGGCCTGCTGTTCCTCCACGGACGGCTCAACTTCTGCAACACCAGCGGCATCCGCTCCCGCCGAAACCCGGGTGCCCCGTCGGTGCTGGTCGCCTACGGCCGCACCGACGCCCTCCAGCTGGCCTCAGCAGCCGCCAAGGGAACCCTCCGCGGAACCTACATCGACGGCCACTGGACCAGATGAGCCGACCCCGAACACCGCCAACCCCACCCACTCGAGGAGCCTCCAGATGAACCCCGCCACATCCATCACCTGGTCTGGGATCGTGACCGCGCTCACCTCGATCGCGCACGCCGGCGACACCCGCGGCAGCATCAGCATGCTTCGCCGAGAACGCGTCATCCAGCCCGACTCCACATCCGTCGACGTCCCGATCATCTCCGGGAACTCCCTGCGGGGCCGGCTGCGACGCATCGGCGAGGAACTGCTACGCGACGTCCTGCTCTACGAGGGCCAGCTGACCGCTTCAGCGGCACACGCCCTGCGCTCGGGCGGCTCCTTGACCAAGGTCGCCGGCGAACCGCTCTCCGGGTCCCGCCTCGCCGCCGTCCGCGCCCACCTCCCGTTGATCGGGGTCTTCGGGGCGGCGGCCGGCGGCCGAATCATCGACGGCTGCCTCGACGTCGGCAAACTGATCCCCCTCGTCACCGAAACCGACCACACCACCGGTCACCACTCCACCCTGTCGAGCTTCGAGATCGTCCAGCTGGAGCACTACACCCGGCTCAACGACGCCGACACCCACAACTTCCCCGAGACCACAACACCCGCCGGCGCACCCGAAGAGACCCAGATGCTGTATCGGCTGGAAACCTTCAAAGCGGGCACCCGCTTCCAACTCCAGATCAACCTCAACCGGCCGACCCCCCTCGAAGAAGCGTTCTTCACCGACGTCCTGGCCGCCTTCACCGCGGACGCCCGCCTCGGCGGCCGGCTCGCGGTAGGACTGGGCCGCGCACAGGTAGACCTCCGCCGCAGCCATCCCGAGACCGGCATGGACTGGATCGGCTACCTCCGCGACCACCGCGACGAAGCCATGTCCGCCCTCGCCAACCTGTAGGGAGACCCGACCGTGATCCCTCTCGTCATCACCGCACACATGGCCGGTGGCGTCGCACACTCCCTGCCCTGGGGCATCAGCCTGGACGGCATCCTGGCCGCCCAGCTGTGGCACCAGCTCAAGCCCACCCTCGATCTCCCCTTGCCCGCGCTCGATGCCGACGACCCCATCGATCTCGACCTACCTTTGGCCCGCTGCACGCCGCCGGCCGGGCCGTGGCACTGGGCAGCTACCTGCGCTTGGCCCGACCCGATACCCGAACTCCCCGACATCCACTACTGGACCGGCCGCGTTGACCACCGCCACCTCGAGCACCTCGCCGCAACCCTCCCCAAGGTCATCTCCGACCGCCAGGGCCGCTACCGCGCCCGCCGCATGCCACTCCTCACCACCCCGTGCCTGACGCTGACCTGGCACGCCGTCGGCGACCCCGAACAGATCCGGCAGATATTGGCCGACGTCCGCGCGATCGGCAAGAAGCGATCACAGGGCGAAGGCCGCGTCCTCAGCTGGGATGTGGCGACCGATGACGGGCTCGACGAGTTCGCCGCCGGGCACCTCTCCCCCACCGGCGCCCTGGGCCGCCCCGTCCCGCCCGCCTGCCTCGAAGGCCACGACGACGTCGCAACAGGCGGGACGGGCCTGGCGGCGATCAGACCACCGTCGATGCACCCATCCCGCATGCACGAACTCCGCCTTCCCGCGCCGGTGACCTCATGAGCACCAACCCCGGACTGGACACCACAGCGCTACGCGCGCTGCGCACGCCGCCACACGACCTCACCCTGATCAAGGCCAGGATCGTCAACCACCTAGAAACCCACGACGGCTACCTCGCCCTATCCGGCGGAAAGGACTCCCTGGTGGTCCTGGACCTGGCCCGACAGGTCGACCCCAACGTGCCAGTCGTCTACTTCGACTCCGGCCTCGAGTACCCGGAGACCTACACCTACCTGGCCCACCTGCAGCAACTTTGGCGCCTCAACCTCGACGTCATTCCCGCCTCCACCGCCCTGCTGACCATCCTGGTCACCGACGGCAGCTGGGACCACCGCGCCGCCGAGTACCGCACCCCAAGCATCCACCAGGCCCTCATCGCCGACCCAGCAAGCCAGGCACACGACCTGTACGGGCCCGGCGAACTGTGGGGCGTGAGAGCCGCAGAATCCGCCGGCCGCCAAGCCGCCTACGCCACCGCACTCAAGACCCACCCGTGCACCTGCTGCCCCGACAGCACAACCCGCAAGACACGCCACGGTGGCCTCATCACCCGCACCGACGGCACAACTGCCTACGGCCCGATCTGGAACTGGACCGACGACCAGGTCTGGGCGCACATCGCCCGCCAACAGCTCCCCTTGAACCCCGTCTACGACAAGCTCACCGCGATGGGCGCACCCCCAGGCGCCCTCCGGATCTCACACCTCATCGACGCCAACCATCTCGACCACGGCAGGATCGTCTGGCTCAAGCGCGGCTGGCCCGACCTCTACGAACGCCTCCACGAACTCCTACCCCGGATCTCCGAGCACCTCTGACAGGGGGAACCTCACCCCGCGCGCGGCGCGTCGGGGTTCACGCCACGCACGCTCAGGGGCATCCTCAACCCATGACGTCTACCTCCAGCGACGACGAGCAGAAATGGCTCAAAAGGTCCTGGCCATGGCTCGGCGCCATGGTGATGTCGGTCGTTGGGCTCGTCTGGCTCGTCTTCTTCTCCCCCGTGATCTGCACTAACGAGCTCGGCGGCGAGAACTCCGACTTGTCGGTGAAGGTCTGCCACGCGGTACAGCTGACCGACCCCGTCGTCATCGCCTGGGCCGTGATCGTCCTGCTCCTCCTGTGGGGAACCCTCTCCGAGGGCAGCATCGCCGGCCTGTTCAGCTTCAAGAAGCAGGTCGACAAGGCCGTATCCGACAGTGAACAGGCGAAGCAGACCGCCGAGCGCGCGCTTCTCCACGTCAGCCAGTCCGTCAACAACACGGTGATGGTTCACGGCGTACCCAGCGGGGTTTGGCGTGGCGAGTCGCTGAAGGCTGTGGCCGGAACGGACACCTCCACCAGCCGTGAGAACCTCATCGCTGGAAAGCTGGCCGAACTCGCAATCGGCACAATTCTGGCCAGGCTCATCGACGACACTGGCCTGGACCCGGCTGTCACCGCAGCCCACATTTACACCCACGCCGACGACCAGCTGAGCCGAGCCGATGCGCCCGTGGACCCGAGGAGCCGCACGTGGCCAGTCGGCGTCGGCGCAGTCGGCGCCGCGTGGGAACAGCGCGTCTACGTGGTACAGACACAGGACGACCCCGGCTTCATAACCAGCCCGGATTACCCGATCAGCGCGGTTGCCGCCACGCCGATCCTCAACGCATCGAGACGCCCGATCGGCGTACTGAGCCTCCACTCCCGAGCTGAACCGCCGCCGGATCTGAACTCCAAGCTGGTGTTCGACGCGATGATCGCCGCTGCGGAGCTGATGGCCCGCGTGTTCGTGAACCTCGCCGGCTGGGACAAGGACTCGTCCACCGCGCAGACGTCCTGATCGGATCAACTGGGGGCGCAGCGGTGCATACTTGAGTCATGACGATGCGAGTGATCACCGAAGCCGACCGCGACGCGGCCGCTGATCGGCTCGTCAAGAGCATCAACTTCGTGAGCCTGACAGAAAGTCAGATCCGGGCCATTCAGAAGGCCACTGGGCAGAACGCCGGAGTGAAGTACTCGGCAGTAATCCCCTGACGCCCACAGTCAGCAGCCAGCCATTCAGCGCGGTCCCCGGTCGGGATCCAGGCATGCCCACAGGGCAACGTCGGCGGCGCGCACGTCGAGCCCTGAGTCGATGAGGACTTGGCGGTGGACGGCGATCGCTGCAAGCAGCTGCTCCCCGCGGCTGGCGTTCTGGCCGCCGCGGCGCAGCCGGGAGGGGTCGAGTTTGCTCCATCGCTGCTGGCAATGCTCCCTGAACGCCTTGGCCTGGCTGTCGTCCGTGTTCGTGCGCAGATGCTCCTCCACGGCCCTCAGGAGCTCGCTGAGGGCCTCCTGGGCCCGTTCCTGCAGGTCTGGCCAGTCGGCCAGGAGCCGCCACATCGTCTGCCAGGACCGGCGGGCGGCACCATCCCCACCCGCGCGCGGGAGCAGGTTGGTACGAAGCGTCTCGGCGAACGTGTCCCGGTCCAAGTCCCGAAGCCACTGCACAGTCACCATGGCCGGCAGGGTTGCAGAGCCGCTATCCCGGTCCCATACGGCCACTCAGGCGCTCCTTCCGGGATCCCCTGCCTCGTGCTGAACGACGAGCACTGGTGCCGGTTCAGCGGGCTGGGGGGCGGTGCCGCGGGGACAACCTCGTGGAAGAGGTGCCCCCGTGACACCCAGGGTGTTCTCAGTGCTTGGCGAGCTTACCGGTCCGACCCGACGTTCAGTCACCGGCGAGGTCGGCGGGTTGCGCCGGCATTCACCCGACGATGAGCACACAGGCTATCAGCCCGGCCACAGCGCCCAGGATCCACGGGGGTGCCAGAGCGAAGTGGCTGTCACCGCGCCGTCCCGACATGAGCAGGATCGCCGCCCACAGCCCAGCGCACAGCACGGCGCCCGATAGCCCCCACAGCGCCTGCTGCCACCCTTGCCAGCCCAGCATGACGCCCAGCGACACGCTGAGCTTCACATCGCCCCATCCCAGGGGCGTCAGCATGGCGGCGACTGCGGTCACCGCGAGACAGCCACCGGCGACCGCAGTTGCACGACCGAAGTTCGTCCAGTCCGAGGCCAGGCCGGCTGTGATGGCCGTGCCGGCCAGGGCGACGGCGGCGCTCCCCCAGCTCAGCACGTCGGGAATCCGGTGCTGCCGGTAGTCGATGAGCGCGATTCCCGCCCACAGCGGGAACACGAGCGCGTACAGCCACACAGGCGCGATTCCGAGCAACTGGACCGCAGCGGTCGACCCGCCGAGGAGGAGCCCGCACACGCAGGACTGCAGCCAACGCCGACGACTGGGCACCACGGCACCCAGCAGGGCGCCGAACAGCAGGCCCAGAACCCCGGCGAGAGGAATCACTCGCCAGGCCGAGGCGGGGTGATGCGCCGCGGTTCGGGCGCGGCCCCAACAAGGAAGGAACGTGGCATCTTCAGCGGCGGCCGCTCAGCCGGCTCCTCCTTCGTGGTCTTGCGGACGTTCTCCTTCGTCATGACTGCCTCCTTGCCGGTTCGGGGGTGATGTCGAGCATCTGGATGACGATTCTGGTACCCCGCTCCCCCGTTCTGCTCTGATACGTGGCCTCGTGAGTTCCGACCACGCGCAGCTGAAGCCCGCGCGGCAGGAGGTGCGCGGTGTCGTCGGTGCCCTCCGAACCACCCAGGTAGATACCGCGCCGGGTCTGGATCTCGAGCACCGCGACACGTCCTGCGGGATCATCGACGGGGGTCACCTCGTGCAGCGAGTGAGCGGCACCGGTGTAGCGGTCGAAAGCGAACTCGTCGCCTGGCTGGTACTGCCGAGAGACCCACGCGGCCAGGTTGGACCGGTTGATCTCGGGCGGCATCCGGACGTTGGAGTACACGACATGCCCGCGATCGTTGGCCTTCTCCGCGGACTGGATGGCGCGGTCGATTCGGTGGATGACCTGGCGGTCACGATCGGTCAGTGCGTCGACATCGCCAACACTGTCGGACAACGCATCGTTGAGGTGCGCCCACTCCCCCGTCCGTTCGTCGAGTACTCGCTCCAGTGCCCGGTACTGCACGGCAGGTAGCGATCGCTGGACGGCGCGGCTCGCCTTGCGTCGGGCCTTCTGCTGGCGACCAGACAGTGGCCCCCTCAGGTCGCCGGCGGAACCCAGTTCGCGTTCCATCCGCGGGTTTGGGATCTCGGCCGGGGTCGCACGAGGGAGGATCCGCTGTGCATCCCGTTGCGCCCTGGTCATGCCCTCGGCCCGTTCGAGCCGCGCGTCAAGGTCTCGCAGCCCGGCTCGTTCGTCCTCCCGCTCGATGACCTGCTCCTGACCGAGAGGAACGGCGACCTTCTGAGCGGGCGTGGAACGTCCCCGGTCAGGATCGGCAACCCGGAACTCACTGGCCAGGCGCTTCGGGTACCTCGTCGGCATATTGACACCTCCTCCACCCCGTACAAAGCGTCCAGCAACGGCCCAGGTGTGACGCGCTGTACGCACCGCCCCGACCTTAGCAGGCGATACGCACACGATACAGGCGGCGATACACGGGACGATACACACGCGAGGAACGCAAGCCGGACGAACGGGCGAAACAGCGGCAACACCCGCTACGGGAACGAGTGGGCCACAAGCAAGACACGATAGGCGGGCGAGCAACACACGATACTGAGACACGATCAAGACGCGAGGCACATACGAGTCGTGACGCGAGCCTCACGCGGGGCTCCGGCCAGCAGCGACACGCGATACCAGCACACGCAACGCGCGACTCCGGCGGGTAGTAACACACGATAGAAAGGCGATAGGACATGCGATGTTCAAACGAGTCGCGCAGCGATAGGGGGGAGCGATGGACCACGATTGGTAGCGCAGTTGCCTTTATGTGCGACAGGGACGATGGGGGAGCGCGACACAGGACGATAGACACACGATACGCCCAACGATAGAGATACGTTGGACGCGCGGTTGGGCTGCGATGCACCAGCGAGCGCATGGTTTAGGGTGTTGAGCGCAGATGCCGCCTCCGGACGCTATAGACACACGATGGACGACCGAAGCGTCGGGCGATCCCGAGGGCGGGTTGTGCTGCACCCGGAGTCCCGGGAAGGTTTGGGCTGGTTCGAGGCGGGTCTGTCACAGATCCGTGTTCTGTCGGCGCTTTGTCTGGGACGAGTGAACCGAGAGGAGGTACCCGATGCCCGTGGTAGAGCCGGACCAGCGGCACCGGAACACCAACGTGATCGCCCTGGCCAACAACAAGGGCGGAGCTGGGAAGTCCACAATCACAGCGAACCTGGCAGGCGCGCTGGCCGCGAAGGGCCACAAGGTGCTGGTCATGGACATCGACTTGTCCGGTGACATGCGCGCAGCGTTCGGGATCAACGACCACCCGGGCAACGACGAGGGGGAGTCCCTGGTCAGCTCGATCCTGAGCCGGGACGCCGCTGCCCCGCCGCCCAGGATCGTCACCGGGATCCGTCCGGGTATCGACTGGATCCCCGGCGGGATGCAGATCTGGTACCTGGTCGTGTCGGCCATCCGGGACGAGTTCCCGATCACGACCCGGTTCGCGGACGTCCTGGCGCAGGTCAGCGGCGGGTACGACTACGTGTTGTTGGACTGCCCGCCGAGCAACCCGCCGCTGCAGGAGATGGTGCTGGCCGGGTCGCGCTGGCTGATCGTGCCGGCCCGCCCTGACCCGACGAACTGGGACGGCCTGCGCAAGATCGGGCCGGTCGTGAAGCACGTCCGCCAGTACTACAACCCCGCACTGTCCTGGCTCGGCGTCGTCATCTTCGGGCTGCCCGCGAACGCGAGCCGCATCACCAGGATCTCTCTGGACTACCTCGGCGCCGCTTCAGGCACCGTTCCGGTGCTGGACTCGACCATCCGTTACCAGTCCGCAGCCGCTCTCGGCTCCCAGATGTCGGGCCGGCTCGCGCTCGAGATGGCCACCGACCGCAAGACCGAGACCGCGCAGGTCATCACGGCTCTTCGCAACGGCCAGGAGGTCAACACCGACCGCATCCCGTCCTCGATCGACAACCTCGCAAACGACTACATGAGGCTGGCCGACGAGATCGTCACGCGTACCCAGACCGCCAAGGTGGGTGCGCGATGAGCCGCTACACGGGTCTCGGCGACATCGAGGACGGGCAGGTCGTCGGCCTGTCCGCACCTGCCGGCCTCGCCCCGATCGGCCTGTCCCGGCCGCCGACAGCTCACCCGGTCCCAGCCCCCGCGCCAGCTCCGGACCCAGGCCCGGAGCCGGCGCTGGTGGGGGAGTCAACGGTGGGGGAGCGGGGCCAGAAGAGGCCTGCGAAGCCCGCGCCGCGGCGCCGGCACCCGAAACCCGCCGCCGTGGAGAAGCCGCCCCAGACCAGACCGACGACCACGAACGTTCCGGTGTCGACCGCGAACCTGATCGACCAGTGCCGCAAGGAACAGCAGCTGTCGGCCGGCGAGGTGATCGTGATCGCGATCGAAGCCGAGTACGACAACCTGGCCAACCTGCTCCAAGGCCCCCGACGCACCGGCATGTTCGAAACGCACGCGTCCCGCCTTCCCCGCCGCGACGACGAGCCCCTCAAGACGATCAGCTACCGCCTCACCGACACCGACATCGCCACCATCGACACCCTGGTCGAACAGTTCGGAGCCCGCTCCCGCAGCCACCTGATCAGCGTCGCCGTCAACGCCCACTACCGCTAGCCGAAGGACAGCACCGACATGACCGCACCCACCCCCACCCGCACCGGCCAGCCACCGCTACAGCAGCCCGCCGCCCCGGACGCCCAGATCCTGCCGCCGTCCCGGCACAAGCGCCGCCCGATCTGGCTCGCAGCCGCCGTTCTCCTGGTCGCGCTCGGCTCCCTGGGGGTGTGGTTCGTCGTGTCGAACTTGCGCGACACGGTCGCGGTCGTGGCACTCCGCAACGACGTCCCGAGGGGGACAGCGATCACCGCGCAGGACCTCACCACCGTCGACATCAACCCTGAGCCGGCGCTCCGGACCGTCCCTGCCTCCCAGCTGGCACAGGTCGTCGGGAAGCAGGCGGCCGTCGACCTGCCGGCCGGCACGCTGCTGTCGCCGGCCGGGATCGCCGACACGATCACCCCGCCGGCGGGCCAGTCCGTGGTCGGGCTCGCGCTGGACCCCGGCCAGATGCCGGCGATCGAACTCAAAGTCGGCGACAAGGTCCGCATCATCAGCACCCCGAAGGACCAGGACGACCCGCCCACCACTGCACCTGTAGTGACGGTGTCCGCCGAGGTGGTCTCCAGCACCCCGCTCGCCGACACCTCCAAGACCCGGGTCGACGTCCTCGTCTCCGAGCAGGATGCCGCGAAGGTCGCAGCCATCTCAGCCACCAACCGGGTCGCGCTGATCCTCGACAACACCCACCGGTAGGGGAGAGCAGACCATGGCAATCCTGACCCTGTTCTCGGTCGCCGGGGCACCCGGCACGACCACCACAGCCCTGGCACTGGCGCTCGCCTGGCCGCGCGACGTGCTCCTGGTCGACGCCGATCCGACCGCCTCCGCACCGATCCTGGCCGGCTACCTACGCGGCTTCACCCCGCACGACAAGTCGCTGGTCGACCTGGCGATCGCCCAACGCCACGGCGAACTCGCCGACACACTCCCCGCCGTCACTCTGCCCATCCCCGACTCGCACGTGAACCTGCTCCCCGGCATCCAGACCCCCGGCCAAGCGTCGGCGGTCGAAGGCCTGTGGCCTGACCTGCTGCCGATCCTGGCCGGCCTGGACGCCGGCGGCACCGATGTGATCATCGACGCCGGCCGCCTCGGCGCCAGCCACGCCCCGACCGCAGCCATCCGGGCCGCTGACCTGTCGCTGCTCGTGACCAGGTCGACGCTGCCGGCGATCATCGCCGCCCGAGCCTGGCTGCCCACCATCGAGACGATCGTCGCCGACCAGACCGGCTTCGGGCTGGCCATCGTCGGAGTCGGCCACCCCCACACCGCCGGCGAGATCACCGGCGTCCTGAAGACCCCGATCCTGGCCACCCTCGCCATGGACCCGGTCACCGCAGAAGTGTTCTCCCTCGGCCTTGACCCCACCCGGCACTTCAACCCGAAACACTTCAACAACTCGGCCCTCGTCCGGTCGGTCCGCGCAGCCGCCGGCTCACTTCAGCAGACCGCGAAGGCCCGCAGAGACCACCTGAACGCCGCGATCGAGGAGACGGACCCGCGATGACCGACCCGCTACTCAACCCCTCCTCAACCGAAGCGAGCAAGCTCGCCGAAGCCCGGGCCGCCGTCCGTCAGTCCAGGCGAGGCCGAATCGTCGTCGCCGGCCCCGAGGGCGCAGGCAAGAACACTCTCGTCCGGTCGATTCTTGCGACCGACTGCCCGGAGGAGCCGGAGCGATGACCGACCCCCTCATCAACCAACCCACCAACGAAGCGAGCAGCCTGGCTGGTCTGCCGCTCCTGCAGCCCGCGACCGAGCCTTCCCGGGTCGAGCAGCGGTTCGCCCCCGCCGTACCCGCCAGCAGGCTCCCCGCCAACTTCCTCACCCCGACGCAGGAGCCTGCTGGCGGTCGGCTCCGCCGCGCCCACACCGAACCCCCGGCATCCGCGGACGACGACTTGTCGACCAGCACAGATCAGGTCGACTGGCGGCTCGTCCGGGAGATCCGAGCCGCCGCCACCGAACAGCTGTCCGAGCAACGCGTCGCGGCCACCGCGAACGGCGAGCCGTTCGACCCCGACCGCGAACTGGACGCCGGCCGCCAAATCGTCGACGAGCTCCTGCAGGAGCACGCCACGAACACGCTGCGGGCTGGGGAGGGCCGGCCCCTCGACATCCGTCAGCAGCGCGCCACCGCCCAGGCAGTCCACGACGCCCTGTTCGGCATGGGCCGGCTCGAACCGCTCCGCAAGCAGGAGCAGGTCGAGAACATCGAGGCCTACGGGTTCGACAACGTTCTCCTCGAAGACCAGAACGGCGTGCTAAATCGTGGCCCGGCGATCGCGAACTCCGACGAGGAGATGCTCGAGGACCTGATGCTGCTGGCCAGCCGCTACGGCCGGCCGTTCTCCGAGGCCGTCCCCGAGCTCCACCTCGAACTCGACGACGGGTCCCGCCTCGCCGCGGTGGCGTGGGTCACCCCGCGCCCCACCCTCGTCATCCGCCGCCACCGCCTCAAGGACATCAGCCTCAACGACCTTGTCGAGCGGCGCACCCTCAGCCCCAACCTGGCCAGCTTCCTGGCCGCCGTCATCCGCTCCGGCCGCAGCGTCGTCGTCGCCGGCGCGCAGGGCGCAGGCAAGACCACCCTCGTCCGCGGCCTGTGCAACGAGATCCCGCCCTGGGAGAAGATCGGCACCTTCGAGACCGAACGCGAGCTCGGACTCGACCAGATGCCCGACCGACACCCCCGCGTCGTCGCATTCGAAGCACGCCCAGGCAGCGGCGAGTACACCGCCGACGGCCGCCGAGCCGGCGAAATCACGCTCCGCCAGCTCTTCAAGACCTCCTACCGGCTCATCCTCGACCGCTACATCGTCGGCGAGGTCCGCGGCGACGAGATCCTCGAAATGATCGAAGCCATGGAGGCTGGTCAAGGCACCATCTCCACCACCCACTCCCGCAGCGCCAAAGCCACCCTCGCCAAGCTCATCACCTGCGCCATGAAAGCCGGCCCCAACATCAGCGAGGCCTACGCCACCAAAGCCCTCGCCGAACACATCGACGTCATCCTCTACATCAAGCGAGACCAGACCCCGCTCGCACCCGGACAAGCGGGTTTCGCGTTGCGGCAACGCTATGTGAGCCAGGTCGTCTCACTCGGCTGGAACCCCAACGGCCCGGACTTCACCGACATCTACGTCCCCGGCAGCGACGGCCGCGCCCATCCCAACGTGCTGCCTGAGTACCTCGAAGACCTTGCCGAGTACGGCTTCGAGAGCGACCAGTTCCACCAGGAGGCATCATGAACCTGCCACTGATCGCCGCCGTAGCCACTGCCTGCGTCCTGGCAGGCATCGCCTTGGCGATCGCCAGCTTCACCGTGCCACCAACCCGTCCCGCCGTCCGCCGCGCGGCACCGACCTTCAAGGCCCTCGACGCGCTTAGCGGCCGCACCCGCCGGATCCTCATCTGGTCGACGATCGCCGGAGTGCTCGCCGCACTCCTCACCGGCTGGCCCGTCCTCCTCATTGCCATCCCCGCCACCGCTCTCGGGCTGCCTTACCTGTTCGACGCGAACAGCGAGAAGCGCGCGTTGCAGCGGGTCGAGGCGATGGGGAAGTGGGTCAGCGCCCTGGCCGGCAGCCTCGGCGGCGGCAACTCCCTCGAACAGGCGCTGCGCTCCAGCCTCCGCTCCACCTCAGACGAGATCAAGCCCGAGGTGTCCCGGCTGGTCGCACGGGTCAATTCCCGCATCCCGATCAAGACCGCCCTGCGCGCTTTCGCTGACGACTTGGACGACGCCATGGGCGACAAGATCGTCGCCGCCCTCATGCTGGGCGCTGAACGGCGCGGCGCCGCCCTCTCCGGCGTCCTGCATGATCTGGCCACCTCCCTCGAGGACGATCTGCGCGCCAGGCGAAGCGTTGCTGCCAGCCACTCCGCCCCGCGCACCACTGCCCGCGGCATCACCGTCCTGATGCTGGTCGTGACCGGCTTCATGTTCACCAGGGCCGACTTCAACGCCGCCTACCGCACCCCGCTCGGCCAGCTCATCCTGCTGGTCCTCCTCGCCGCATACGCACTGCTCCTGTACTGGATGGGAGGCCTCGCAGCCCCTCAGAAGCCACCCAGATTCCTCACCCGCACCGAAGGAGGAGGGCCCCAATGACCGCTGCCCAGTTCGCCCTGATCGCCGGCGGCCTCATCGGCCTCGGACTGGCCCTCGGGATGCTCGCCTTCGCCCCCGCCTACCCATCCCTGCGCGACTACATCCAGCACCTCCAGGCAGGCACCCGGCCAACCCCGCACACCACCGTCATGGCCAACGACCGCACCGACAAGATCGGCCTGTGGATCGCTCGCCGCATGCCGGTCGCCGCGACCCGCTGGCTCCGCACACCGACCAAGGAGCTCGCGATGCTCCGCATGCCGGTGCACCGCTACTACGCCCAGCGCGCCTTCTACGGCCTGTTCGGGCTGCTGTACCCAGGCCTGCTCGCCGCCCTACTGCCCGCCCTCGGGATCCACCTACCGCTCGCCGTTCCAGTCATCATCTGCCTCGCCATCGGGATAGCGGCCAGCTTCCTGCCCGACCTCACCATCCGGTCCAAGGCGGCCCGGGCCCGCCGCGAGTTCCAGGAAGCGCTCACCGCCTACATCGACTTGGTCGCGATCGCCCGCAACAGCGGCGCCCAAACCCGCCAGGCGATGGAGATTGCCGCCAACACCGGCGAGTCGTGGGCGTTCGCCCGCATCCAGGAAGAACTCATCGGTTCGCGCTTCTCCGGGCGCAGCCCGTGGCTGTGCCTCCGGGACCTCGCCGAAGAGCTCGACGTGCCCGGGCTGGCCGACCTGGCCGACATCATGCGGCTCTCCGCCGAGGACAACGCGGCCGTCTACCAGATCCTGCGAGCCAAGGCCGCGGCGATGCGGAACACGATCACCAACGACGAGTTGGCCGAGGCCAACGCCCGCACCGAGAACATGTCCTACTCCCAAGGTTTGCTGCCGATGATCTTCCTGGTGCTGCTCGGCGCACCCGCCCTGATGAGCATTCTGGGGCTCGTCCGATGACCAACTCCGTACACCGCGACGGCACCAAAGGGGGGTGATACTCGCGCAACATCCTGTAACACTGGCTTTCAACCACCCATCCGGGGAACAACTGCAGCTAATCGAAAGGACCCCAAATCATGAAGCTGTTCGTCACCCTCAACATCCTGGCCACCGTCGTCGCGCCCGCCAAGATCACCGAACTCCGCACCGATCCCGAACGCGGCTCCGAAGCCCTCACCTGGGCAATCATCGCCTCGGTGGCCCTCGGCATCGCTCTCGCCGTCGGCTTGGCCATCACCGCGGCCACCAACTCCTACACCGCCCAGATCCACGGCTGAGCAGCCCATGGATGCGCTGAGACCTGCCCGGACCACTGCCAGCATCCTCCCGGGCTGACACCAACCAGGCGTCATCATGATCACCCCCAAGCGAGCAAGAACCGGCGAGCGAGGCTCCGTCCCGCTCGAAACAGCCGTGCTCGCGCCCGCGATCCTGCTGATCATCGGACTGATCGTGCAGGCCGGGTTCTGGTTCCATGCCCGCGACGTGGCCATTGCCGCGGCGGAGGAGGGGGCCAGGGCCGCCGCGTACGACGGCGCCGGCGCAAGTAACGGTCGCAGCGCGGCCGCCGACTTCGCCAGCAGGGTTGGCAGGGGAGCCCTCAAGGACGTCGCGGTCTCGGCCACCCGAGGTGCCACAACCGCCACCGTGACGGTCACTGGCCACTCGATCAGCCTCGTGCCCGGGCTCACGTTCACGATCCAGCAGTCAGCCAGCGTGCCGACCGAGAGGATCACACGATGAACCGCCGAGTTCAGGAATCCGAGAGGGGTTCGTTCGCTCTGGAGACTGCTGTCGTGGCGCCGTTCGTGCTCGGCATCATCCTGCTGGTCGTCTTCGCTGGCCGCTACGCCCTCGCCACGCAGTCGGTGAACTCGGCCGCCTCGTCGGCCGCCCGGACGGCGTCGATCGCCCGCACTGCCAGCGACGCACGGTCAACCGCCAAGACCGCCGCGGTGCTGTCCTTGGCCAGCCAGGAGATCAGCTGCAACAGCGTGGACGTGGACGTCGACACCTCCGGGTTCAAGACCGAAGTCGGGCTGCCCGCCACGGTGGCCACCACAGTCACCTGCCGGCTGGACCTGTCCGGCCTGTCTGTGATCGGCGTGCCCGGATCGATGACCATCACAGCCGACAGCTCCAGTCCGCTGGACACCTACAGGGAGAGACGGTGATGACCAAGAACCCGAAAGCGGGGGAGCGCGGCTCATCCTCGCTCTTCTTCGCCGCCCTCACCGCATCCCTCCTCGTCGTCGTCGGCCTGGTCGTGGACGGGTCCGGCATGATCAAGGCCACCCAGCAGGCAGACCAGCTCGCCCAGCAGGCCGCACGACAAGCCGGCCAGCAGCTGACCGACGACGCCATGACCGGCGACCCGGTGACCCTCGACAAGGCACCGGCCCGCGCGGCCGCCGAGCAGTACCTCACCCAAGCCGGAGCAACCGGAACCGTGACCGTGTCCGGCACCAAGATCACCATCAACGTCCACACCAACTACCACCCCCGCTTCCTGTCGATGATCGGAGTGGGGGACCTCGACGCCGAAGGGCACGCCCAGGTGGACTCCGTGCGAGTCCTGGACGGGAAGGAACGCTGATGCTGCGTCGACTCGTGGTTGGTGTCGGGTCGCTGGTCGGCCTGCTTTTTCTCCTGGCCGGAGTGCCCGCGCTCCTACTGACCGTCGGCGCCAACCCGGCCCGCGCCGGCATCACCTCGTGGAGTGACCTGTGGGTGAGGCTGTCGATGCCCGACAACGGCGGCCTGTTCGCACTCGTGCTGACCATCGCCGCATGGATCGCCTGGGCATACCTGGCCGTCGCAATCCTCATCGAACTCACCGCAATGGTCCGCCGGCTGCCCGTGCCGAGGATCCGCGGACTCTCCCTGGGCCAGTCGATCGCCCGACCACTGGTCGCCGGCGTCGTGCTGCTGTTCGTCGCATCCCCGATGCTCGCGGCCACCGCGAGCCCGGCCCACGCCGACCCGATCACCCCGCCCCACGGCCCAACCGCCACCACGACCCAGAAGGCTCCCGCCAAGGCCCCGGAAAAGGCCTACAAGACCGTCACGGTCGAGCGGGGCGACAGCCTGTCCCGCATCGCCAAGGAGCGGCTGGGCAACGGCCACAACTGGGGCGGCATCTTCGACGCGTCGAAAGGCATCGAGCAGCCCGGCGGCCGCCACCTGACCGACCCCGACGAGATCGACGTCGGCTGGACACTCCGGGTACCGGTTAAGCACCACAAGACCCACCAGGACCAGCAGAACCAACCGGACGCCATCAGCTCGGCGGGTCAGCCGGACGCCACGCCCGCGTCCGGGGAGCCTCAGGTCGCTGTGCCTGCCGCCGAGTCGCCAGCCACCGTCGGTTCGACGTCCACCGCCCCGGCCACACAGACCACAACCAGCGCCAGCAGCGTCCCGGACGCTATGCGGGCCCCAGCCACCGAGACCGAGAGCGATCCGGTGCCGCTGTGGGCGCCGGCTGCTGGGGTGGGCACCGTGGTGGCCGCCGGCGTGATCAGCCTGGTCGCATACCGGCGCCGCCGCCGGATGCGCAGCTGGAGGCCGGGGCTGCAGGTCCCGATGCCGCCGGCCCCGACGTCCGCGACGGAGCAGGAGCTGCGGGCCGCGGCCGCCCCGCTCAGCCTCGACATCGTCGACCACGCGCTCCGGACCCTGTCCGCCAACCTGGCCGACGCCAACACGGCGCTGCCGCAGGTCCATGCCGCCAGGCTCTCCCCGGCAGCCTTCGAGCTGTTCCTCACCGAGCCCGCGCATCTGCCCGCGCCGTGGCGGGGCACAGCGGACGCCACCGTGTGGCTTCTCGAGGGCGTCGACGCCGCCGAACTGCCCGACGAGGACCTGTCCGAGATCCCCGCCCCCTACCCGGCCCTGGTCACGATCGGGGCGGACGCCGAGCAGTCCAACGTCCTGCTCGACCTCGAGTACCTGGGCAGCCTCGGCGTCCTCGGCGACACCGAGACCACCCGGGAAGCCCTCTCCGCCCTGGCGATCGAACTCGCGGTCAGCCCATGGGCAGACGACCTGACCGTGACCGTCGTGGGCGCGTTCGCCGAGCTCGAGGGCAGCCTGCAGACTGGCCGGGTCCGCTACGTGCCCACCGTCGAGCTCCTCCTCACCGAACTCCAGCAGCGCACCACCGCCGACCAGCAGGCCCTCACCGCGGCCGGCGCCGGCACAGTAGGCCAGGCCCGCTCGTCCCGGACCGCACCGTCGACCTGGTCGCCCGAGATAGTGATCATCCCCGGCGAGCTCACCGACCGGCAGCGGAACCTCCTCGCCAACCTCGTCGACGCACTGCCCCGGGTGGCGATCGCCGCCGTGACCGGCGCCACCGCGCCGATTGGGGAGTGGACGCTGCAGCTGCACGACGACCGCACCGCCACCCTCAACCCCGTCGGGCTCACCCTCACCCCCCAACTCGTCACAGCCGCCGCCTACAGCTCGCTGCTGCACCTGGTCGAGATCGCCACCTATGACGACCTGATCGCCGCCACCCGGGACGACCCCGAAGATGCCCCACAGGCCGCTGAGCGGCCCCAGGAGCCCCCGACAGCCCCCGACGCGGCCAACGACCAGCCCGAGACCGGCAGCGCCCCGCAGATCGCCGCACAGGCGAGCGTGCCGGCGACCATCATCACCACCGCGAGCCCCGACATCCGGCTCGTCACCGCGCCGCCTGTCTCCCCGCAACCGGACGTCGCCGAAGCGGAGGAGAGTAGCGGCCCCACGATCCGGGTCCTCGGCCCGGTCGAACTCGACCGTGCCGACGGCCCGGTCGAGCCCACCAAGCGGGCCCGGCTGATGGAGTACGCCACCTACCTGCTGCTCCACCCGACCGCGACCGCCGCCGACATCGACGACGCGATCTGGCCAAGCCGCGCGAAAGACGACAACACCACCACCCGCAACACCATGAACAGCAAGCTGCGACGGTGGCTGGGTCACGACGAGCAGGGCACCCCGTACCTGCCGCTGAACAGCTACACCTTGGCCGGCGTGACCAGTGACTGGGGCCGCTGGCGCCAGCTGCTGCCCAAGGGCGCCGGACGCGCACCGAGCGCGAACCTGGTCGAAGCGATCAAGCTGGTCCGCGGCAGACCGTTCTCCGGCTCGCACCCGCACCGCTACGGCTGGTCCGAACCCGCCCGGCAAGAGATGACCACCGAAATCATCGAGGCCTGCTACGAACTCGCCCGCCGCCGGCTCATGGAATCCGACTGGCGCGGCGTCGAAGCCGCCGTCGTTATCGCTCTGTCCATCGAACCCGCACTCGAGCACCTGTGGCGACTCAGGATCCTCGCCGCCCACCACGCCGGCGACACCACCGCCGTCGACGAAGCCAAAGCACGCCTCCTCGCACTCACCGACGAACTCGGCCTCGAACTCGAACCCGAAACCGAGCAGCTCCTGCAGGACCTGACCGACAACCCCCAGCGCGCCTGGGAGAAAGCGATCGCCCAGTGAACTCCCACCCTCGCCTGCTGATCGCCGGCGCCGCAGCCGCGGCACTCCTGACCGGCTGCACACCCGGAGCAATCGCCGTGCCGACCACCGCGCCTCCGCCGACACCAGCCGCCACCGTCAGCCCGACCACCACGACGAGCCCGACCAGCTCGCCGAGTTCGACCCCCACAGTCAGTCCGACCACCGACTGGAATGCCGAGCAGAAGAAATCCGTTGCGGCCGTTGAGGGCTACCTCCGGTTGAGCGACAAGTTCCTCGCCGATCCGAAAGGCACGAGCCTCTACAAGATGTCGAACGAGCTCTTCAAGTACATCAGCGGCGACATGCTCGAGGCGAACATTGAGTCTTACAAGGCGCTGCAGAAGAGTGGCGAGCACGCTGAGGGAACCATCACAACTGTGTGGATCAATCCGGCCGAGGCGCGAGACTCGAAGGGTCGGCTGTGGGTGAACGTATGCCGTGACGCAACGGCCCGCAGATGGGTTTCAAAGGACGGGACCTCCAAGTCAGGGGGAATGACCCTCCGACAGTTTTCGGTGCGGCCCGGCGACGGCGTGCACTGGAAGATCTACGGGGAAAAGGCTGGTGAGGGCGTATGCGAGTGAGGTTGCTGCTATGCCTGATCGCCGCGCTGATCTTCGTGGGGCTCCAGCCACCGGTCACCGCAAGCGCTGACGCTCACTGCACTCCAAGTGCCGACGGGCAGGTCTGCGGAATCGATGAGGGCGGTGGTGACGGCGGCAGCGGCGGCACCGGTGGGGGAGGCTCAACCCCGAAGTACCCGAAGTGCTCCGCTATGCCCGCCGGCGCCATCCTTCTTCTCTTCGGCGTCTCTCCGGACACCATTCCGGACATCAAGCCCGACTGGAAGATGATCACCTGCGAGATGGGGGACGGGAGTCTACGGCACGCGTACATGGAGCGGGTTGACCCGGAGGCCATCGCTCGAGCGTTGCTGGCCCAGATGGAGCTGAAGCCCATCGACATGGGCATGGTGCCCCGCGAAGGAGCGAACAGGATGGCTTTGGTCGGTCTGCCGGTGTGGATGTGGGTCGACGACCCGACCCGTGCCACGTGGGGCCCGTACTCGATCAGCGCTGGCGGGATCTCGATGACCGCCCGGGCGACGAAGGTTGTGTGGGACATGGGCACAGGCGACAAGGTGACCTGCGACAAGGGCACCGAATGGACCAAGGCCGACGGCAAGAAGAAGTCCCCGACCTGCGGCTACGTCTACGACAAGCAGGGACGGTACGAGGTCACCGCGACGAGCTCCTGGCGGGCCGACTGGCGCGGCTACGGCCAGTCGGGCACTTTCCGGTTCGCGCTGCAGAGCGACCGGTCGCTGCCGGTGGGCGAGGTGCAGGTCGTCGTCACCAGCGGACGCTGATCGTGCGCCGCTCACCCGCAGCTCTGGTGCTCACGGTCGCCATCGGCCTGCTCGACGACGGGAAGGCGCCCTCGGCGAGCATGGTGGCCGAGGAGACCGGACTTCCCGTCGACGAGGTCCAGAGCCATCTCGCACACTTCGTCGAGCAGGGCGAACTGCGCACGATCGAAGGCCGAGTCGTGGCCGTCTCAGACCGGATGCGACAGGCGTGCGGGGTCTGGGCGAGCCGAACCCTGGGCGACGGGCTGAAGTCTGCGCTCACCGGCGCGATCGACGATGCCGCCACCGACACTGAACGCAACCAGCTCACCGCCGCCCTGCAGGCACTGACGGCCATCCACCCCGGCGTCCTCGAAGGAATCCTCGGCGACTACCTCTTCCGTTACGACTTCGTCGACCACCAGGCGCTCGGGGACATCCGGGCGACACCCAGCACGAACTCGCGCTGAAACCTTGCCCCACGCAGGGCAGGGTGAGAGTCTGGTCTGGACCCGATCCGAAAATGGGGCGGACCCCGGCGGTGCTACCAACACCGGCCGAGGCCCTGAGGACACCTAGCTCACGGCATAGGAGGTCCCTAATGGGACACGCTACAGACATCCCGGCATCGACTTCCAGCGGGCATCGCATGCCCCGGCTCCGGGTCCTCGGGCCCGTGCAGCTCGAGGCGTTCGGCCCCCTCCCAGACAGCTCCCACCGTGCACGACTGGCCGAGCTTGCCGCCCTCCTGGCCCTGGTGCCCGACGTCACGCCGACAGCGATCGACGAAGCGATCTGGCCGGACAGGCCACGGGAGGACAACCAGGTCACCCGTCACACGGCGCTGTCGCGACTGCGGCGCTGGCTCGGCACCGACGAGGCCGGCCCGTTCCTGGCTCGCACCTCGCTGCAGCTGAGGATCGTCACCGACTGGGACGCGTTCCTGGCTCTCGTGGGTGGGGATCCGGCCAGGACGGGGGAGCGGTCGACCGCCGAATTGGTTGCCGCTTTGCACCTGGTACGTGGCGTGCCCTTCGCCGGGGTGCATCCGCGCCGCTACGCGTGGGCGGACCGGCTCCGGGTCGAGATGTGCCTGCGGATCGCAGCTGCGGCCCGCGAGGTAGCCCACCGTGCGGCGGTCTCAGATCGGGATCTGGCGATGTGGGCCGCAGCGATCGGAGTGCAGGCGATACCTGGCGACGAGAAGCTCTCGTGGGCGCTTCGGGGCAAGCGGAGCCCGCAGCTGGCGGGTCACTGATGGCCCGGTCTAGGCCGCACGAGGGGTCGGCGGCAGCCGGACGGGCTGAGTTCACCAGGGAGACGAGTCTCTATCGGTACTACGACCAACTCGGGCTGCTGCTCTACGTCGGCATCACGGACCGGTCGATTCGCCGCAACGACGAACACAACACCAAGGAGTGGTGGAAGTTCGTTGTCCGACAGGAGGTCGAGCACTTTGCGACGAGAGACCTAGCGCTGGGGGCCGAGAAGGACTGGATTATCAAGAAGCGACCCCCTTTCAACGTCCAGCACAACCTCGGCCACGCAGAGCTCCGTTCGGCATACTTGGAGTTCAGGGCACAGGGCGGAAACGCTGCCGAGCTGATTCCACGGGTGTTGCCCAAGCGTCTCCCACTCACGGCCACGCTTCGCATCGAGAGTCGACTCGTCCTGGAGTCCGAGGAAGCACGGTTCGACCTTCTAGATCTGGCCGAAGTGGCGCCTTGCATCGTCGCTTCCGGCGGCCGCCGCGCGAGAATCCTCGGCGTCGATGTCGTTGGTGGACGGCTGAGAATCCTGGTCCATACACGCGACGCGAAGGACTGTAGGGGGGCCCATCTGGTCATTCGGTTCCCGAGTTGCCTCGCGGAACGCGTCACGATGAAGCAGCTTGAGCTGGAGTTCTCCCGGCCCAGGCGTTGGCGAGGTCCGGTTCAGCCGTGAGGAAGACCGCCACCCACCCCCGGCGACACCTCCATGGACACCACAGCCGAAGTCCACACTTGCCCGCGGCGGCAACGCCAGCGTCGACCGCTGACAGGACGCTCTCGCACCCCCGTCGACCCCGCACTGGATGCGGGCGACGTTGAGCGGCTGCGGCCCGCACGCGAGATCCGCGATCGATGGGTTCAGCTCTTGGGGAGTCTTGGGGTGCTCGGCTTCTTGAAGGCGGCGACGCGTTTGATTATTGCGTCGGGGTGCTGCCTTTTCGGTGCCGAAGACCCCGCCCTTGCCGTCGAACCACTTGATGACCTCAGTTCGAGGAACTGTCTTGGGTGGGATGCCCATGACCTTGGCGAAGTTTCCTTGGACGGCGTCGCGTGCGGCGTCCTGCAGTTGCTCGGTGTGCGTGGCTGCTTCCCGGTCTTTCTGGGCCGTGGCGGCTTGGGGGACGAGTGTCCATTCTGCACGCTTGCCATAGGACTGGCGGATGAGGAGGCCGGCATCGAGGAGTTCGCCGCACAGCTTGCTGATGTGCGGCGGTCGAAACCCGGTTGCTGCGCAGAGGTCGTTGGTGAAGGCTGTGCCGCCCAAGTCGCGGAGGGCGTGGATATCCCGGCATCGACTTCCAGCGGGCATCGCATGCCGCGGCTCCGGGTTCTCGGCCCGGTCCAGCTCGAGGCGTTCGGCCCTCTCCCAGACAGCTCCCACCGCGCACGACTGGGCGAGCTCGCCGCTCTCCTGGCGTTGGTGCCTGGTGTGACGCCGACGGCGGTCGACGAAGCGATCTGGCCGGACAGGCCGCGGGAGGACAACCAGGTGACCCGGCACACGGCGTTGTCGCGGCTGCGGCGTTGGCTCGGCGCCGACGAGGCTGGACCGTTCCTGGCCCGCAGCTCGCTGCAGCTGCGGATCGTCACCGACTGGGAGGCGTTCCTGGCCTTGGTGGGTGGGGATCCGGCCAGGACGGGGGAGCGGTCGACCGCCGAGCTGGCCGCCGCTTTGCACCTGGTGCGTGGGGTGCCGTTCGCCGGGGTGCATCCTCGCCGCTACTGGTGGGCCGACCGGCTCCGGGTCGAGATGTGCCTGCGGATCGCCGCTGCTGCTCGTGAGGTCGCTCACCGTGCCGCGGTGTCGGATCGGGATCTGGCGATGTGGGCCGCAGCGATCGGACTGCAGGTGATGCCGGGCGACGAGCATCTTTCCGGCTGCTTGACGCACACGGTCCGGCTGACGGCCTGAGGGGCAAGGGGCTGTGTCCGAGGGTGCGCCTACGGTCGCTGGCATGGACCGTGAGCCTGGGGTGATGCTGCGAGCGTGGAAGGTCTGCTTGGACCCGACCCGCGAGCAGCAGGCCGCTCTGGCCCGGAACGCCGGCGCCGCCCGGTGGGCGTTCAATTACGCCCTCGGTCGCAAGGTCATCGCACACCGCGCATTCACCGCCGCCCGCAACCGGGCCCTCGAAGGGGTCACCGAGCCGAGCCCTGTCCAGCTGAAGGCCGCCGCGGCGTCCGCCCGGGCTGTGGCGGGCAGGATCCCGTCCTCGTTTGAGAACCTGGCCGCGTGGCGGCTTGAGCGGGGCGACGCCCGGCTCGGGACGGATGGGGTGTCGCCGTGGTGGCGGGAGGTGTCCTCGTACACGATGAGTTCGGCGATGCGGGACGCGGACGCCGCGTTCAAGGCGTGGCTGGACTCGATCGCCGGCCGCAGAGCAGGCCGCCCGGTTGGCTACCCCCGGTTCAAGAAACGTGGCCGCTGCCGTGATAGCTTCCGGATCCACCACGACGTGAAGAAGCCGACCATCCGCGTGGATGACGCCCGGCATGTGCTGATTCCCACGATCGGCAGGGTGCGGCTCCACTCCAACCTGCGCAGGCTGATCCGGCTCCAGACCCGCGACGAGCTGCAGGTCCAGTCGGTGACCGTGTCGCGGCAGGGTGATCGCTGGTACGCCTCGATCCTGATCGCCCACCCCGCACCCCAAGTCTCGGCGTCACGCCGCCAGCGGGCCGCCGGCACGATCGGTGTGGACCTGGGAGTCGCTGTGGCCGCGACCCTGTCGGACGGCACCGTCATCCCGAACCCGCGCCACGGCCGCCGGGCCGCTGCCCGTCTGGCGAAGGCGCAGCGGGCCCATGCCCGCACCCAGCGTGGATCCGTGAACCGGGCGAAGGCGGCGCGGAGGGTCGGCCGGATCCAGGCCGAGCTTGCCGAGCGCCGGGCCGGCTGGATCCACCAGGTCACCAAGCAACTCACCACCGGATGGGCGGTGGTCGCGGTAGAGGACCTGAACGTGGCCGGGATGACCAGGTCCGCACGGGGCACCATCGAGAACCCCGGACGGCAGGTCCGCCAGAAGGCCGGCCTGAACCGGGCCATCCTCGACATCGCGTTCGGCGAGGTTCGCCGCCAGCTCGCCTACAAGACCGGCTGGTACGGCTCCCGGCTGGTCGTGGTCGACCGGTGGCTGCCGTCCTCGAAGACTTGCAGCGTCTGCGGATGGGCCCACCCGGAGCTCACCCTGGCTGACCGGGTGTTCCGCTGCGGGCAGTGCGGCCTGGTCCTCGATCGTGACCTGAACGCAGCCCGCAACATCGCCGCAGCCGCAGCGGCCCCTCTGACCCTGACCGGCCCCACACCCACCGGTAGCCGCACGCTGGCGAGACCCAAGCCAGCCGCGACCACCGCCGGCCGGTCACAGCCCGACACCCGCGACAAGCGGGATCCCGAGGCTTCATATCGGGTGCCCACGGAGCCAGACCCGGCCACGGCCAGGCCCGGCGTCGATGTGAGGAAGACCACCACCCACCAGTGGCGGCCACCCCGGCAGAGCAATCCGCCGGCGTTCCCACGCCGAGCCGCACCGCTAGTCCGCTAGCCGGCCCGCACCCGCGAGGAGCGGTCCACCAGCCGAGGCCCTGACAGACAGACAACCCGCCTTAAGCCTGCGGTCCGCACGCGAGAGGAACGGTCCCACCTAAGCGGCTAGCCATAGCGAGGAGGTCCCCTGACAGCGGCCCTCTCGCGCGAGGAACGGTCGGGGGTCTCTGATGGGACACGCTGAGCACGTCGAGCAGAGCGGCTTCACGGGTGCGCCGTATGTCAATGTGGGCCCTTGCCCGGCCCCCGCGTTCGGGTCGGATGATTCAGCTCTTGGGGAGTCTTGAGGGGCTCCGCTTCTGGAAGGCAGCGGAGCGGGTGATCGGGCGGCCGCCAACCTCGAATTCCAAGGGTGTGTCGTCCGCGCCGAAGGCGCTGACCTTGTCGGCGAGCGGCTTGACGTAGTCATACTCATGGATTGCCTGGACGTGTGTGGTGGCAATGATCTTGGTGACAAGTTCCCGCACGGCGTCGGCGTCACGTGAGGCAATGATCTGCGGGTCCTCGGTGGTCTTGCCGGCTCCCTCGTCGTGTTCGGTGGTCTTGTCGGTTTCCGGGTCCTTCAGGGCCGGGGTGGCTTGGGGGACGAGTGTCCACTCTGCGCGCTTGCCGAAGGACTGGCGGATGAGGAGGCCCGCGTCGAGGAGGTCGCCGCACACCTTGCTGATGTGCGGCGGCTTCAGTTCGGTGGCTGCGCAGAGGTCGTCGGTGAAGGCTGTGCCGCCCATGTCGCGGAGGGCTTGGATCACCCTGGCGCGACGGCCGGTGAGCTTGGCGACGAGGTCCTCTGTGGTCTGTCGGCGCCAGATGGCCGCGTCGAGTTGCACGACGAGGAGGCGGAGCTGGGCGCCGATGGCCGCAGTGGAGTCGTGTTCGGTCAGCGCCTTGTCGGCGATCTGGTTGCGGAGGAGGCCGAGTTCCTTGGCGCTGGTTGTGCCTGTGGTGGCGTCGAGCACGAGGAGTGCGACGGTGTCGGTCCAGGCCTGGTCTGGTGTGGGTTCGCTCGCGAGCGTTGCCCAGGCCGATATGGTCATGGCGACCCCTCCGTCAGATTGGTAATCGTATGGTAAGTATAGCTGTTGGGGATGTGTTCGCCCAGCTGTTCGACGCCCTGACGAAGGTTCCCGCGGGGGCACAGACTCTTGAGGACTGGCACAAGTCGGCGGGATTTGCTGCCGGCCGGGCTGTTGTTCGGAGCAAGATCCGGAACGAGGGTGGTCGGCCGTGTCTCGATTCGTCCGTGATCTCAAGGACGGATCCGGAGTACTCGTATGGAGTGCTGGCTGCCGTGGACATGCTGCTCACGAAGGCCGCGGACACCCGCTTTCCCACCGTGGACGGGGTGATCGTCGCGCTCCGCCTTCGGTATCAGCGGCATGGACGGTTCAACGAGACGGTCGGCGGAATGGTGGTGCCCCGCCGGGTTCATCGTGGACGGGATCATCAGCGCGATGACACGTTCGACCAGGGCCTGAATACGTTGAGGATCAGCGAGCATGCTGCGGCCAGCTGCATGTGGGTGAGAGTCGATCCGACGATGGACCATCGACCAGGGCTTGCGGCCCTTCAGATCGGCCAGGTGCCTTTCGCGACCGCGGCAGATCTACAGAGTCGCGAAGTCGTGACATCGGGCGGGACTCCTGGGTATGAGTTGCGGCCCGATCCGGGGTTGCAGGCCCGAGTCCCGGAGGCGGCGGCGGCGTTGGATCGTGTGGATCTGGGGATGACGGCCGAGGCCACTGTCGACGACGGGATTCTGGGTGCTTGGCGGGCGGCGCTGGTTCGGCCGGATGGTCCCACGTGGGTTCTTGTCGGCACGGGTCCGGTTGAGGTGGTTCCGGGCACGCCAGGAGTGTCTGCTCCGGTAAGGACCGAGCCGTTCAAGGACGGGTCTCAGGTTCCGGTGAACCGGGCAGTGATCGTGCATGGCCGGACGGGACGGCTGATCGCGGTAGCGGACAAGATGCGCGGTTACTGCATCGCGGCGGGGGACCTCGAGACCTACGGGCTCGTGAAGGGCGCCGAGAGTAGGGTGGAGGGGATTCGAGACGGCACGAAGGTTGTGATCGTGGAGAGCCATGCGGGCAGGTTCAGCGTGCAGGTGTGTGAGGACCTCGATCGGCTGACCGAGATCGGGCCGATGCTGAAGGAGTTGGGGGTCAGCCACATCCTCAATCCTGTTGTTGCTCCGGAGCTTGAGAAGTGGAGGTGGCAGCACAAGGCGGGGGCCGCGCTGCTCAAGGACGCCGGGGCGCGCCTGATCACGGGAAACAGCCTGGCCATCCAGAGGTTCAAGGCGGGGTCAGACGAGGGCGTGCCCACGCTGATGGTTGTTGATGATCCAGGGAAGGGCGAGGAGTTTCAGCTCGTGGCCAATCCCGCTGCTGGCGCGCAGACCGATGAGGAAGATGCCGTCACCGTGCGGTCGGGGAGTGTTTCGTCTGCGCCGCTGCCGTGAGTTCGCTGCGGTAGGCGGATCTCGGTGTTGAGAGGTGGTGTGGCCGGGGCGACCAGCGCGTGCGCGAGTTGCATAGAGTGTTGGCTATGCCCCCGTCGCTTGATCGTCTGATCTACGTCGACGACTCGGGGAACCCGGCATCAGGGACGGTCGTCTACGGCTGGGTTGAGTTCTCTCCTGATCACTGGGCGAGCGTTCTGCGGTGCTGGCTGGAGATGCGGAAGCGTCTGTGGAGGGAGTTTTCGATCCCAGTCACGCAGGAGCTGCACGCTACCGAGTACGTCAACGGCCGAAGCCGTATCACCAAGCGGTTCCCGGCCAAGCATCTACACAACGGCGTCGAGTACTGGAAGGACTTGGGGCGGGAGATTGCCGTCGAGTGCCTGGAGACGCTGCGTTGCAGTGAGGGTCTCACCGTTGGGGCGGTGTGGCGCGAGGGTGATCCTTGTCGCATCGCCCAGACGAAGCGGGAAGCCTACGCGGCGCTCATCCAGAGGATCGAGAACGAGCTGTCCGGCTCGGACTCCCTTGCGATGGTGTTCATGGACGGAGACGGCTCTGATAGCTCCTACCGGGCAACCCATCGGAACCTCACTCTCGGCGATCGCCGGGTGATCGAGGACGCGATCCATCTGGACTCCAGGTCGTCCCAGCTCGTCCAGATGGCTGACCTGGTCGCTTGGTGCGCGAACTCGCACCACGACCGGCACACTGGTAACGAGTTCGCGTGGGAGTGGTACTCGACCTACCTCGCCGAACGCGACCCGCGCCGACAGCCGGCGCAGATCTAGTCGGAGAAACAGCAAGACCCCCTGATCCACGTGTGTGGGGGGGTCTGCGGAAGAAAGACTATCACTCCAGCCCCTCACGGAGAAACATGCATCGACGTCCGCGCCGGATCTGAACACACCGATATGGTCGTGCAGCTGCGGATGTGTCCGGCTGGAAGGGTGAGTTGAAGTCGCTTGGTCCGGTCGACAGCGTCCCGGCGCCGCGCCACGGTCATCCCGTAGGTCTAGCAGCGGAGAGCCCGGGGTGCCGGCGAGGCTCAAGGGCGACCTATTGGAGGCGTTGGGTGCATTGGCTGCTGTTGCCGAGTTGGGTGGTGAAGCCTTGGGTGTCCCAGCGCGCGGTGACGCAGCGGGTGGTCCAGTAGAAGGTCCAGGTGAAGCGCTGGAGGGCGATGTGGTCGTTGCTGTAAGCATCGTTGGTGGGGCTGCGGTTGGCTTTCCAGAAGGCTTCCAGTTTTCGTGCCCAGGCGCCTTCGTCGCGTTTGTAGTCGGCGAGTGTGGTGCCGGCGAACATGGTGCCGAGTTGGTTCGCGCCGGAGGCCTGGATGGCGTTGGCGCCGCCGATGGAGATGGCGAGCGTGATTCCGATTGCGACGGCGACTGTGATGGCGAGCTTTGCGAGTCGTCGCACGTCTAGTTGTCTGCTGGTGACGGTATCGCGGATGAGCAGGACTGTCGTGGCGAGGCCGGCCCCGATGAGGGCTCCGATGGTGTTTGTGGCGATGTCGGCGAGGTCATTGGCGCCACTGCCGAGGAGGGGTTGGGTGACTTCGATGGCCGCCGAGATCAGAGCGGCGGCTCCGGTGACTCGAAGTGGTGTCTTCCAGAGCAGGGTGGCGAACAGACCGAGAGGCACGAACAGTGCGATGTTCAGGGCGGTGTCAAGCCCGACGCTGCCGGAGACAAGTCGGTCGAGCGGCCAGCGTGTGAGGCAGTCCAGGCATGTTCCGATGGGTGGTTCACGAAGGAGCGTCAGCTGGAGGATGCCGCCGAACGAGGCGGCGGCGAGGAAGAACAGGACTCGGCGGGAAACCGTTCCCAATCGGTTTCGGAGCGCGATGGTGAGACCGATGGCGAAGGTCAGGATGATCGTCGCGTTGATGGGGAGGGTCGGGGTGAGGAAGTAGCCGAGGTAGCCGGTCATCTTGGGGCGCAGTTCGTGGCGACGTAGTCGCGCAGGGGGTCGAGGTCGCCGGTGGCGATTCCCTTCTGAATGCCGTTGAACAGCGCGTGGCCGTTGTCGTCGATGTGTGACCAGGCGCTCATGGTGGTGAAGGTCTCCAGGTTCTTCAGCGTGTGCGCGTCGTGATGGGCGAGGCCGTAGGTGGCCCAGGCGCAGTACCAGTGAAACTGCGCGCCTTGTTCTCCGACGCCAGGTTCGTAGCGGTAGTCGGGCTGGTCGGCATTCATCTCGAGCGGCTGGTCGGGCCAGGTGGTTCCCGGTGGTAGTTGGAGGTGTTTGGTTTCGGCTCTGTACTCGGCGATCGTTTGGTCCTTGGTGAGGAGCGTTGGCTGCTGCTGGGTCGGTGTGCAGCCGGCAAGTAAGGCAAGGCCGGCGAGGGTTGCAAGGCCGAGCCTGGCAACCCTCGCGGCTGAGCGTGATTTCAGGGGCATGTGGTCAGTAGTCGAGCGTGCCCGCGAAGTCGGTGCTCGGCGATCCGCTGGTGCGGGAGTTGACGCAGGTGAAGACGAGGCGGAAGCCGGTGTTCACCGGGCTGTACTTGCCCAGGTTCTGGTAGCTGTCCAGGGGCGGGTAGTTGCGGATGGTGGAGTTCGCGCCGTCGCTTTCGCGGCGGGTGCGCATCTGGACGCCGAGCGGGCCGGTGGTGGACAGCTTGGCGCGGACCTGCTTGTTGGCGACGCTGGTGTAGCGGACGTTGCTGGAGACGGACCAGTGGTCGGTGCAGGGGCTGAGCCAGGAGGTTGAGCCGCTGATCGGGGAGGTCACTGCCCAGGCGTTCGGGATGGCTGTGGTGAAGGCGATCGCTGCTGCTGCTGCGGTCATGGCAATGCGGCGTTTCTTGAGTGACATAGTGGTCCTCTACTCACTGGGGGTTGGAAGGGCCGGTCGGCCTTCTGTTCTGAAAGTTGGGCGAGGTGCCGAAGTTGTTACACGGCGCAGACGACTTTGTCGATGGTCTTGGTGACGTTCTTGGTGGCGCCAGCGTTCACGGTGACGATGACGGTGCTGCCCTTGCGTCCGGTGACGGTGCCGGAGCTGCGTGCGTTGCTGATCGAGAAGACCTGGGGGAGGGCGGCGACGCTGTTGGAGGAGGGGCAGGCGGTGAAGTCGAGGTGGGATCCGCCGCCGTTGATGTCGCTGAACGCGCAGAACTTGCCGGAGGGGCAGGTGGAAGCCGCGGCTGCGGCACGGGCGGGGCGGGTGGTTGGTTCGACGGTGAGGATGGTGCCGTCCGGCCATGTCACCTGGTTCCAGGCGGTCCGGACGCCGCCGGGCGCCATTTGGAGGGCGTAGCTGATCTGTGCGCTGGCGTCGCTGTCGTCGGCGTGGGCGGGGGTGGGGATCATTAAGGTGCTCGTCGCGGTCAGGAGCGCGACGAGCAGAGTGAGTCGGTGCATTGGAGATTCCTTCTATGGGTTGAGGTTGCGCCAACTCTCGCTATTGGGCCAGCACCGCGTTTCGTTACACACGGCGGTGAGGAAGTCCGACGGGCGTCTCAGCTCAGGGGGTCTCCCAAGTGGTGTACTCGATGACCGCCGGTGTTGGGATGTCGGTCCGGTCGGTGCCGCGGTAGATGACCTCGGTGGCGGTGACCCGGCCGGTGTCGGGAGAGATCATCAGGAGGCTTTGGGTGTCCTTCTGAGTGGGTGCTGCGAACACCAGGACGTTTCGGCCGAGCCGGTCGGTGCTGGTTCCGAGGATCTGGATGTCCTGCAGGCCGGCGAGGTATCCCAGGAAGGCCTCTTGTTGGGCGGGTGTCAGGATGCGCTCGGCCATGAGTGTGCGGATGCCGGTGAACGCGTTGCTCGTCGGCGATGGGGAGTTCAGGGGTAGGTGGTCGGCCAGGTAGTCGCCGAACGCGCCGGGATTCGTGGGCGGCGAGTCGGGGAAGATCTGTTGGTCGGGGTCGACCGTGACGGTGTCGAGCTGGGTTCCTGGGGCGGGCGCGTTGGGGTCGTCGGCGGGGCGTCCGGCGGCGTCGTAGGGTTGGGCGGCGTAGTCGGTGTAGCTGGTGATGCCGTGGGGGCCGAGGTTTGCCACGCGGCGTCTGGGGTCGATGGTGGAGGCGGTGATCTTGCCGGTGGCGTCAACGTCGCTGGATAGGGCCCACCACTGGGTCGCGATCTCGGTGCTGGCAGACCGGTCGGGTTGGGCGGTGGCGCGTGCTTGGAGCTGGTGAAGCGTCGTGACTGCGTCCTGGCCGGTCGTGGTGATGGTCGGCATCGGTGGTGTGGCGGCGAAGGCCTTACCAGGCTGGGCGAGGTTGACGCTTGTGATCACTACGGCGACAGCGGCCACGGCCGCGGCAGCCCAGATCCACCGAGCCGGTCGGCGCGGTAGTTGAGTGCGGTGGGCGGTGGTGTCCTCCGCGTTGCTGGCAAGGATGTTGTCCAGGTCGGACTCTGCGCGCGAGCTGAGCGGCTGCTCTGCGGGCTTCGCTTGACGGATCAGTCGTTCTGCACGGTCCATGGGCTCACCTCCTCGAGTGTTGTGGCGCGTCCGGTCTGTTGATCGAATGCCTTCAGAAAGGCGCGTTGGGCGCGGTGGAGCCTTACACGCAGGGTGCCTTCACGGATACCGAGTGCGCTGGCGGCCTCCGCGCCGGTGAGGTCGCACCAGTAGGTCAGGATGAGAGGTTCGCTGTGTGTTGCGGGAAGGCTCTGCAGGACCCGCAGGACGTCGAGGTGTTCGTCGGAGCGTGAGGTCGAGTCGTCGGTAATCGGACCGTGGGTGTCGAGGTCTGGTGTTGGGGTTTCCCGGCGTCGGGCGGATCGGTAGTAGTCGCCGATCTTGTTGCGGAGCACGCCGTAGAGCCAGCCGGCGGTGAGGTTGCCAGCGCGCTGGTAGTGCTGCCAGCTGACGAGGAAGGCTTCAGCCACGAGGGCCTCGCAGTCTGCGCCGGCGGCTCGGCAGCGTGCAAGGTTCAGCGCTGGCTGGTAGTTCTTCCGGTAGAACGCAGCGAACTCCTCGGGTGCGGTGTGCGCCGAGGAAGTTGTAGCGTCGCTGCTGGACCCGGGGGAGGGCATGCCAGCAGCCTAACCTCCCTTCTCTGGGGGCTCGGAGGTTCTTCTGGGCATCCTCGGTGGTCGGCGACGGTTCTTTCCGTGCCTGATGGGCTTGGGTATTCACTGGGCCCCTCTTGAGTCGGTCAGGTGACGCATCTGCGGGCGGCCGCCAGCGCCTGTGCGCCGTGGGGGGCTGGCCCGCCATTCCAGTTGGGGAAGGTGATCTCAGCCAGGTGTAGGGCGTAGGAGACCCCTTCGTCGCCGGTCGGCGGCACGGTGGCATAGGTCACCACGCCAGCCAGGGGGTAATCTGGCCGGAGGTCAGCTTGGTTGAGATCACGTCATAGCCCAGGCCGGCTTTCACAGCAGCGCTCCGCACGACCCCGGACTCGGGATCGACGCCGTGGTGGGTCTGGTTCATTCTGCCGAGGTCGTTGCGCTCGCGGGCATCAAGCTCCCGGCAGGTGAGGTCGGGAGTACCCGTAAGATGCGGCGATGAGGGTGCAAGTGTCGGCACGGGCTCGGGAGGAGCCTCCGTTTGCTTGGTTGGCTGTGTGGTGCTGGGAATGTTGGTGCAGCCGGCAAGCAACAGCGCCGCGGCGAGCTCGACGACCCGTCGACGGCCAGGGATCCGGCCCCGCGCGGGACCTGATGGGCAGGGTGTGGTGCTTCCGGCGGGCTCTTGGTGGAGAGTGGCCGGTGTCGGTGGAGGAGTCATCTCAACCGAAGTAGTTGGCCTACCCACACGATTTGTTACACCGCAGGGGACGTGGATTAGGCCCGAGGCTTCAGATCGAGTGACCATGGAGTTGGCTTGAGGGCCACAGCCGACCCGATTGGATCGACGGCGAGCCCGACTCCCGACTACAGGATCCCGAGGCTTCATATCGGGTGCCCCATGGAACCCGGCATCGACTTCTAGCGGGCATCGCATGCCCCGGCTCCGGGTCCTTGGCTCGGTTCAGCTTGAGGCGTTCGGCCCGCTCCCAGACAGTTCCCACCGGGCACGGTTGGCCGAGCTCGCCGTGCTCATGGCCTTGGTGCCTGGCGTCACGCCGGCGGCGATCGACGAAGCGATCTGGCCGGATCGGACACGGGAGGACAACCAGGTGACCCGGCACACGGCGTTGTCGCGGCTGCGCCGCTGGATGGGCTCCGATGAGGCCGGCCCGTTCCTGGCGCGCAACTCGCTTCAGTTGCGGATCGTCACCGACTGGGAGGCGTTCCTGGCGCTGGTGGGTGCGGGTCCGGCCAGGACGGGGGAGCGGTCGACCGCCGAGCTGGTCGCGGCTTTGCATCTGGTGCGTGGCGTGCCGTTCGCTGGGGTGCATCCGCGCCGCTACGCGTGGGCGGACCGTCTCCGGGTCGAGATGTGCCTGCGGATCGCTGCCGCGGGCCGGGAGGTCGCCCACCGTGCCGCGGTGGCGGATCGGGATCTGGCGATGTGGGCCGCGGCGATCGGACTGCAGGTGATGCCCGGCGACGAGCAGCTCGCCGTGTTCCAGCTATCGCCGCGGCTGGCGCGGCTGACCGCCTGAGGACCTTGATCGTGGTGTCTGAGGTTCCGTCCACGGTGCCGGGCATGGACGGCGGCGCCGGTGTGATGCGGCGGGGTGGAGGGTTTACCTTGACCCGACATGTGAGCAGCAGGCGCGCTGGCGGGGAACGCCGGCGCCGCTCGGTGGGCGCCTAACTACGCTCGGCCGCAAGGTCACCGCACACAGGGCCTTCGCGACGGCCCGCGACCAAGCCCTCGCTGGCATCAGTGGTCCGACCCCCGGCCAGCTGAAGACCGCGTCGGCCGTCGCGAGAAGCTCGGCCGGCAGGATTCCCGACGTCTGTCGACAACCTGGCCGCAGAAGAGCGGCCGCTGGGCCTAACCTGCCAGACTTGTGCTCATGACCCCTCCTGTGAGAACCCCCTACCGAGGCGCGCCGTCGGCGGGCGACCTGGTCATTGCCTATCGCGACCAGGAAGACATGGACGCCGGCGTTGCGGTTCTCAACGGTGTGATCGAACTCGTTCGCTGCTCAGGCGGGACCAGATGGTCGGTGCACTACAAGGATGGCAATCGGCGGGCTGATGAAGTCGTCAATCTGAACGGTTGCTTGGTGTTCCTCGTCTCAGCGGGCAGCCGGATGCTCGGGTACAACGGTCCGTGGCGGCTGTGATGGGACTGGTGACGCTCCGTTTCAGCGAAGGCGAGTCGGAGTTCGGGTTTCATAACGAGGCAAACGGCGCGCCGGGAGGGCTCATGACCGGCTCGTGGGCGCGACGGGGTTGGCGGCGTGTTCGAGGCAGCAGACTGCGGCCTTGAGCGGGGCGTTGTGGTCTGGCATGATTGAGGCATAGCCAGCCCACTGCGGTGAGCGTTGGAAGTGAACCCGGGATTTCCTGCCGGACGACAGGGCCCGGGTTTCGCGCTGCTCGGGGGGGGTGTCAGGCTCTGGGCGGTTGTTGCAGCACGGTGATCTTGTGCTGGATGGTCTGGTAGTAGCTGGGGTTTCCGCTTCGTAGTGAGCTGATGATGCCGCAGAGAGCGTCCGGGGCCCAAAGTGCTGGCTCTTGTCTTCCGATCCGGTGGTCGATCTTGAGTGTCGAGTCCAGGGTGTGTTGTTGCCGTAGGTAGTTGAGCATGGCGAGGTCTCGGCGGTCGTCGGCCTTGCCGCGGGACTCGAGGATGGCTCTTGTGACGCCGAGCGTGTCGAGTTCCGGAAGTAGGAGTTCGAGGGTGAGGCGTCGGCGGCGCTCGCTGCTGTGCTTGGCGCTGTGTGGGGTTGTGATGACGACGAGGTGTTCGACCTCGGCCGCGGCAAGGGCGGTGGTGATCTGGTGGTGTCGGCTGGCCTGTTCGTCCCGCCAGTGGATCTTTGCCTGGTGGGGGAGCCGGAGCGTTGCCATGAGGCTGCGCAGTGCTTCGGCTTGGACGGGCGAGGTGAGCGCCGCGGCCATGATGTAGGTGCCGGGGTCGAGGGTGGTGTTGGAGCCGGACTCGTCGACCCAGGCGATCAGATCCTCATTCACTTCTGGCTCTTTCTGGCTTTCAGGGCGTTCGCGCGGGTCTGTGCTTGGAGGTCTTCGCGGGACTGTTTGCTGTAGGGGTCGGCGAGCGCTCGCCAGGTGACGGTGCGGAGCCCGTTGGGCGCGTTGCGGTCGCGGACGGTTTGCGGATGGGTGAGGAGCAGGCCGGTGCGCTGGAGTTCTTGGTAGCCGCGGTCGGCGGTCCGTTCGCTGACGCCGTACCACTTGGGGGTCTGCTCGAGGGTTACCTGGAACGAGGCGCTCTGGTGGGTGTCGTGGAGTGTGATCAGGAACATGGCCAGGCCGGGCAGGCGGAGTTGGTCGATGAGCCCCTCGGTCCACAGTTGGTGGGGGATGATGAAGAAACCCTTGCCGACGTCGTCGCCGTCAGAGCCGGGTCGAATGTAGGCGGCCCCGGTGCCGTCCTCGCGTAGCGGCGTGAGCCCTACCTGTCGGGTGGTGCCGCTGCGCTGGATGAGTTTGCGTTCGGCGAGCTGGCTGACGGCGGTTCCGAGCTGGGACGGGTTGCAGGGCTTGGTGGGAGTAGAGACCATGGCGGCCCAGCGGTTTGGTGGCAAGGTGAGTCCGTCGAGCGGTTCAGTTGCAATGGTCAGAAGGAGCAGTCGCAGCGCGTGTTCCTGGCGGGCGTTCACCATCGCGCCGAGGATCGATGGGCGCGTGGGCGACTCGTTCGGCTGCTGGACGAAGACCTTCCGCAGCGGGGCGTACGCACGACGGGCGCTGTCGAGCAGTTCGGCACGGAGCTCGGCCGGAGTGTGCGGGGCCTCGTTGGTGACGTGGCCGAACGGGTCTTCCATGCCGGCAAAGGTACGGGTGTGGGGCGGCGATGAACAACTTCCCGAGTTATCACGACCGGCGGTTCCAGGTGCCAATCTGGGACTCATCTGGGATGCATCTCGTGGGAGACCATGGGACTGCCATGGGAGAACGATGATCGAGCTGGCGGCCGGCGCCGCTGACCATTGTTCTGGGAACAGGCCTGGCTAGAGGCTCGGCAGGTCCTCACGACCATCTCGGACGATTCTCTCCTCGCGACCACTGCGGGTTCTCGGATCCCGCCCGGATGCGGCCTGGGTCCAATACGATCTGGGGCGCGTCATGCCAGCGCCCGTTCCGCAGGGGCGAACGGCTAGCTGGCCCTAGGTGGGCGGGTTGGGGGCCTTGGGGAGGAGGGACCGTGGCTGAGGGCCGTGGGGCCGTGGTGACTCTCGCGGACGCGATGAAGCGGCTGAACAGGCTGACTGGTCTGTCGGTGGATGAGATCCAGCAACTGGTGAGTGCGCAACCTCGCCCTCCGGGGCAGATGCTCCGGGTCCCGCTCTACGACAAGAAGCGCCACTTCCGGGCGGATCTGATTGCTGCTCTCGACGTGGTGTTCTCTGAGCGCGTTCCCGACTACCCTGCCGGGATTCTGACCAGGGCATTTCGCACCAAGAACCTCGACGAGCTGCGCCGCTTCCTCGGCGACGACCGGGACGTTGGCCCGGTGGATGACGTGAAGGCTCCCGAAGCGGGCGAGCCGGCCCTTCCTGGGCCTGAAGCCGCCCTCAGGGTGTCGACGGCCCCCGACACCCCGACTCGACCGTTCGGACGTTGGCCCGTGCGGCTGGCCGTTCTGGTCGGCGTGCTAGCTCTCGTTCTCGGCGGTGGGGGATGGGCGTGGTACCACACGAGGCCGGTCGCGGTGAGTGGTGTCGTGTCGTGTACCTCGGGTGCCGGGGTCACCGGGGTGTGGATCAGCTGGTTCGAGCCGCTCAACTGGGGGGACTTCTCCGAGCCTCCCACCGAGGGAGGAGCGCCGGGGGAGTGGGAGTTCGCTGCCCATACCCCGCTGTTGACGTCGTGGCGAGCGCGCGTCGGCTGTGGTGGTACGGCCCAGGTGTGGGCCGTGAAGACGTTCAGCGACCCGTTCAGCGACAATCCGGTCCGCCTCGTGTGCGATGACGAGAAGCGGCCGGTCGCCGGCAGTCGGGTGTGCGAGGTGGTGCGCTGACGAGGTGAGGTGACCGTGAGCGCGGGATTCCTGTAGTGCTTTCGAGGGGGAACCGAGGTGTTCTTCGGATGATGTGAAGGCTCGCGGTTGGTCGACGCTGGAGCCATCCGGCGTCACACGGAGAAGCCGGCAGCCGAAAGGAAGCCCGTCATGATCACCATCAAGAGTCGCGCTGCTGCTGTCAGCGGTATCGCGGCTGCCCTGCTCGCCGGCCTCAGCGTCACGGCCACGGCCGCGCCGGCCTTCGCCGGGAACTTCGTCAGCTACGTCAGCAGCAACAGCGGGGGCGCGAACCTGCGCGAGTGCCCCAACACGGGCTGCCGATCGTTCGGCTGGATGAAGAACGGCACTCGGCTCGACATGGTCTGCTGGACGGACGCCCAGTGGGTCGCCCCGCCGAGCAGCAACTACGGCTCGCAGCGTTGGTTCAAGGTGTGGACCACCGCCCTGGGTGCGACGGGAGGCTACGTGCACTCGTCGCTGGTGGCCAATCAGACCGCTGTCCCGCGCTGCTGAGACCGTTGCGGGTGCTGGTCGCGTCGGGTCGCGCAGCCAGCCAGTCCCGGCCAACTCCTGCTGAGGTTGTCCATCCGCTCGACGCGACAGCGCCCCTGCTCATCATGGAGTGGGGGCGCTGCTCTGCGTATCAGCGGCGTCGTCGTGGCGGCGGCGCCAGGTCTGGCGAGGATCGCCACGTCTCGCTGGATGGTCACGCGGGGCTGGTTGGTGGCCAAACTGGACATGACCGGCCGCGCAGACGCTCACCGCATCGCCCGCGAAAGCTGGTGAATCTTGAAGCAGGAGCCGCGAGCCTGTGCTTGCCGGACGGCCCGGGGTCCCCCAATCGGCGGCATGCACGGCCCCTTTCGGTTGATGTGCGGCTTGGCAAGCGCAGGAAAGGGTGGAGACATGGCAGTCATTGAGGTCCGCGGATTACGGAAGAGTTATGCAGGTCGGCCGGTGGTGAACGGCATCGACCTATCGGTGGAAGCGGGGGAGGTGTTCGGCATCCTGGGCCCCAATGGGGCGGGGAAGACGACCACAGTGGAGATGATCAGCGGCTTGCGTTCGCGCGATGCCGGAACCGTCAATGTGGCGGGGTTCGACCCGGCCCGGGAACAACGACAGTTGAAGGAAATGCTGGGGGTGCAGCTGCAGGAGTCGCGGCAACCGGCCAAGATCGCTGTCAGTGAGGCGATCGAACTGTACCGGTCGTTCTACCGAGCTCCGCGGACCACTGGTGAGCTGCTTGACCGGTTCGGTCTGGGCGATCAGGCCGACACCCGGTTCGAGCACTTGTCAGGCGGACAGCAGCAGCGCCTGTCGGTGGCTCTCGCGCTGGTGGGAAACCCGAGGGTAGCCATTCTCGACGAGTTGACCACCGGACTGGACCCTGCCGCCCGCCGGGAGATCTGGAGCTTCCTGAGTGACCTGGTCGCTGGCGGCGTGACCCTCGTGCTGGTGACCCACTCGATGGAAGAGGCCCAAGCCCTGTGCGACCGGGTGGCGATTCTCGACGCCGGACAGGTCGCCGCCCTCGACACCCCGGCGGTCCTGGCGCGAACCGGTGGCACGACGGTGATCCGGTTCGCCTCATCGGAAGGTGTCCGCGTCTGGGGGCTGGGCGAACTCGCCTCGGTGGTCGACGTTCTAGTCGAGGGCAACCAGGTCACGGTGCGGGGCACCGATGGCGCCGCCAACGACGTGCTGGCCCACCTCACCGCGGCCCGGATCCCGTTCGAGGACCTGCGGATCAACGGCCCGTCCCTGGACGACGCCTACCTGGCACTGACCCGGAAGGAGCCAGCCTGATGGCCAGACGGTACTTCTGGGCGCTGGTGCGCAACGAGGCTCGCCTGCTGAGCCGAGAACCCGCCCCGGTGATCTGGGCGGTGGTGCTGCCGATGATCGCCGGCATCGTCACCCCGCTGGTGCCGCCGGTGGCGGCACCGCAGCCATATCTTGGCGGGATGAGCTTCGCGCAGGTTTACCAGCCGGTGCTGGTGCTGTTCACCGCCTCGGTGCTCGCCCTGCAGGTGCTGCCCACCGTCGTCACCCAGTACCGCGAGTTCGGCGTACTACGCCGGCTCCGCACCACACCGGTGCCGCCCTGGCACCTGCTGGCCGCGATAGTGACGATCGTATCGGCCCTCACCCTGATCCTGAGCGCTCTTCTGGTGGTCATCCCGGCATGGCTAGGCCTGCCACTACCGGCGAACCTGCCCGCGTTCGGGCTGACCGCAGTGTTGGCCGCGCTTTCGTTCCTGGCGGTCGGGGCGCTGCTGTGCGGAGTGGCCAGGACTTCGAGAATCGGTGCCGGAATCGGTGGTTTCGTCGCAGCCTGCATGTGGTTCGCCGCCGGGCTGTGGGTGCCCCGCGCCCTGTTCCCGCCGGCCCTCAAGGCCGTGTCGGACCTGACCCCGGGGGGAGCGGCAGCTGAAGGGATGCTGCGCGCAATCACCGGCCAGTGGCCGACCGCCACGGGACTGACGGTGTTGCTGGTCTGGTCAGTGGTCGGCTTCGGCGTGGCCCTGCGAACTTTCCGGCTGGAGGCGCCATGACCACGACCCGATCGTACGAGGCGCGTGCCGCCCGGCCCAACGCCGACGAACATCGGATGCGGCATGCCCTCGCGGCCGCTCCGTTCGTCCTGCTCGGGTTGTCGTACGTGTTCACCATGGCGGTAGGTGGACGTCCGGTCGAGGCCGGCTGGCTGCCGTGGATCACCGCTGCCACGTCGCTGACGCTTGCCCTGCGGGTGTGGTGGTGGCTGGGGTGCTCCTCACCGCGGCACAGGATCGCCGGTTTCGTGGTCAACCTCGCCCTGACCGTGCTGCTGGTCAGCCTGAGCCCATTGTTCGGGGTGTACGCGTTCGTCGGCTACCTCGACGCGGTAGAGACCTTTTCCGGACGAGGCCAGCCATGGGCGCTGCTCGCCGCCGCGTCGATGAACGCCTACGCCCAGTCCGGCGGCCCGGAAGGGGTCCTGCGGCAACCTTGGGTGTTCGGGTTCCTTCTGGCGATCAACGGCGGACTGGCGGTCGCCATGGTGCAGGTCGACCGCCACCGGCAACGAACAGTGACCAGGCTCCAGCAGGCGCTGGAAGATCTGGAGGAGGCGCACCAGATCAACGAAGCGCTGCAGGACCAGCTGCTCGACCAGGCCCGAACCACCGGCATTCTGGAGGAACGCCAACGACTCTCCCGTGAGATCCACGACACCGTCGCCCAAGGGCTCATTGCGCTGCTCCGCCAGCTCGAAGCAGCCTCCGAGGCGCCCACGCTCAGCCAGGCCCGCAGCATCCTCGCACGAGTCGACAACAGCGCCCGCGATAGCCTCGCCGAGGCCCGCCGAGCCGTGGCCGCACTCGCCTCCCCACGGCTCGACGACGACGACCTTCCCACAGCCCTCGCCACACTCACCGCCAGCTGGTCGGCCGGATCGGGCGTCGCCGCCACCTTCCACAGCATCGGTGACCCCCACCCCAACAGCCACGACTCGGCCCTGCTGCGTGTGTGTCAGGAGGCGCTGTCCAACGTCGCCAGGCACGCACACGCCTCCCGAGTCGCCGTCCAGCTCAGCTATCTCGACGACAGCGTCACACTCGAAGTAGCTGACGACGGAACCGGCCTGGACCCCGGCCGCGGCACCACCGGTCACGGGATTCCGGGCATTCGCACCCGGCTCGCCGCGATCGGCGGACACTTCACGCTCGCCACTACGGAAGGAGGAGGCTGCACCTTGCGTGCGGCCATCCCGCGATGAACGACCGCTCAGTCCCGATCCGCGTCGTGATCGTCGACGACCACCCAGTGGTCCGAGACGGCCTGGTCGGGATGTTCGCCACCGAAGCCGCGATCGACGTTGTCGGCGAAGCCGGCAGCGGCCCCGAAGCCCTCGCCATCATCGAACGGGCTGATCCCGACGTTGTACTGATGGATCTCCGCATGGCCGGTGGCGACGGCCTGCACGCCATCGCACAGCTTCGCACCCGGCATCCTGACCGGCCCAGGATCCTGGTCCTCACCACCTACAACACCGAACGAGACATCCGCACCGCACTCGAAGCGGGCGCCGACGGCTACCTGCTCAAGGACGCCCGTCGGGCCGAACTCGTCCGGGCTGTCGCTGACCTGGCCCGAGGCAAACCCGTCCTCACCGCCGAGGCCCTGGCCGTCCTCACCGGACGCAGCAGCGAGCAGCAACTCAGCGACCGGGAAGAGGAAGCACTCCGCCTCATCGCTGAAGGGCTGACCAACCACGCCGTCGCCCAGCGCATGCAGATCAGCGAGGCCACCGTGAAGACCCACCTCGCTCACGCCTTCGTCAAGCTTGGCGTCAACGATCGTGCAGCAGCCGTCAGCGCCGCCTACCAACGCGGACTTTTCTGAATCAGCTGCCGGAGTGACAACAAGCCGCTCGCCCGAGCCCGGGAAGTCCATGCCATCTGCAATCTACGGGCACAGCGGGCACCCGACCGCTCTACCGAAGAGCTCCCCAACTCATCCAACAGCGAGGACCACTCAATGACCGCGACGAACCACGCGCCCGATCCGACCATGGAGGCCATCTGCAACGCGATGGCCTTGGGATATCTCGGCCACATCGAGTCAGCTCGACGCGACCTGATGGACATCTGGCGAATGGTCGGCGTAGTTGGTGACCCGTTCCATCGCTGCACCCTGGCCCACTACCTGGCGGACCTGTTTGACCACCCCGCGGAGGCGCTCATCTGGGACGTCCGTGCCCTTGATGCTGCCGACGCCCTGACCGATGAAAGTACTCAACAGCACGACGCCAACCTTGAAGTGGCTGGGTTCTACCCGAGCCTTCACCTCAACGTCGCCGACAACCTCCGCCGCCTGGCCGCGTTCGACGCGGCCGCTGCGCACATCGACAACGCCGAGCAACGCGCATCCGCACTCCCCGACGATGACTACGGCAACCTCATTCGCACAGCCATCAGCGAGGTCAGGCACGCCATCGACAACCACGACACGGCACAGCGGTCCTCCGCGCCGGGTGCGGCCCCGTGACGCACACGGTCGCACCAGTCATCCGTCGAAGACCACCGGACGCCCGACCGGCCCCGGCCGTCGTTCGAGAGGGGGTTGTCGAGGATCGCGAACGACGCGGCCACGGCCGGCGACCTCACCCCATCACGAGGTCAGCGACGGCCGGTCGGGACTGCAAGGGGGGGTCCGAAGCCGCTCTTGACGTCTGTTCGCCTCGCAGCTACGTTTAACAAGATAGTTAAATGAAAAGGAGGCTGGATGAGTCGGACGGACCAGCTCAGCGCCGTGTTCGCGGCCCTGGCAGACCCGACGCGGCGCGCGATCCTCGCCGAACTCGCGAACGGCGATGCCACGGTCACTGAGCTCACCGCGCCGCTGCCGATCTCCATGCCGGCGGTATCGCGGCACCTGAAGGCGCTCGAGGAAGCCTCCCTCATCTCACGCGTGCGATCCGGCAAGTGGCGCGCCAGCCATCTCGAGGCGGCTCCGCTGCGCGACGCCGCCGACTGGATCGAGCGCTACCGTCGGTTCTGGGACGAGTCCCTGGACCGGCTCGAGGCACACCTCGCCGACGTCCAATCCAACCAGTCGACCGCCGCCGCGCCCGACGCGGCGACGACACCAACCCACGACAAGGAGAACTAGTGACACCCCCCCAGATCGACTTCTCGCGAACCTTCAATGCACCTCGGGACCTCGTCTACCGCGCCTTCACCGACCCCGACCACTTCACGGTCTGGTGGGGGCCCAGCGGCAACACGGTGCCTCGAGACGAGGTCGACTTCGACATCCGGACCGGCGGCTACCAGCGATGGACCGAGGTCGCCGCAAACGATCCCACCGTGAGGGTGCAGGTCCATGTTGACCTCAACCAAGTCAGCGACGGACGCCTCCTCGCGGGCGTGATGCATGTCAACGGGGAACTGCCCGACGGCATCGCCCCGTTCGAGACCGCCTTCCGCATCGAGTTTCACGAGGAATCACCCACCCGCACCCGACTGCAGGTTCGCCAGTGGCTCCCGGCGAACCTCACCAGCCCGAGCGAACAGGGCTGGAAGCAAGCCTTCACCAAGCTCGATGCCATTCTGGCGAAGATCCAGATCCCCAGCAGCAACGAAAGGAACTGACCATGCCGAAGCTGTTCTACGTCATGAACATGTCTCTCGACGGCTACATCGAAGACAAGCAGGGCGCAGTCGACTTCTCCCCCGTCGACGACGAGGTGTTCACTGATCAGACCCAACTCCTCGCGTCCACGGGGACTTTCCTGTACGGCCGACGCCTCTACGACACGATGGCAGTCTGGGAGACCAACCCTGCCCTCGCCAAGACCTCCCAGATGACGGCCGACTTCGCCGGCACGTGGCAGGCCGCCGAGAAGATCGTCTACTCCACCTCGTTGGCGGAGCCCTACACCGCCCACACCCGCATCGAACGGCGGTTCGAGCCTGAGGCGCTGCGTGACCTGAAGGCCGCAGCCACTGCGGACATCACCATCGGCGGCCCAGACCTGGCCGGCCAAGCCGTCCAGGCTGGGCTCGTCGACGAGATCCTGATGTACGTCGTACCGATCATCCTCGGCGGCGGCAAGCCCGGCTTGCCCTCGACCATGCGTACCCGGCTTGAGCTGATTGACGACCGCCGCTTCGGCAACGGAGTCATGCGCCTGACCTACCGACCGACGGCGTGAACGCGCCGGTTCTCGGCACCGCTCGCCGCCTGGCCTCAGCGCCACGGCTACCGCCACGCCTGCCTTCGACGGCAAACTTCGTCAGCAATAGCGGGGGCCCGAACCTGCGCGAGTGTCCCAATACGGGCTGCCGCTCGTTCGGCTGGAAGAAGAACGGTATCCGGCCCGACAATGATCTGCTTGCCTGACGCTCAGTGGGCCGCCCCGCCGAACAGCAACTGTGAGTCGCAGAGGTGGTTCAAGGTGTGGACCACCGCTCTGGGCGCGACGGGCGGCTACGTGCACTCGTCGCTGGTGGTCAACCAGACCGCCGTCCCCGCTACTGAGAGCCGTGGTGGGGTTGGCTGTGAGACACAGGGTCCGGCCAACCCCTCAACTTGGACAAACTTCGGGTCCTGGTGATGCCCGGCATGCGTGAGGAACGGAGCGGGGCTCACTCGTCGTCGTGGTCTTCTTGGGTGGCGCGGGCGATGTAGCTGGCCATGCCGGGGACGGAGAAGGCGACCTTGCCGCGTTCGGGCATGTAGATCAGACCCTTGCGCAGGAGTGATTGGCGAACCGGCCCGAGCTCCGTCCGCTTGAGGCCGAGGATCCTGGCGACTTCTGCTGTCGGGATCTCAAGTTCGCCTCCGCTGGTCATGGCCGTCATGAATTCTCGTTCGCGGGCTGAGGCTCGCTCCCACCTGGCCGGGAAGAAGCCCGCGTCGAGCTGTGCTTGGCCGACGAGGACGGCGGCGCGGGCGTCCTCGATTGTGAACGTTTTTTCGGCTGCCAGGTCCCAGATCGCTTTGCCGTACTCCTGCAGGAAGTAGGGGTATCCGTGGCTGGTGGCCACGAGGTGGGTGACGGCTTGCGGGGTGTAGGAGCAGCCGACTCGTCCTGCGGGGATCTCGAGGGCTTCTCGGGCCGCTTCGTCGGCCAGGGGGCCGATCACTGAGTAGCTGAACAGCCGCTCGGCGTACGAGCGCGAGGCGGTGAGGGTGGCCGGTAGGTTCGGCAGGCCGGTGCCGATCAGGTAGAACGGCAGTGCTTGCTGCTGTGCCTTGTGCTGGGCGACGATCAGTGCGCTCAGCAGTTCGGGGTCAAGGTCTTGCATTTCGTCGACGAAGATCGCGAA
>Ga0102832_1000506_pt1 | contig 59764 bp, 53 predicted proteins | sample EBPBio282013_DNA_FD_88942 | JGI IMG/M metagenome (GOLD analysis project Ga0102832, IMG submission 88942) | Wastewater treatment Type I Accumulibacter community from EBPR Bioreactor in Madison, WI, USA - Reactor 2_5/28/2013_ DNA (Illumina Assembly) | ecosystem: Engineered > Bioreactor > EBPR >...
TGCGCGATGTCGCGTCCCACGATCACGGTGCCGTTCAGGCTCAGCCGGGTCTTCACCGGGTACTTGCTCAGCTCGGCCAGGATCTCCGGCATCGGACGACCGAGGTCGATCTCGACCACGTCCCCACCCTCGAGGTGCTCGTCGGTGACCTCCGGCATGAAGTGCGCGGGCTCGGTCTCGAGCTGCTCGATGAACACGCCCTCGGGCGTGATCTTGGCCAGGCACTGCCGGTCGGCCGAGCAGGACACCGAAATCGCCACCGGCAGGGACGCGCCGTGGCGCGGCAGCCGCACGACCCGGACGTCGTGGCAGAAGTACTTGCCGCCGAACTGGGCGCCGATGCCCATCTGGCGGGTCAGCTCCAGCACCTCCTCCTCCAGGGCGAGGTCACGGAAGCCGTGCGCGCTCATCGACCCTTCGGTGGGCAGCCCGTCCAGGTACTTGGCGGACGCGTACTTGGCGGTCTTCAGCGCGAACTCCGCCGAGGTGCCGCCGACGACGATCGCCAGGTGGTACGGCGGGCAGGCGGCCGTCCCGAGCGAGCGGATCTTCTCGTCGAGGAACTTCATCATCGACGCCGGGTTCAGGATCGCCTTGGTCTCCTGGTACAGGTAGCTCTTGTTCGCCGAGCCGCCGCCCTTGGCCATGAACAGGAATTTGTAGGTGTTCTCGTGCCCGGGGGCGGTGTCGGCGTACAGCTCGATCTGCGCCGGCAGGTTCGAGCCGGTGTTCTTCTCCTCCCACATGGTCAGCGGAGCGTTCATCGAGTACCGCAGGTTCAACCGGGTGTAGGCGTCGTAGATGCCCTGGCTGAGGGGACGCTCGTCCGTCCCGGCGGTGAGCACCTGCTGGCCACGCTTGCCCATCACGATCGCCGTGCCGGTGTCCTGGCACATCGGCAGGATGCCGCCGGCCGCGATGTTGGCGTTCTTCATCAGGTCGAGCGCGACGAACTTGTCGTTGGGGCTGGCCTCGGGGTCGTCGAGGATCTTCCGCAGCTGGGCGAGGTGCGCGGGACGCAGGTAGTGCGCGATGTCGTGCATGGCGGTCTCCGCCAGCAGCTCCAGCGCCTCGGGGGCGACCTTCAGGAACGTGCGCCCGTCCGGGCCTTCGACGGTCTCCACGCCTTCGGTGGTGAGGAGCCGGTAGGGGGTGGTGTCCTCCCCGATCGGCAGCATGTCCTCGTACCGGAATTCAGCCATGACACTCCTTTGTTAACCGTCGAACATCTTTCCACGACCCGTCGGCGGACATGCCCGAACCGGGATAGCCGGACGCGGTCATGGGTAACATCAAAGGTGTGCCGACGACGAGGTCGGCGACCCGTAGGCGGAGGTTCGATGTTCGGTCAGCCCCAGTTCGCGGCCATGAACTCGTTGGTCAACGACGTGTTCGAGGCCGAGAAGATCCTGGTGGTAGCCCACCGTGGCAGTGGCGGCGGCAGCGTCGCAGTGAACACCGAGCTCGCGGTGAGAGCGGCCCTGCTCCAGGGCGCGGGAATGGTCGAGCTGGACGTGACCGCGTCCAGCGACGGCGAGTTCTACTGCTTCCACGACGGCTACGAGCCGGAGGAGCTCGGCATCGAGCGGAACCTCCAGACGATGACCTCGGCCGAGATCGACAGGGCGTCCTACCAATGGGTGGACCGGCCCGGACGCATCGCGCGGGTCGAGCGGCTGCTGCCGCTGCTGAAGGGGTTCAAGGACACCCGGGCGCTGTTCAACCTCGACCGCTCCTGGTGGCGCTGGCCGAACCTGCTGAAGGCGATCGACGGGCTGTACATGGCGCACCAGCTGGTGATCAAGTGCCCGGCCTGGGAGAAGGCGGCCCTGCTGCGGCTGCGTGAGTTCGGAGTGAAGTTCCCGTTCGTGCCGATCTGCCAGAGCCCGGACGACGTCTACCGGGTGCTGGCCGACCCGCAGCTCAACACGATCGGGGTGGAGCTGATCACCACCACCGACCAGCACCCGTGGTTCTCGGCGTCGGTGGTGGACGAGTTCCACGACCGCGGCCTGTTCGTGTTCGTGAACACGGTGACGCTGACGACCGGCATCCCGCTGTTCGGCGGCCACGACGACGAGCTGGCGATCGCCTCCTCGCCCGAGGCCGCCTACGGCCCGTTGCTCGCGCTCGGCGTGGACGCGATCCAGACCGACTGGCCGGCGATCGTCCGCGACTACCGGGACACCTGGTTGGCGACGAGCGGACGCCGGGTGGCGGTCAGCCCGTCCGCCGTCCCCGTCGACGCCGGCTGAGCTCCCTCCGCTCCTCCTACGCGTCCGGACCGTACCGGGGACGGTTCCTGTCTCGGTCCGGGACCGAGTTGGGAACCGTCCCCGATTCGGTCCCCAGCAGGGTGTCGTGGTTCCCGGGGACGGGGCGCAGCACCATCCACAGGCCGGCGACGAGGCCGGCCAGGAACAGCGGGTCGCCCAGCGTCGAGTCGCCCAGCGTGCCCCAGGGGGTCGGGTCGGCGTCGGTGCCCAGCCCGCGTCCCAGCGTCACGTAGGCCACGCCGGTGGTGGCGAACAGCGTGTTGGCCAGGAACAGCAGCACCCGCGTCGACTGCGGGTAGCGCTTCGAGGAGTGATAAGTCACCTGCGCCTCGGTGAGCACCCGCCAGGCCAGGCCGAAGACCAGCACGACCGAGCCGCTGAACGCGAGCGCGAAGCCCACCGGGTCCTCGAGCAGGTCGCGGTGCGGGTAGAGCACGGTCAGCAGCACGACCGTCATCACGCCCACCGCGGTGCCCCGGTCGAACCGTCGCCGGGCCAGCGCGAGCAGCGCGGCGACGAGCGCGACCGCGGACGCGATCAGCCCCATGCCCTCGGTGCTGCGATCGTGCAGGAACTCCAGTCCCGGGACCAGGCCGAACAGGTCGAGCAGCACCAGCACGGCGAACGCACCGAGCGCCACCGCCTCGGCCAGCCGCGACCGGGCGCTGAGGCGCCAGGCGATCACCAGCACGACGACGCCGAGCACGCCGCGCAGCCACAGGCCGGGGCTGTTGTCCATCACCAGGTTCAGGGCCTCGTCGATCACGCGCGCGAGATCGGCCTGCCCGGTGACCTTGGCCACCTCGCGCGAGACGATGAACGGGAACGTGATCACCACCAGCACGGTCATCGCGACCGCGAGCGGGTAGAGCCAGGCACCCCACACCTCCGGGTAGTGCCGCGGCTGCGGCGGGGTGCCCTGCCCGGCACGTCGCAGCCACAGCGCCACCACCCCCACCCCGAGCACCAGCGCGACCAGCCCGCCGCCGATCGCGGGCGCCGTGTACTGGTCCGTCCCGATCCCCTGCCAGATCGAGACCCCCAGCCACACCACCGACAGCCCGAAACCAACCGCGAACAGGCCGACGCCGACCGGACGGGACGCCGTCGCCTGCGCGCCGGTCACCACGATCTGGGCGGGTGCGCTGCCGGCCACCATCACCGCGGGCAGGATCAGGGGTTGGAGGCTGAGCAGGGCGCCCTCCAGGATGGACGGCCGCAGGTCGATGCCCCACGCGACTCCGCCGGCCATGAACGCCCCCGGCAGCACGGTCGCGACCAGGAGCAGGGCCGCGACGACCACGAACTCCCACCACGCGTACTGCCGGCGCGCCCGCACGAACGTGAACACCACGAGGGCGAGGTAGGCGACCACCGACACCGTCAGGAGCAGCGGGTTGGTCCAGGCCCGGACGTTGAAGAACACCGCCACCGAACCGGCCAGCATCAGCAGCACGAGCCGCAGCCACCAGACGACGTGCAGCGCCGCGGTGCTCGCCATCGCCAGCGACAGCAGGACGCCGACCATCAGCAGGGGCAGCGTGATCGACGGGACGCCGCTGAGCGAGTTCATCCCGACGCTCAGCTGGCCCCACTGCCGCAGCGGCACCGCGAACACGATGGCCAGGCCGAGCAGCGCGAAGACCACCAGGGTGGCCAGGCCGACCTCGCGCAGGCCACGGGGCCAGGGCAGCCGCGGGCGTCCGTCCCGCACCGGTTCGACGAAGGTGATCCGAAGGGTGTCGCGGATCGCGCGGACGATCTCGGAGATCCAGGTGTTCATGACAGTGTCCCCAGTTCGAGGCTCGTCCCGGTGTAGACCAGCACCCGTTGCCCGGAGGCGACCAGGTACGGCGTGCCGACGCTGACCGCCACCGGCAGGGCCCACTCCTTCACCGGCGAGCCCTGCTCGTCGAACAGCAGCAGGCGGGTTTCGGTGAGCAGCAGCGCGCGGGTGCCGCCGCCGATGCCGGCGAGGGTGCGGGAGCCGCTCCAGCTCCACCGCCGTTCGCCGGTCAGCGGGTCGAGGGCGACGGTCGTGTCGGCGTCCCGCAGCAGCACCAGGTGGTCGAGGGCGATCACGTCCTTGGCGACGGTGAACTCGCGGACGCGCCACAGCCGGCCGCCGTCGGCCAGCGACCGCGCCTGCACGCGGGCACCCCCCGCCTCGGGCAGCACCACGACCGCGTCGCCGTCGGCCGGCGTCCAGACCGTGAACCGTTGGACCGGGTTCGCCTCGACGGTCCAGACCTCGTTGCCGTCGGGGTCGAGGCACGTGAGCTGGCCGGCCTGGTCGATGACCACCACCCGGTCGGCGGTGGCCACCGGGGCGACCCGGATCTCGGCCGACGACGTCCAACTCCAACGCTCGGCGCCGGTGCCCAGGTCGTAGGCGGTGACCCGTCCGTCGAGGGTGGGCACGACCACCAGGTCGCCGAGGCGGGCGGGCGTGACGATCGCCACGTCGCTGAGGTGCTGCTGCCACAGCCAGCGCCCGGACGGCCCGTAGGCGACGAGGTGGCGGCCGCTGCCGGTCGCGATGGTGATGGTGCCGAACGTGGTCGTCGCGGTGTTCCGTCCGCCCGGCCGCGCGTTCCAGCGGATCGATGCGGGCTCCCCGGTCGCGTCGACGGCGATCACGTCCTGGGTGACCTGGCTGTTGACGACGACCGTGCCGTCGGGCAGCAGCGCGGGGGCTGACACCGGGGCCACCTGCGGGGCGTTGACGCCGACGGTGTTGACGGTGCGGCTGCGGAACGTGAGCTGGTCGGCGCGGCTCCAGTCGAGGGCGACGGCCGACGGGGAGACCGGCTCGGACGGCGTGGTGGGGACGCTGGTGTCCGCGTGCCAGGCGCCGTCCAGCGTCTGGAAGGAGAGGATGCCGGCGTGCCGGCACCAGGTGGCTTCCGACGTGGCGGTGGGCAGGGTGCCGATGCGTTCGCGCATGGTGACCACCACGCAGCCGCGCGGGATCAGGGCCGGGTCGTCGGGGGTGCGCGCGTCGTAGTCGGCGCTGTACTCGAGCCGCTCGGACCCGGACGCGGTGGTCTGCACGACGGTGCCGATCGACGTCCACCGGGAGCCGGCGGCCATCGCGGCGGGCACGTCGAGCCGGCCGGGCACGTAGATGCGGGTGGCGCCGGCGGACGGCGCTTCCACCTCGGTGCGGACGCCGTCCGCCGCCACGGTGAGCAGGTCGTCCTCGCGTCCGAGCACGTCACCGGTGGGGGACGCGCTGACGTTGACCACCCGTGCGACGGACGCGGTCTCCCACTCGACCTGGGTCTCGCCCAGCCAGTAGAGGAACTGCGGCGGACCCGACCCGAGCAGCGACACGGCCTGGTCGAGCGCCCACTCGGTGGAGATCGTGCCGCCCGGCCCGCTGTAGCGCACCCGGGTGCCGTCCGGCGGCAGCCAGGCGGCCGCACCGGAGTCGGGGAAGGCGGGGGGACGGCCCAGCAGGGCGCTGGCGGCGAACAGGGCCACCACGACCACGCCCACCCAGATCGCGGGCGCCCGCCCCGGGTCGCGTACCGGGGAGCTCGCCATTCGCGCAGCCTACTGAGCGCCCGCCTCCGGCGGGAGTACCGCCGACCGTCCGCTCCGGCGCAAACGCCCCCGAAGTTGACAAACGCCCCCGAAGTTTCGGGGGCGTTTGTCAACTTCGGGGGCGTCTGTGGGGAGGCCCCGGAGAGAGCGGACGGAGGGCCCCGGAGCCGGTTGTGTTGGTGGGGAGGGAGGGTCTGGGCGGACGCCTCAGGCGCGGGCGCGCTGGCGTCCCTCGATCACTTCCTGGCACAGCCGCACGGTCTCGGGGAGCAGGTCGACCTCGAGCGCGCGGGCCTGCAGGGTGACCTGGGTGACCAGCCGCTCGACCTCGGCGGCGTTGCCCGCCCGGTGCTCGGTGCGGATCCGGGCGCACATCAGCTGTTCGTCCTCGGCAGCCACGGTCAGCGCCCGCGACGCCGCCCACCGGGCGAGGTCGATGTCTCCCCTGGCCAGCGCACGGTCGGCGAGCACCAGGCCGACATCGCGCAGCGCGCAGGAGATGTCGGTCCGCAGTTCCTCGGCCCAGTGCCACTGGGACGGGGCGGCGTCGGCGAGCGGGGCACCGCGCACCAGGTCGAGGGCGGCGACCAGCGTGCCCTCCCCGACCTGGTCGACACCCGGGGCGAGCAGCGCCTGGAGCCGCTGCCAGTCCGACGTCACGCCCGGGTGCAGGAAGATGCGGCCCGAGTAGGCGTCGGGCAGGTACGCGGTGCCGTCGGGAGCGACGCCCAGCCACGTGCGCAGCCGGCTGAGGTTCGACCGGCGGGTGCTCTCGGCCACCATCAGGGCGTCGCTCATGGCGGTGGCGGTGGTGCCGGGGTGCTCGACGAGCCAGGTGCAGGCCTCGATCAACTGCTGGCGGGAGCGCGTGGGCTCCGGCCCGGGTGCGCCGCGCAGGCCGGTGGGCCCGATCAGCAGCACCTCGGGGTGCGCGGTCGCGGCGACCAGTCGAACGATGTCCACCTCATCCCCTCCTGGTTCGGCCCCTGCCACCCGCCGGGGCAGGGTGAGCACGTTGTCGCGGGCGGCGTCCTCGGGTGCGCCCCACCACGGCGCGGGCGTCGTCGACGGGTCGTCGGCGGCGCGGAGCAACCCGGCGACGCCGGCGCGGGTGGCTTCGGGGATCGCGTGGGCGAACAGGCGCCCCGGTGCCCCGGCCAGCTGGCCGCTGGGTGCGTCGGTGTCGCCACCGACCAGCCACCGGGCGGACGGCGCGTCCGCGGCGACGAGGATCGCCGCGACCCCGGACGCCGGGCCGGCCAGGAGGACGTCGAGCTCCGCCGCGAGCCGGGCGGGCGTCGCCCCGAGCAGGCACAGGACGACCGGTGCGACGGCGTCCGCCCGGTCGGGGTCGACCCGCAGCTCGGCCAACGGCCGATCGGCCAGGGCAGCGCGACGCCGGGCCACCAGCGTCCGCAGCCCGACAAGGGCCGCTTCGGCGTCCGTCTCGGCGCGGACGCGGTCGCCGCCGGCCAGCAGGACCAGCGGCGCGTCCGGGCCGACCACCACCAGGTGCGCCTCGGCCGACCACGGGGCGCAGGCCAGTTCCACCGCCATCGCGGCGATCGAGGAGGTGCCCAGTTCGGCGTCGGTCGATGCGACGCCGAGCACCCGGGACCGCTCGACGTCCACGAGCACGAGCTCGCCCTCCGGCGTGCTGCCGAGGCTCACCACGGCCGGGTAGGGGCAGGGGCCGTCGCCGGCCTCCGGCGGTGCGGCCACCTCGATCGTCCACCGCCGGTCGGTGCCGCCGAAGCCCGGTGGTGGCGCAAAGGCCGGCGTCACCCAGTCGATGGTGATCAGCTCGGACCCGACGGTGATGCGCTCGAGCTCGGGCAGCGGCAGCGTGTTGGCGTGGCAGTGGCGTCCGATGGCGCGCAGGGCGGCGTCGAGGGCGGCCAGCCGGTCGGGACGCTGCTGCGACACCAGGATGCTGCGGAGCCTGCTGGCACTCTCGTCGGGTGGGATCAGTCGGCGGCCCACCGGACGCTCCCGCAGGCGCAGGAAGCGCCGGGTCTCGACCACCCCGAGGATGGCGGCCGCGGCGAGCGTGCCGAACAGGCCGGGCAGCGGGATGCCGGGAACCTCGGCGGGCTCGTCCTCGACGGCGGACGGGGTGGCCGACGGACTCTGCGTCCCTGCCGTGGCGGTGTCCTGGGTCGCCGGCTCGGGTGCGTGCGATGCCCCCGGCGTCTCGCCCGGTGAGGCGGACGCCTGCGCGGGCGGGGTGTCGGGTCTCTGCGCGGGCCGGGTGTCGGGCTCCTGCGCCGAGTCCGGGCCCGCCGTCGACGGGGAGGCGGCCTCCGGCTTCTCCTCACCCTTCTGCCCGCTGTCGGCCTCGTCGCGGCGCGATTCGGGGGAGACCCGGTGGGTACTCGCGGTCGAACCCGGGATCACCAGGCGCCAGCCGACCTCGATGTGGTCGGGATCGTCGATGAGGTCGCTGTTGGCGGCGGCGATCCGCGGCCAGCGTCCGGCGGCACCGAGGTGGTCGAGCGCCAGTTCGCTGAGGGTGTCGCCGCGCTCCACGGTGACCCGCCGCGGCGATCGGGTGCCGGTCGCGGGCAGCCGGAGCCGGGTGCCGGGCGTGAGCTGGGCGGTCGGGTCCTGGAGGAGTTCGGGGTTGGCCGCCCGCAGGTCGCGCCAGCGTCCGCCGGCACCGAGGGTGCGCTCGCTGACCGTCCACAGGTCGTCGCCGGCCTGCACCAGGTAGGTCGGCACCGACTCGTCGACCTCCGCGGCCGGCGCGGGGGCGGCAACCGGCGCGGGTTCGGGCTCGGGTCGTGGGGCCGCGGTGGCGCTCGGTGCCGGCGCGGACGGCACCGCGGACGGCCCGAGGGCGACCACGGCCAGAACGAGCCCGGCGCTGACCTGCTGGAGCCAGCCGGGCAGAGGCAGCCGGAGCCGTCCGCGGGAGCGTGTGGCGAGGGCCACCACCTCCACCGCCACGGACGCGGTGAACGCCGCCCAGGCCAGCCACCCGACGGCGGTGAGGACGCCGAGGACGAGCGTGCCGTCATCGGGCCGGGTGAGCGCCGACCAGCCGGACGGGAACCGTCCCCAGCGCACCAGGGCGACCGGCGCGCCGAACAGCGCCGTCCCGAGGACGACGAGCGCCCCCACGCCCCGCAACCGGCGCGTCATTTCCGACCCCGGTAGCGGTCGAGCACCGCGATGGCGGTGGCGCGGACGTCGACGGAGCCCGGCCAGCCCGGGACGAGCACGTCACTGAGGGGCACCGAGCAGGCGACGGTCGCCCCGACCGACCCCGGCTGGCCCGGCGGCTGGGTGAGGGCGGCGGCGTCGACGTCCACGCTCCAGCGTTCGCAGCGCAGGCCGCCGATCGCGGCCTGGGCGGCGGCGAGGTCACGCGCGACCCGCTCGGCCTCGCCCGGCGTCCGGGCCTGCGACACCCCACGCGCGGCGGCCGCGGCGGCCTGTTCGACGGCCCCGCGGGCGAGCCACGTCCGGGCACCGCCCACGACCAGGCCGAAGAGCAGCACCAGCACGGGCACCACCATCGCGAACTCCAGCGCCGCCGCGCCGCGCTCCCTCATGGCTGGGTCACCGCTTCGAGCGGCAGGACGGCGCGTTCGGTGATGAGGGACTGGCCGACGTCGAAGAACAGCGGCGCCCGACCGGTGACGGTGATCACCACGCGGCCATCGGCGATGGTCTCGCTGATCTGGACCTGCTCCAGCCCCCCGGCCACGGCGATGCGCTGCCCGGTCTCGCGGGCGGCGTCGGCCGCGGACGGCCCGGTGGCGCGGAGGTCGGCGACGGCGGCCGCGGCTTGCGCGGCGACCGTGCGCGAGTACAGCCACACCCCGGTCTGGACGAGGCCGAGGACGAGCAGGAGCAGCGTGGGCAGCAGCAGCGCCCACTGGGTGGACTCGGCCACCCCGCGCTGGTTCACGGTCTCGGCAGCTTGGCGTTCACGTAGGCGATCACCGCGGTCACCACGATCGCGGCGATCGTCACGGCCCCGCCGAGCAGGAGGGCCGTCTCGGTGGACTGCGACAGCCCGCGCTGGGTGCGACGCGGCGGTGGCGCGACCAGCGCGGCCACCAGAAGGTGCAGGAATCTCATCGGTTCTCCTTGGGTGGGGTCAGCCGCCGACCAGCCGCAACAAGGGCGGGACGAGGAAGAACATGCCGAAGACGAGGGAGGGGATGACCATGAAGAATCCCATCCTCTCGGAGACCGCGGACGCCGCGATCTTGGCCTTGGTGAGGTGGCCGTCGCGCAGTTCGCGGACGCGGGCGCGCAGGGCGCCGGACAGCGAGGCGCCGGCGTCGTCGAGTGCCATCACGTCGGCGATGTCGACGAGCGCGGGCAGGTCGAGTTCGGCACCGAGTCGGCGCAGTTCCGGGTACGGCGCGCGCTGCTCGAGCCGGGCGCGCTCGAGCGCGTCCCTGATGGTCGCGAAGACGGTGATGTCGCTGACCGCCGCCGCCGAGCGCAACGCCTGGCTGCCGGAGGCATTGGCCAGCCGCTCCAGAGTGACCAGGTCGAAATAGGTGAGCAGGGCTTCGGTCGCGTCCTCGGTGCGCTCGGAGTCGGCCCGGCGCAGCGCGAGGTCGGGCAGGAAGAACCCGGCGACACCGCACAGCACCGCGACCATCGCCGGGATCTCGGGCCCCGTGCCGGTGGCGAGGGCGAGCGCCGCACCGACCAGGGACGGCAACAGCAGCCCGAGGACTGCGCCGAGCGCCTTGTGGGCGAAGTGTCGGTCGACGCTGCGTCCGGCCATTCGCAGACGACGGGACGTGTCCGCCGACACCGGACGCCGCAGCCGCGTCCGCACCCAGCCGCCGAGGCGGTCGAAGCCAGAGCCGGACGGGGCGACCGGCGCGGCCAACTGGCCGTCCAGGAGGTCGAGGGCGTCCGCGAGGCGTGGCCGGACCGGCAGCAGGGTGCCGGCGAGCGCCCACAGGCCGAACGCGAGCAGCACACCGGTGGCGACGGCGAGCAGCAGCCCGTTCACGAGGCCCTCCTCAGGATGCGCTGGCGAGGGCGCGGCAGCGTGAGCCGGCGCAGGAACAGGAGCGAGCCGAGGTAGGTCGCGACCAGGGCTGCGAGGACGACCTGGCCCAACGGGGTCGCGTACGGCGCGAAGAACGATCCGCCGAACAGCAGGGCGAGTCCGAGGACCGCCGCTGTCACCACCGTCACCTGCCGGACCACGATCCGCGGCTTCGCCCGCTCGGTCTCGATCTCGCGCAGCGCGTGCAGGCGGTCCTGGATGTTGTCGGCGAGGGCGGCCAGCACCGCGCTCGCCCCGGTGCCGCCGCGTTGGGACGCCAGCGCCAGGGAGGCGAGGACGGCGTCCGCGTCCGGGCTGTCGACTTCGTCGGCGAGGGCGAACAGCGCCTGTTGGACGGTCCAGCGGTCGTCGAGGCGGGCGGTGAGCAGCCGCAGGTGGGGCGCGAGGACGGCGGGCGCCTGCCGGACCGACACCCGGATCGCGTCGGTGATCGAGCGTCCGGTGGGCAGCAACGAGCCGAGCGTGCGCACCCAGCGGTCGAGCGCCTCGAGCAACTCGAGGTCACGGTTCGCCGGCGCGGCGAGCACCAGCGGGAGGCCGAAGGCGACCGCCGGGACGAGCACGAGCAGCAGCGGCCACCCGGTGAGGGCGGCGGCCACGAGCCCGGCCGCGACGGCGAGCAGCGCCTGCCACCAGCGTCGGCGCACCGCAGCGCCACCGCGTCCGTCCACAAGTTTTTTCCACAGCCCTGTGGACGAAGTGGGGTGCTGAGCGGGCGGGCTGTTGAAACCTGCGATCACGAGCACCACGCCACCGGCGAGCACCATTCCGCAGACGGCGGCGAGGAAGCCGGTCATGCCGCCTCCCACGCCGAGGTGAACGGCGCGAGCTCGGCGAGCAGGGACGCGTCCGGGCTGAACCAGTCCTCGCCGTCGCCGCTGCGGTAGCACAGGTGGGTCACCGGACGGCCGTTCTCGATGCCGCCGGTGAGCTGCCGGATCTCGGCGACGGCACGGGTGCGCAGGCCGCCGCGCCAGGTCTCGTCGACCAGCCGGACGTGGATCAGCAGATGGATGTGGTGGGCGATCTGGCGGTAGGCCTCCTCGATGGTGAGCACCCCGCCCTGGGCGACGCGGGAGGCGAGCCGGTCCATCGTGGAGTCGGCCGAGTGGGAGTGGGTGGTCGACAGGGTGCCCGCGCCGGCGGTCATCGCCTCGAACATCGCGCCGGCTTCGCCGCCGCGCACCTCGCCGACGATGAGCCGGGACAGGTTCTGCCGGAGCGCCTCGGGGATGAGGTCCGCCACCGTGAACTCGCCGACGCGGCGTCCGTCCTGCACCTCGCCCATGCCGACCCGGGACTGGAGGGCGAGCATGTTGCGCCGGTGCGGCTGCAGGTGGGTGAGCAGTTCGTAGTCGGTCTCGAGGGTGCCGAAGCGCTCGTTGTGCGGAATCGCGGCGATCAGCGCCCGCAGCAAGGTCGTTTTGCCGGCGCCCTGATCGCCGGAGATCACCATGGACTTGCGGGCGAGGACGGCGGCGTGGAGGAACCGGGCCACCTCCTCGGGCATCATTCCGCCCGCCGAAAGACGGCGCAGGTCGATGTCGGTGAGCGTGTGGTGCCGGATGGTCACCGACGGCCGGTAGCTCAGCCCGAACCCGATCGCGTGCAGCCGGAAGCGGTCGCCGAGGGCGAGCGTCAGCATGGGGTGCGCGTCGTCGAACGGACGCGCCGGGCTGACCGACTCGCCGAGGAAGCGGACGGCCTCGACCAGCTCCTCGTCGCTGTCGGCGACCGGCGGACGCGACTCGCGGCGTCCGTCCGCGAACTGGACCATGACCGAGTCGCAGCCGTGGATCTCGATGTTCTCGGCGTCCTCCACCTCGAACAGCGGTTGGAGTCGGCCGAACCCGAAGATCGCGTTCTCGACCGCCTGCGCGTACGCCTGCTCCACAACGATCGGCCACAGCGCCTCGCCGCTGGTGCTCAGCGCGTCCACGTGGTCGCGGACCACCGTCCGCACGATCGAGCGGCCGAGCAGCCGGCGGTCGGTGTCGGTGAGCGGACCCTGGTGCGCGGCGATGGCCTCGGTGATGCGCTCGGACGCCCGCCGGCGGAGTGTGACGACGAGCTGCCAGTCGACCGGAGGCTCGTCGGGCTGCGCCTCGATCAGGCGTTCGCGGCGGTGGACGGTCTCGAAACCCAGCTCACCGGAGAGCAGGTCGACCTCGGCCAGACGCTTCATCATGGCCGCACCCCCTCACCGCCGTGGTGGCTGCACCGGGGTGGTGACGCAACGACCGACCGACGATTCCGGGAAGCGTAGGCGAGTGCGATACCGCCTGCCCAGTGGTCTGCCCGAAGTTGTGGATAACCTCGGCAGGTTCGTACACCTGTGGACAACCGCAGATCGGTCGCCTCGACGCCATTCCGCCTAGTGAGGCAGCCGCAGCGCCCCTCCGTCCCGCTCGACCAGCCCGTCGGCCAGCAGGGAGGCGATCGCGCGCTCGAGCTGGGCCGCGTCCGGCCAGGCGGTGAGCACCGCGCTGCGGACGACCGGGTCGGGCGCAGCGTTTCGAAGGACGCGCAGCACGGCGCCGCGCGCCTGCCGGTCGCTGCCCTCGTAGCGGGCCTTGCGCCGGCGGGTGTCGCCGGTGTCGGGGTAGCCGGCCGCCCGCCACGCGCAGCGATCCTGCAGCGGGCACGGTTCGCAGCGCGGCGCGCGGGCCGCGCACAGGGTCGCCCCGAGCTCCATCGCGGCGGCGTTGACGACGGCTGCGTCCGCGTCGGCGGTGGGCAGGATGGCGTCCATCGCATCCAGGTCGCGGCGGGACGGCGGGCCGGGCTGGGCGCGTCCGGCCAGCGTGCGGGCGAGGACGCGCCGGGTGTTGGTGTCGACCACCGGATGCCGCTCACCGAAGGAGAACACCGCGACCGCGCGCGCGGCGTAGTCGCCGACGCCGCTCAGGGCGAGCAGCGCGTCCACATCATCCGGCACCTCGCCGGCGTGCCGCTCGGTGATCTCGACCGCCGCCCGGTGCAGCCAGAGGGCGCGCCGCGGATAACCGAGGTTCGCCCACTGCCGCACCGCCTCGGACGGCGGGTCCGCGGCCAGGTCGGACGGAGTGGGCCAACGGTCGAGCCAGGAGTGCTCAGTTCAGCGATGAGATGTGGGCCCGGATCGAGCCGTTGATGTCGCGGACAGGCCCGAAGGGCGGCCGGCCGTGGAACGGTCATCGCACCACGATTGAGGGGATCAGTTGGCGGTTGCGGACGGGTTCGCCGTGGCGGGATGTGCCGGCCGAGTTCGGTCCGTGGTCGAGCCTGTGGCGCCGGTTCAACGGCTGGTCAGCTGATGGGAGCTGGGACGCCATCCTGGCGTGATCGTGGGCACCGAGGCGGCGAATGGCCTTGTCGCAGTGGTGGACGGCACGATCGTGCGGGCACACAAGCACGCGGCCGGCGCCCGAAAAGGGGGCTGAACCGAACTACAAGAATCCGCGGGTCGAGGCGGCCGATCACGGCCTGGGCCACTCCCGCGGCGGCTGGTCGACCAAGTCGCACGTCGCGGTCGACCCGTCGGGCACCTGCGCTCGGTGGTGGTCACCCCGGGTCAGGCCGGGGAGAACTCGCGGCTGCTGGACGTGCTGGAGGCCGCCGGCGCCCGGGTGTGCCGGGTGGTTGCGGACAAGGCGTACTCCCACCCCTCGACCCGGGCCGTGCTGCGCCGCCGCCGGATCCAGGTGACGATCCCCGAACGCGACGACCAGATCGCCCGCCGCAAAGCCAAAGGCAGCGCCGGAAGCCGGCCACCAGACTTCGACCAGGCCATCTTGAAGTTCATCGGTTTCCCCACGGAACGCGACCCTTCGATGCCATCATGGGCCCAGGATCTCTACAGGAAGCTCACCCCCGATGCGCCGTCTACTTTCCGTCGTCCTTGCCTTGTTCTTGGCGCTGTCCGGGTGCCCCTCATTGGCCGAGGCTGCCCCGACGCCGACGCCCAAGAGTGTCGAATCACGACACACTGTTCCAACTAAGCCGAAGAAGAACGCGATGCTGGCCAAGGATCGCCACAAGACGGTGGTGCCGGCTGACCGCGGCGGGATTCCGAAGAGCTTGTCAAGCCCGGTTCGTCGACTGCTGCTGGATATAAAGAACGGGACTCTCAAGGGCCAGGCTGCATCGAAACTCGCCGTCCTCGCTATCAAACATGGAGATAGGGTCGGACGACGATACAGACTAACCTCGGGAGTTACTGAGCAGGACCTAGCTGTTCTTGGATCGGTCGCAGGCGCCGACACCACGGATGCCGAAGGTAGGTCGCTGCCGGCGCTACCAGCGGGTTCCCTCGATTGTCCGGTAGTGCAGCCGGAGAATCAGCATCACTGCGGCTATGTCAGCGAGCATTCCACCGTCGGGTACATCCAAGAGAAACTCAATGCCGAGGAGCAGACTGACGCGGACAGCGATGGAACCCCAGACTACATCCAGAAGTGGGCAAACGTCGCAGACCAAGCTTGGGAATACTACGATCAAGACCTTGGAATGACTCCTCTCAGCGATGTGGTCCACATAGATCTCACTGCCGATCTGGACGGGATCTGCGCCTCTTGGCCCAACACCTACATATATTGCTCCGCCCATTTTGATCCGGACTCTCTAGACTGGCTCGCGTCTCACGAGATGTTCCACCAGTTCCAATGGCACTACCTCCCCTCGGCGCTGCTGGTCGCACCGGTACCTTGCGTCGCGAGCCTTCTGAATATCAACCCATGGATGGAGTCGACCGCCAACTGGGCCGCGGCCCACTTCGTGGAGGCGGTGCTGGGAGAGAGTCCTTCGCTCACCGCGGCCGAGGCGTGGAACATCGGTGATTTCTTCACGAGCGTAAACGAGGGTCTGACGTCGCGGGGCGCTGGAGCCAACGGAACAATGAGCGGCCCGCGCGCGTACGGTGCCATGCCGGTCGTCGAGTTCTTCTCACAGCAGACATCACAGGAATTTGTCAAGAACTCATTCCAGGCGCTGAGTCCAGTCTTCTTGGATGGCTACTCACAGATCGGGGATGCCCTCGCCGTGGATGGCTACTCTTTGAACGACATGCTGACCGGGGTATGGCTAGCGATGTACACCATGTGTGACCCGGGAGAGCCGGACCAATGGTGGAGGCTTCGCGGTGACTTGGTGCGCGGCTGGTGCGATGCCGCCAACATCGTGAAGACGGTTCCCGGAACGCCAACCGCGCGTCCATCTCACGAGGCAGAACTGATGTGGTTGCACGCCGCGGGACAGCACCAGTTCAGTCTCGCTCGGTACGGCGCGGGCTTCATCGACTTCGAACTTGACGTGCAGGACAACTCTGCCGGCACCACACTCGCGCTAGAATTCGACAGCGATCAGGTTGAGATGGGCGACGAGACGGCAGTCCTTGGATGGAAGGACACCCCGGGAGGGGAGCTCTGCCAGACCCAATGGGGCTACTATCCCTCGTCCACCGGCGAGAAGACGGCCTTCACGGTGAAGATCCCGAAAGAGTGCAAGTTCGCGACGCTTGTGTTGGTGAACGTGCGCGCCAGCGATCCCGAAGTCAGCTCGGAGGTCGCAGCCCCTGTGTCCTGGGCGCTGTTCTCGACCGGCGCGGTCATCAGCAACGGAACGCTCAGCCTCGGCGTCAATGCCGACGGCAGCCTTGGCCTCGGGCTACCAGAACAAGCGGTCTGTCGAGCTGGACGATCCGGGCTGGCCAGGACCACGCCCGAAGTCTCCGGGCTCGGCGCAGGACTGATCGATGAGGCTACTCAATTCGACGCCATCAGGGATGCTTGGCACCTGCCCTGCCAAAACCCCGACCTCGGCGAAGCCTGGGCCGTCGTCGACCCCAACAACTCTGTCGATGGAAGTCCAGAAGTCTGGACCAAACCCGCACTCGACGTCCCCGATGCATACCCAGGCGCCATCCAGAGCTTCTCCTACACCGCCTCCGAAGCTACGTCCGTCGTTCCCCTCGGAAACAGGTACATGCTGGTTCAACATTGGCACCCGTCAACAGCCAACGACCGGGTATACCAACTCGATGTCACCATCCAACCGAACGTTTCTTGGGGCGCCCTTCCCCTCACCTTCCGGCGGATCGTGCCTCTTGAGATCGACGGATGGAATCTGGAGGAGATCCCGGACTACGTCAGCGTCACCCGGGCCTTGGGGGATGGGGTGAGCGACGCAACGGCCAACCTGTTCTGGGACTGGAGCGGAGATACTTGGCCGGGATTCATCGACGATCCTCGTGTGCCGCTGCCCCACTACGGGCCGCAGGACATCACGGACTGGTACGAGAAGACCAGGCGGGGGCTCGCCATCGACGTCGAGGTCGGCAGCGGGTCACGAACGACACCCAACGCTCCGGACTTCTCGCTGTTCTACGGGTTCGCAGACAGCACTACCCAAGCCGACGGCACTCTCGGTGATCTGGGCGTGACCACGTCCGCGCTAGCACAGGTCCCTGCGTCGGACACAACTCACGTGGTGCTGGTCGGCCTAAGGGATACGCCATGAACAACATCGACGAGAGTGACGCGATGGGCGGCTGCCGTTTCGGCTCCCCACGAAGCGAGGATCGGCGCCGCTCGATCTCACACGCGACCCGGTTACGTGCCGACCCGAATGAGCGGGTAGCGCGGAGGAGGTCTGTCCTTCGCCCGCTGGCACTTATCGCGGCCGTGCTAGCACTCTCGGCCTGCACCCCTGACGACAGAGTGTTCTTCGACAACAACACCGACCAGACGCTCTATCTGCGCGCCCGGGACCTACCCCCCTCGGGCAACGGCGGCCGTGTTCGACTGCCTCCTCACCAGCAGTCTTCACCGGGTTTGGTGTCCAAAGGCCAGTGCACGAACGCCTGGCTCATCTACGACGAGAACCTTGTCGTGGTCAAGGATCCAGGGACCATGTGCTGGCACGACACAATAAGCATTCCCTAAGTGGTCCTCGGCCGGCCTCGGCACGACTGCAAACGGAGAGCCCGAGTCCTCTGGCGGAGGCAGACGCTCGGTGGACGCGGAATCGAAGTCAACGGTCGCTCGGCGCCACGCTATGAGGAGTTCGAGGAAGTCTTGGGCATCGACGGCGTCACCCTCTTCGTCTGGTGCATAGTCGTAGCCCGCGACGACCTCAGCACCGACCAGCCGCAGGTAGGTGATGTTTCCGGACGCGAACGGCTCGTCCGATGCCTGTGAAAGGCGCGCACGAAGGCACTGGGTCGCCTGGTCGATCCAATAGGTCGAGGGCCCACCTCGGGTCCTCCACGCGGTGGCATCGTCCCGATGGAGTCGTCCAGAGCATGCTGCAGGATGGGGAGGTCGGACGCGACAACGGCGCGGACCAGGTCCTCCGCAACAACATCGAAGTGTGAAAGGGGACTGTCCCCTTTCGGTCCACCCCGGCGACCCGATCTGCACGGGATCGGTGCTCTGCTGGCCGATCGGCCAACCTGCGGCCCGATCGAGGGCGGATTGTGTACCGCGGGCCGCGTCAACGGTCCCTGAGAGGGAACCTTCAGGCGCGGTCGGGCGTCCCGAGCAGCAGGCGACGGCCGGACGCCCGTTCGGTCAGCACTCCCCCGAGGGCGCGGACGTCGGCCACGTACGCGCTGCTCATCAGCCGGCGGGGCGCCGGCTCGCCGGCGGCGAACACTCCCGCCTCGGCCGGCTGCCACGCGACCTTGCCCCAGACCGGGACGCCGAACCGGTGCCCGATCTCCCCCGAGCCGTACGGACGCCCGGGGCCGACCACCACCAGCCCGACCCGCTCCTCCCCGGCCGCGGCGACCACCAGCGGCAGGTACAGCCGCAACGCCGCCAGGTCGACCAGCCGGCTGCCGGTGACCACCACCACCCCGCTGCACACGGTGACCAGCCCGGGCGGCAGGCCTTCGGGGGTGATCCGGCCGGCGTCGACGAGCACGGGCCGATCGGCGGCTTCGAGAGCGGTGCCCAGCTCCGTCCAGACCGGTCCGAACAGGTCGACCATGCCGGGATGGGAGAAGCCGGGCAGGAAGTCGTGGCCGTCCTCCTCCCCCAGCGGCAGGGTCGCCGCGTCCAGGCAGCCCGACAGCGCCCGACGCTCCCGGTGGGCTTGCAGCAGCGCGCCCAGCCCGCGTCCGCCCGGATCGGCGCCCTGGAGGTAGCCGGCCAGCACCGACTGGTCGGGCTCCCGGTTGGCGTCGGCCAGCAGCACCGGCTCCGGCCAGGTCTGCGCCAGGGCCACCCCCAGCCCGGTGACGCCCGGCGCGTGCCCGGCGCTGGTCAGCAGCAGGACGCTCACCGCCGGCCCCCGGGGAGCCGCACCACCACCAGCTGGTCGGCGGCGGCCAGCCGGGCCACCCGCTCGGCCTCGGCCGACGCCACGCTCACGTCCACGATCGACGCCCCGTCGGGCAGGACGGACGCCGAGGTCGCGATGCGCCCGGCGATGCTGGCGCCCGCCGGCGGCTCGCCCCCGTCACGTCCCACCGGCACCAGCAGCACCTCGGTGCCCGGCGGCATCGGCGCGGACGGCAACCGTCCCGCGGCCAGCCGCAGCCCCAGCCGGACGCTGCCCACCTCGACCACCGGGGCGCCGTAGGCACGCGGGCTCAGCAGGCTGCCCTCGGCGAGGTCGTAGAGCGCAGCCTGCCCGACCACCTCGTCGATGCGGTCGGCCGGCACCACCTCCACCCCGGATGCCGGCACCGCCGACGTCACGCCGAGGTCGGCGGCGGTGATCACCTGGTCTCGGTACACCGTCCGCTTCACCGTGATCACCGTCTGCGCGTTGCTCAGGTTGCCGTACAGCAGCGCGGCGCCCAGTCCGCTCAGGCAGATGGCGAGCACGCCCACCGCCATCCAGCGCAGGTTGCGTCGCGCCCGCAACGGGCTCGTCCCCTCGGCCATGGCCGTCCCCCTCACACCGGGCGGCTGGACCGGGGGTGGAGCAGCGGCTCACCGGCGATTCGGCGATCGTAGGGGACGCACCCGCGGCTCGGGGAGGGTCGGCGCCAGATCTGTGGACAACTCCCGCCGGGAGCCGCGCCCGCGCCGGGATAGGTTGGCACCGTGAACCTCGATGCCCTGGCGGCCAGGTACCGGAGCCTGGCGGTCACCGCCTGCGAGTGGCGGGCGATGGGCCTCGCCGACCCCGAGGACATGGCCGATGAGGTGTTCGCCCGCCTCGACCCCCGCTCCGACCACACGCTGCGCGACCTGTACGCGGCCATCGAGAAGGTCGTGCTCGCGAGCTACCAGCGCTACGCCGGGTCGTCCAGCGTGCTCGACCGTCTGCGCGGCACGGCGATGATCGCCCCGCGCGCGAAGCGCACCCCGTCCGACGACTTCCTGAACGCGCTCAGCAACCTGCGTGAGGGCGACCGCCGGCTGATCCAGCTGCGCTTCTGGGACGACCTGGACGACGACGAGGCCGCCGAGGCCCTCGGGACCACCAGGGACGCGGTGCGCGAACGCCTCGCGCGGGCCGGCACCCGCTACCTCGCCAAGCTCGGACGCAGCCACCCCGACCTCGCGATCAGCGACATCGAGGACACCCTGCGCAGCATCAAGCCGGGCGTCCACCGGCGCTTCGGCGACGCCACCGGCGACCTCTGACCCTCAAGAACCCGCGACGACAAGGACGGACGGCCGTGACCAGCATCGACACCCGCTTCCGCGACGCCAGCCTGCCGATCGACCGGAGGGTCGAGATCCTGCTCGGCCAGCTCACGCTGGTGGAGAAGGCCGGCCTGTTCTTCCAGACGATGATGCTGCCCGGTCCGGACGGGACGCTGTCGCCCGGCAACCCCGCGTTCGGCCTGCCCAGCACCGAGGAGTACGTGCACGTCCGGGCGATGAACCACTTCAACCTGCTGGGCGCGGCACCCGAGGCCGGCGAGCTCGCGCGCTGGCACAACCGGCTCCAGGAGTACGCGGCGTCCACCCGGCTGGGCATCCCGGTGACGCTGTCGACCGACCCGCGGCACACCTACGCCGACAACCCGGGGGCGGCGCTGGCGTCCGGCAGCTTCTCGGCGTGGCCCGAGCCGCTCGGCCTGGCGGCGCTGCGGGACGAGGCGCTGGTGGAGCGGTTCGGCGACATCGCGCGGCAGGAGTACACCGCGGTGGGCATCCGGCTGGCGCTGCACCCGCAGGTCGACCTGGCCACCGAGCCGCGGTGGTCGCGCCAGGTGCAGACGTTCGGCGAGGACGTCGAACTGGCCGGACGCCTCGGCGCGGCCTACATCCGCGGGTTCCAGGGCGCGGTGCTCGGACGCGACTCGGTCGCCGCCATGGTCAAGCACTTCCCCGGCGGCGGCCCACAGCTCGACGGCGAGGACCCGCACTTCGCCCACGGTCGCGAGCAGGTCTACCCGGGCGGGCAGTTCGAGCTGCACCTCCAGCCGTTCGAGGCCGCGTTCGCCGCCGGCGTCAGCCAGGTGATGCCGTACTACGGCATGCCGGTGGGCATCGGGCTGGAGGAGGTCGGCTTCAGCTTCAGCAAGGAGGTGGTCACCGGCCTGCTCCGGGAGCGGTTCGGCTTCGACGGCATCGTGTGCACCGACTGGGGGCTGATCACCGACTCCCACATCCTGGGCGACCCGTTCCCCGCGCGGGCGTGGGGCGTCGAGCACCTCACCCCGAGTGAGCGGATGGCCAAGCTGCTGGACGCCGGCGTCGACCAGTTCGGCGGCGAGGCGTGCCCCGAGCTGCTGGTCGAGCTGGTCACGTCCGGCGAGGTGGCCGAAGAGCGGCTGGACGTCTCCGCCCGCCGGCTGCTGCGGGAGAAGTTCGTGCTCGGGCTGTTCGACCGTCCGTACGTGGACGTGGAGCGCGCCCGGCAGGTCGTGGGTGCGCCCGAGTTCCGGGCGGCCGGGGCGGCCGCGCAGCGCGCGTCCCTGACCCTGCTGGTGAACGCCACGGCGGCGGACGGGGCCCCGACCCTGCCGTTCGCGGCCGGGTTGAAGCTGTACCTCGAGGGCGTGGACGCCGACGTCGCCGCGGCCTACGGGACGGTCGTGGCCGACCCCGCCGAGGCCGACCTCGCGGTGCTGCGGCTGCAGGCGCCGTGGGAGGAGCGTCCGACCGCGTTCGAGAACTTCTTCCACTCCGGCTCGCTGGACTTCCCGCCCGAGGTGGTCGCGCGCGTCCTCGAAGTGGCCGCGGAGGTGCCGACGGTGCTGGACGTGTTCTGCGACCGGCCGGCGATCCTGACCCCGTTCGTCGACGCGGTGGCCGCGCTGATCGTGAACTTCGGGGCCAGCGACGACGCCCTGCTGGACGTGCTCACGGGGGCCGCCGAGCCGCAGGGTCGGCTGCCGATCGACCTGCCGCGTTCGATGGCGGCGGTCGCGGCCAACCGTCCGGACGTCCCGTTCGACACCGCCGACCCGCTGTTCCGCTTCGGCGACGGCCTGCGCTACCGGCCCTGAGCCTCGCCGTCAGGCGGTGTGCAGCGCCAGGTACAGGGTGGGCATGACGACAATGCCGACCAGCAGGCTGACCGAGGTCATGAACGCCGACAGCTCCACGTCCAGCCCCGCCTTGCCGGTGAAGCCGACGACCATTGCGGCGATCGGTGAGAACACCACCATGACCAGTACCAGCCGGGCGTCGGCGGGCAGCGGGAGCAGCGTCCAGAACAGCACGGCGGCCACGGCGGCGGACGCGTAGCGGACGGCGAGCAGCCGCGCGGCCGTCCAGTACTTGCCGCGGTGCAGCCGCAGTTCGAGCCCGACGCCGATCATCAGCATGGCCAGGAACGGGTTCGCGGCGCCCACCGTCGAGGTGAACGTGATCAGCACGTCGGGCAGGCGCAGGTCGAGCAGCTTCAGCAGGAGCAACGTCAGGTAGGTGATCAGGACGGGGGTGCGGAGGAGTTGTCCGGCCACCTCGCGGACGCGGTGCTTCCCCGGCTCGCCGGCCAGCCCCATGCCCCAGGCGTAGCCGGTGCCTGCTCCCGCGACCGCGCCGCCGATGTCGAACAACGAGGAGTAGACCATCGCCTGCGGGCCGACGAACCCGGCCAGGTACGGGGTGGCGAACGCGCCGATGTTGAAGTTGCCGCCGTGCAGCACCGCGAACGCCTGCTCGCGCCGGGGACGTCGCAGCGTGGCCAGGTAGGCGAGCGCCTGCTGGGCCACGCCGAGCCCCAGGCCCAGGGTGGCGAGGACGAGCAGCGAGCGGTCGAAGGTGGAGCCGTTGAAGCTCGTGATCAGCGCGCACGGCAGGGTGACGTTCAGCACCAGCCGCGAGAACAGCGTGAAGTCGTGCCGGCTCACCCAGCCCAGCCGCTTGATGCCCAGGCCAATGCCGACGATGGCCACCAGCGCCAGTGCGCGCGCGGCGATCTCCAGCATGGCTGGCAACCTACTCCCGCCCCGGCCCCCCTCCGCCGAACGCCACCGTTCCGGTCAAACGCCTGCACCTGGGCGGTGGCGTTTGACCGAAACGGTGGCGCTCGGCGCGGCGGGGACGCCCGGGGCGGTCGAGGGGCGGACACCGGGTTCGTCGCTCCCGGGCACCGAGGAATATCTTGATGTCGAGATACTTTGGAGGAACCGTGGCCCCCGAACAGCTGCCCGCGCTGCTGCGTCGGCTGGTGCTGCCGGTCTACCTCCCCACGGCGCTGTACGGCACCGGGGCGTCCGCCATCGTGCCGGTGGTGCCGCTGGTGGGCCTCGATCTCGGGCTGAGCGTGCCGCAGGTCGCCCTGCTCAGCACCGCGGTCGGGCTGCTCGCGGTGGTCGGGCCGCTGCCCACCGGCCAGCTGGTGGCCCGCATCGGCGAGCGCGGCGCGCTGGTCGCCGGTGGGCTGGTCTCGATCGTCGCGGTTGTCGGGTGCCTGGTCGCCGCGTGGTCGGACGGGGCTACCCCGCTGCCGGTGTGGGCGCCGGCCCTCTTCTGCGCCTCGATCCTGGTGATGGCGCTGGGCGACCTGACCTGGGACCTGGGCCGCCAGACCTACATCGCCGACGAGGTGCCGCCGCACCTGCGCGCCCGGGCGATGACGCTGTTCGGCGGCACGATGCGGGTCGGACGCATCATCGGGCCGCTGCTGGGCGCGGCGGCGATCACGCTCGCCGGGCCGGCCGCCGCGTTCCTGGTTCACCTCGTCGGGGCCGGCGCGGGCCTGGTGCTGATCATCCGGTTCGTCCCGCCGCGGCTGGCGTCCCCCGTCCACGCCGAGCACGTCGAGGCCACCCCGCCACCGCGCGGGACGGTGCTGCGTCCGCTGGTCCTGGTGGGCCTCGCCGTCCTGGTGCTGACCGTGGCGCGCACGAACCGGGACCTGCTGCTGCCGCTGCTCGGCAACGAGTTCGGGCATCCGGAGGCGGTGGTGTCGCTGGTGTTCGCGGTGGCCGCGGCGGTCGAACTGGCGTTCATCCTGCCGGCCGGCTGGCTGATGGACCGGTTCGGACGGGCGGCCGTCCTGGTCCCCTGCCTGGCCCTGATGGGCGTCGGCTACCTGATCGCGGCGCTGTCCGCGACCGTCCCCGGGTTCGTGGTGGTGTCGCTGGTGTTCGCGGTCGGCAACGGGCTCGGCGCGGGCATCAACAAGACCCTCAGCGCCGACCTCACCCCGTCCCGCAACCGCGCGGGCTGGTTGGGCCTGTGGAACAGCCTCACCAACGCCGGCGCCCTGGTCGGGCCCGCCGTGGTGGCGGTGGCGGCCACGGCCAGCAGCGTCCTGGCGGCCAGCTTCGCCACCGGTTGGCTGTCGCTGGCCGGCGCCGGCTGGGCGTTGTGGTGGCTGCCCCGCTTCGTCCCGGGACGCCGCCCCGACTGACCCCGCAGAAAGGGGGACAGTCCCCCCTTACCGTCGGGCCGGCGGACCAAAAGGGGACTGTCCCCTTTCGGTCCACCGACCCCACTGACCCCGACCGAAATGAAAGGGGACTGTCCCCTTTCGTTTCGGTCGGGTCGGTCGGGTCAGTCGAAGATCGGGCCGACGGTGCGGGTGCGCTTGAGCTCGAAGAAGCCGGGGTAGGCGACCACGTTGACGAAGCCGTCCCACAGGCGGCCGGCCTCCTCACCCTTGGGCGCGGGCGAGATCACCGGGCCGAACAGGCTCATCCCGCCGACCCGGATCACCGGGGTGCCGACCTCGTCACCGACCGCCGCCGTCACCTCGGCCTGGGCGGCGCGCAGGGCGGCGTCGTTCGCGTCCGTCTCGCCGGCGTCCGCCAGCTCGACCGGCAGGCCCACCTCCGCCAGCGCGGCCTCGTGGGTGGCGCGTTCGTTCGGCTCCTTGCCCAGGTGGATGCGGGTGCCGAGCGCGGTGTAGAAGTCCGCGAGCTTGTCAGGGTGCTGTTCCTGGACGGCCAGCGCGACCCGGGCGCCGCCCCAGGCGCGGTCCATCAGGGCCCGGTAGTCGGGCGGGAGGTCGCGTCCCTCGTTCAGCACGGCGAGGCTCATCACGTGGAACACCACGTCCACGTCGCGGACCTTCGCAACCTCGAGCGCCCAGCGCGAGGTCATCCACGCCCACGGGCACAGCGGGTCGAACCACAGGTCGAGGGTCTTGCGTTCGGTTGTCATTGCGCGAGTGTAAGCGGCTCGTGGGACCGCCGGACACCGCCCGAACTCCGGGCTACCCTCGAAAGATGATCCGCTTCGTGGTCTTCGACCTGGGACAGGTACTGTCGTCGCCCCCCGACCTGTACCGCACGCCCGCCCGGCTGATGGGGGTCGATCCGGACGCGTACGAAGCGTTGTACTGGGAGCATCGCCGCGACTACGACGCCGGCGGTTCACGGGTCGAGTACTGGCAGCCGATCCTGGAGAGCCTCGAGGTGCCGCCCACCGGTGCCCTGATCAGCCAGCTCGCCACGCTGGACGCCGACCTGTGGCTCGAACCCAGGGCCGAGGCCCTCGACCTGGTCAACGGCGTCTACGCCTGGGGCGTCCGGACGGCGCTGCTCAGCAACGCGCCGCTGGTGATGGGCAAGCTGATCCGCCACACCGAGTGGGCCGGGCTGTTCGACCGCATGTTCATCTCCGCCGAGCTGGGCCTGGTCAAGCCGGACCCGGAGGTGTTCCGGGTGGTCACCGACGAGCTCGAGGTGCGTCCGGACGAGATCGCCTTCATCGACGACCGCGAGCCGAACGTGGTCGCCGCCCGCGAGCTGGGCTGGCGCGCACACCTGTGGGTGGACGACGCCGACTCCCGCGCCTGGCTGGAGTCGGTCTGCACCACCGAGGGCCTCGAAAGCGTCGGCTGACGCACCAGTTGTGAGTTGGACGGCGATGTCGCCGCCTGATTCACCGTCCGCGAGGGTGGGGACTAGGAACAGAGCTCGGCGGCCGGACCGAACCCCCCGGAGAGCCGGACGGGGTCGACCAGCAGCGCGTGGCACACGCCCCGGGTCAGCGTCCGCAGCCCGCCGGACGCGGCCGCGTCCACCACGCCGTTGCCCGTGCAGCCGGCCAGGAACGCGGCCACCGGCACCCGGTCGGGACCGACGTACAGCACGACCGGCCAGGCCTGGCCGGTGCCGCAGGTGGCGGGATCGGCGTCCGGCCCCCCACCCTGCGGTGCGGCGAGGACGTCCCGCCAGGCGTCCGCCGCCTTCGACCCGGTGAGAGCCACCGAGCTGCGGAAGGCGCCACGGTCGGTGTCGGCCTCGTACAGGCAGACGGTGAGTTCGGTCCCGTCCAGGCTGGCGAGGTCGGAGGCCGGTACGTCCGGCAGCGACGTCGGGCACCCGTTCGGGTCGCGGCCGGACGGCACCACCCCCGCCGAGTCGAGGATCCGGTTCGCCAGGGCAGCCTGCCCCGACTTCGCGGTGACGACGATCGTCACCTGCCCGACGTCGCGCCGGTACTCCTGCCACCCCGAGGATGCCGCGGTGCGCGAGGACGAGTCGGTGCCCAGCGGCCAGAAGGTGAGGTGCATGGCCTGCTCGTCGTCGCGCAGGTCGGGGCACTGGATGGCCATCGTGAACCGCTCGCCGCGAGCGAGGTCGACGTACGGCGTGGTCGGCAGGTCCTTGACCGCGCAGTGGTCGGAGCGCGGCGCGTAGGCGTAAGCCCAGGAGTCGGGCACCTGCACCATCACGTCCCGGTAGGACTCCCACCGGTTACCGGCGGCGGGCGCCGGAAGGCTGCCGTCGTACGCGGTCGGGGTGGGCTCGGGTGCCTGCGCGTCGGCAGCCTTGCCCCCCGCCGCCTCGGATCCGCCGGCCGCCTCCGGAACCCCGGCCACGGTGGCCGAGGACGCCGCGACCCCCGAGCTCTGGAACACCCGGGGCAGGACCACGCCGATCCCCAGCACCACCGCGACCACGGCGGCGGCCGCGGCCAGCGCCCGTCCCCACCGACGCGTCCCCTCCGACCCGGACGCGGGCGTCACCGTCGCCGGGTCGAGCGGACGGAACGACTGCCCGGCCGCCTCGTCGGCGAACGCGTCACGGAACGCCTTCTCCTCACGCTCGAACTCCTCAGGCTCGGTCATCGTTCACCTCCTTCGGCAGTGGCTTCCAGCTTGGCCCGCAACGATTGCAGCGCCCGGTGCACGTGCGACCGCGCGGTGCCCTCCGGGCAGCCGAGGATCGCGGCGATCTCGGCGAAGGTGCGGTCCTCGTAGAACCGCAGCACGACCGCGGCCCGCTGGACGGGCGGCAGCTCCCCGCACAGCCGCAGCGCCTGGTCGGCGTCCGCGAGCCCCTCGGCGGTGTCGGGGACGGTCGGCGCCGCGGACGACAGCTCCGGGTCGGGCACCGGGTACAGCCGGCGCACCTTGCGCCAGGCCGAGACGTGCGCGTTGACGATGCTGCGGCGGACGTAGGCGTCCACGTCCCCGCGCGCCGAGATCTGCCGCCACCGCGGGTACAGGCCGGTCAGCGCCTCCTGCACCACGTCGTGGGCGTCGTCACGATTACGGGTGATCAGGTAGGCGAAGCGCAGCAACGCCGCCGACCGCAGCGTCACGTAGTCCTCGAAACTGCGGACGGCAGCCGGCATCGACACCGCTGCCGGCTCGCCCACCATCACCCCCTGCCACACTGTCACGCCCTACCCACGCACGGGCGTCCGCTTTCGTTGCGGCTACTCGCCCGGATACCTGACCCGCACCTGCGAGCGGATCTCGTCGAGTACCTCCATGATCGCCACGGTCTCGTCCAGCGGCAGCTGCGGCGACTCGGTGAAGCCGTCGGCGACCAGCTGGGCGAAGTGCGCGGCCTCGAACGCCAGCCCGTGGTGGCCGGTGAGGAACGGCTGCTCGGTCGCGATGCTCAACCCGGACGGGCTGACCAGCCGCACCCGGGTCGGCGCGTAGAACTCCCCGTCCAGTTCGATCCGGGCGTGGCTGCCGCTGATGCTCGCCGTCGTCGGGGTCTTGGCGGCCATCGTGCAGCTCACCAGGGCCTGCGCCTGCGGGTGGTCGGGGTACCGGGAGAACAGCGCCGACACCTGCTCGTCCACGCCGGTGGAGGTGAGCAGCCCGCTGGCCAGCACCGCGCCGGGCTGGCCGAGCACGAAGGACGCGAACGAGACCGGGTAGATGCCCAGGTCGAGCAGCGACCCGCCGGCCAGGGCCGGGTCGTAGAGGCGCGGGACGCGGTTGCGCGGCAGGTACTGGCCGTGGTCGGCCATCAGGACCTCGATCGTGCCCAGGGCACCGTCGGCGAGGAGCTGGCGCACCACGTCGGTGTGCGGCAGGAAGCGCGCCCACATCGCCTCCATCAGGGCCACGTTGTGCTTGCGCGCGGCGGCCACCAGCTTGCGGGCCTCCCTGGCGTTGCGGGTGAACGGCTTCTCCACCAGCACGTGCTTGCCGGCCTCGATCGCCAGCAGGGCCTGCGGCAGGTGCTCGCTGTGCGGGGACGCGATGTAGACCACGTCGACGTGGGGGTCGTTCACCAGCGCGTCGTACGACCCGTAGGCCGCCGGCACGCCGAACTCGTCCGCGAACGCCCGCGCCCTTTCCATCGTCCGCGACCCGACCGCCACCACCTGCTGCCGGGTGGCGTTGCGGAGCGCTCCGGCGAACATGTGGGCGATGTTGCCCGGGGCGATCACGCCCCATTTCAGCGGCGGCGCCACCGCCGGGTCGGGCACGCGGGAGACCGGCAGGACCTGTGGAAATGCCATGAGGTCAAACTACGGACAGCCACGGTCGGCGGCAACGACCCCACCCTGCCGAGTTGTCAGAATCTCCGGTCGCTGGAGCGACCTGAGATTCTGACAACTCGGCAACTGGGGGGCGTCAGGGGAGGGTCGAGACCAGGATCGCCTTGATCGAGTGCATCCGGTTCTCGGCCTGGTCGAAGACGATCGAGGCGGGCGACTCGAAGACCTCGTCGGTGACCTCCAGCTCCTCCAGCCCGAAGCGGGAGTAGACCGCCTCGCCGACCGTCGTATCGCGGTTGTGGTAGGCCGGCAGGCAGTGCATGAACTTCACGTCGGCGACCCCGGTGCGCTCCAGCAGGGCGGTGTTCACCTGGTAGTCGCGCAGCAGCAGGATGCGCTCGGTCCAGACGCTCTCCGGCTCGCCCATCGACACCCAGATGTCGGTGTGGATGAACCGGCAGCCCTTCACGGCGTCGATGTCCTCGGTGAGCGTGATCCGGGCGCCGGTGCCGGCGGCGATCTCCCGCGCGGTCTCCACCACCGAGACCGGCGGCAGCAGCTTGGACGGGGCCACCAGCCGGACGTCCATGCCCAGCAGCGCGCCGCCGATCAGCAACGAGCAGCCCACGTTGAACCGGGCGTCGCCGACGTAGGCGAACGCGATCTCGGCATCGTCGGCGCCGGACGCCTCGCGCATCGTGAACATGTCGCACAGGCTCTGGGTGGGGTGCCACTCGTCGGTGAGGCCGTTCCACACCGGGACGGACGAGTACCGCGCGATCGTCTCCACCGTCGACTGGTGGGTGCCCCGGTACTCGATGCCGTCGAACAGCCGGGACAGGACGCGGGCGGTGTCGGCGGGCGACTCCTTGTGCCCGAGCTGGGAGGAGTTCCCGTCCATCTGGGTGACGTGCGCTCCCTGGTCGTGGGCGGCCACCTCGAAGGCCGAGCGGGTGCGCGTGGACGTCTTCTCGAAGATCAGCGCCAGGTTCATCCCGCCGAGGTGCTGCACCTCGGTGCCGGCGTGCCGTGCCGCCTTGAGGTCGGCGGTCAGGTCGAGCAGCCCGCGCCACTCCGCAGGGGTGAAGTCCTGCTCCTTGAGGAAGTGCCGCCCCTTGAGCGTTCCAGCCACTGCCGCCTCCGTCCGCGAACCGATGGGAGAACTCTAGGGGAGGCCCGGTCTCCCCCTGAGCGCGGGCCGGACGGGCCGGGACTGGCCGTAGCATGGCCTCATGATCATCATTCGATTCCTCGCCAGTGCCGCCGCCCTGGCCGTGGCGACCTGGGCGCTGCCGGGAATCACGCTCGCCGACGGCGACACCTGGAACCGCGCCATGACGATGCTGGCCGTGGCCGCGATTTTCGGCGTGGTGAACGCGCTGGTCAAACCGCTGTTCAAGTTCGTCGCGGCCCCGCTGATCTTCCTGACCCTGGGCATCTTCCTGCTGATCATCAACGCCCTGCTGCTCGAGCTCGTCTCGTGGGCGGCCGGTGAGATCAACCTCGGCTGGCACGTCGCCGACTGGGGCTCGGCGTTCCTGGGCGCCCTGATCGTGTCGGTGGTCAGCTTCGTGCTGAACGCCTTCTTCAAGCGCAGCGAGGAACACCGGTGACCGAGCCCGACATCGTCTTCGTCTGCTGGGGCAACATCTGCCGCTCCCCGATGGCCGAGGTCGTCGCGACCGCCCGAGCGGCGCGCGAGGGCCTGCACGGCATCACCTTCGCCAGCGCCGGGGTGTCGGCCGAGGAGGCCGGCCACCCGATGGACCCGCGCGCCGTCGCCACCCTGAGGGCGGCCGGCTACGCCCCGTCCGACGACTTCCGCGCCCACCGCATCACGGCGGACGAGGCGACCTCGGCGGCCATGCTGATCGGCATGGAGGAGCTGCACCTGTCGCGGCTGCGCCAGCTCGTGCCGGGCGCGCAGCATCTCTACCTGATGACGGACTTCGACCGGAACGCGGTACCGGGCACCGGCATCGAGGACCCGTGGTACGGCGACGATGCGGACTTCGTCACCGCGCTGGCCCAGATCGAGGCCGCCATGCCCGAGGTGATAAAGCGGGCCGCGGAGCTCGTCCGGCGGTGACCCGCGTTCGGTGGACCGAAAGGGGACAGTCCCCTTTTGGTCCGCGGCGTCCGGGGCGGGACGGTTCCGGCCACGGGGGGCCCCGGCATGGCAGGCTGGTGACATGCACATCCTCGTTGTCGATGACGACCAGGCCGTCCGCGACTCGCTGGCCCGCTCGCTGCACTACTCCGGCTGGGAGGTGACCACGGCCGGCGACGGGATCGAGGCGCTCGCCCGGTTGTCGTCGATGCGGCCGGACGCGGTCATCATGGACGTGATGATGCCCCGGCTCGACGGCCTGGAGACCACGCGGTCGCTGCGGGCGTCCGGCAACGACGTCCCGATCCTCGTACTCACCGCCCGGGACGCGGTCGGCGACCGGGTGGACGGCCTGGACGCCGGCGCCGACGACTACATGGCCAAGCCGTTCTCGTTCGAGGAGCTCCAGGCCCGGCTGCGCGCGCTGACCCGGCGCGTCCGTCCGGCCACCGACGAACCGGGCGCGGAGGTGCTCACGTTCGCCGACCTCACCCTCGACCTCCAGACCCGCGAGGTCACCCGCGGTGCGCGGCGCATCAGCCTGACCCGCACCGAGTTCGCGCTGCTGCAGACGTTCCTGGAGAACCCGCGTCGGGTGCTGGAGCGCAGCTGGCTGCTGAACGAGGTCTGGGGCTTCGACTTCCCGACCACCGCGAACTCCCTCGAGGTCTACATCGGCTACCTGCGGCGCAAGACCGAGGGTGAGGGCGAGACCCGGCTGATCCACACCGTGCGCGGCATCGGCTACGTGCTGCGCGAGACCCCACCGTGATCCGCTGGCTCCGCTCCGTCCTCTCGGTCAGCAACCGGCCGCTGCACGACCGGCTGGCCGCCCTGGTGTCGGCCGCCGTGGCGGGCGCCGTGGCGATCACCGGCATCGCGGCCTACATCATCACCACGCTGGCGGTCTACAACCAGCTGGACGGTGAGCTGTTCGACATCGCGGCGGTGACGGCCACGTGGATCAGCGGCGATGCCGAGTCGATGGGCGGGCTGAACAGCGACGCGCTGGCGACCGCCAACGTGACCATGATGCTGGTGCGCTCCGACAACGTGGAGATCTCGCCGCCCGGGGCGTCCACCGTGCTCGAGCCGAGCGCCGCCGAGCGGGCGATCGCGCGCACCCAGGTGGGCTCGTCCGCGCGCACCGGCGTGGACGCGAAGGGGACGCCGTACCGCATCGTCGCTGTGCCGCTGACCGACGGCAGGAACCACTACGCGCTGATGCTCGGGCGTCCGCTCGGACCCACCGACCAGATCCTGCGCATCCTGGCGTTCTCGCTGCTCACCTTCGGCCTGCTGGCCGTGCTGGTGGCCGGCGCGATCGGCTGGGTGATCGCCCGCTCCGGCCTCCAGCCGATCCAGCGGCTCACCGACGCCGTCATCCGGGTCACCGAGACCGACCAGCTGGAGCCGATCGAGCTCGGCGGCATGGACGAGCTGACCGACCTGACCCAGTCGTTCAACACGATGATGGGGACGCTGGCGTCCTCGCGCGACCGGCAGCGGCGGCTGATCGCGGACGCCGGCCACGAGCTGCGGACGCCGCTGACCTCGCTGCGCACCAACGTCGAGCTGCTGATCGCCGACGACCGCCAGGGCATGCTGCCGCCGGGGGCGCGCGGCGAGATCCTGCGCGACATCGCCGCGCAGCTCGGCGAGTTCACCCAGCTGATCGGCGACCTCGTGCACCTGTCGCGGGAGGACAAGGTGGAGGCCCACCCCGAGCCGATCGACCTCCGCGACGTGGTCAACAGCTCGGTCACCCGGGCCAAGCGACGCGGTCCGGGCCTGCTGTTCGACGTCGAGCTGGACCCCCTGTTCCTGGTCGGCGAGCCGGACAGCCTCGAGCGCGCGATCACCAACCTGCTCGACAACGCGGTGAAGTTCTCCCCGCCCGGCGGCGTGGTCACCGTCCGTCTGGTCGGCGACCGGCTGCGGATCAGCGACCAGGGCCCCGGCGTGGCCGAGGCCGACCTGCCGCACGTGTTCGACCGCTTCTACCGGTCCGACAAGGCCCGCAACACCCCCGGTTCGGGTCTGGGCCTGTCGATCGTGGCGCAGACCATCAAGGCCCACGGTGGCTGGGTGAAGGCCGGACGCTCGGAAAGCGGCGGCGCCGAGTTCACGATCCGGCTGCCCGGCTCCTCGATCCCGCCCGAGGAGCAGAACGAGATCACCGACGGCGAGGGCACCGTCCTGCTGCCCCGCATCACCGGCTGAACCCGTCATCCCGGGTCGAGCCCGCGATGACGGTGAACGAGGTTGTGAGAGCTCAGGAAGAACCTGGGGGCGGTGGCGACCGGGAGGGGTTTCGGCCGCCACCGCCGGTTTCATAACCAGGTCACCTGAGGGGGATCAGGTTCCGGTGGCAAGAGAATCTTCGCAGGTTCGAGACCCTCGTCTCAGTAGCCACGCGAAGATCTCCTCGTCAACTCCGCCAGCGCCGTCCGGCGGCGGCCGCGTCCGTGCCGGACGCGGGCCGTCGGGGGGAGGGGACGGGATCAGGTGGTCGGCGTCAGGCCGGCCTGCTCGGCCAGCAGCTCCAACACGTGCCGGTACGGCTTGCCGGTCGCCCGGCTGAGTCCCAGTTCGCAGGTGCGGTTGCAGCTGGCGTGGGCGTCGGCGTCCAGCTGTCCGGCCTCGGCGGCCTCCCGGCGAGTGGCGGACGCGGTGAGCTCGGGGTGCAGCATGCCGCGGTCGCCGGCGAAGGCGCAGCAGCCCCAGTCCTGCGGAACGTTGACCACGTCGGCCACCGCGTTCGACACCGTCATCAGGTCGGGGTTCAGCCCCATCTGGGTCGAGGAACAGGTCGGGTGGATCGTCAGCGTCTCGAGCTTGCGGTACTCGCCCAGCACCGGCAGCACGTGCTCGGCGACGAACGCCACCGCGTCGATCACCCGCACCTGCAGGTCGGGCTCGGTCTCCAGCATGTGCCGGAAGCCCTCCGTGCAGCTGGACGCGTCGCAGACCACCGGCAGGCGGCCGTTGTCGGTCGCTTCACGGATGACCGGCAACACCCTGGCCCGCATCTCGGCATAGCCGTCCGGGATGCCTTTGCTCGACCAGGGTGTGCCGCAGCACATCGACTCCACCTGCGGTGGCACCAGGAGGGTGAGCCCGGCCTTCTCGCACAGCGCCTCGAAGCTCACCTGGACGCCGGGCCCCTCGGCCGGGCCGAACATCACGTTCACGCAGGCCGGCAGGTACACCGCGTCCGGGGCCTTCGACGGTGCCGGACGCGCGCGGGACGCGCCGCCGCCCGGCAGCTCGCTCGACCACAGCGGGACGTTGTCGGTGCCGAGCACCGCGCGTCCGAGGTGGTTGACCCCGACCAGCGCCAGTTCCAGCGGCCCGGGCAGCCGGTCGGTGATGCCCATCACGGTGGAGAACGTCGCCGTGGTGCCCTGCCAGTTGCGGGCCAGGGTCGTCCAGACCGCCTTGGTGGCGGCGGGCGTCGTCTTCTCCCGGCGCAGCTTCTTCACCAGCAGGCCGGTGTTGATCAGCACCGGGCAGGCGGTGCCGCACATGCCGTCCACCGCGCAGGTGTGGACGCCGGCGTAGGCGTAGTCGTCTTCGAGCTCGCGGACGAGCGCGTGGTCGCCGGCCAGCTCGGCGTTGGCGATCTCGCGGCGCAGCGCGATGCGCTGCCGCGGGGTGAGCGTCAGGTCGCGGGACGGGCAGACCGGCTCGCAGTACCCGCACTCCACGCAGCGGTCGACCTCGGGCTCGACGGTCGGAGGCAGCTTGATGTGCTTGAGGTGCAGCTCCGGGTCGTCGGTGATGATCGTCCCGGCGTTGAGCAGGCCCTTCGGGTCGAACAGCCGCTTGATCCCGACCATCACCTCGTACAGCTCGTCGCCGTACTGGCGCCGGACGTAGGGCGACATCACCCGTCCGGTGCCGTGCTCGGCCTTCAGGGAGCCGTCGTTGGCGAGCACGAGGCTGACCATGTCCTCGGTGAAGCCGGAGTAGCGAGCCATCTGCTCGTCGTTCTCGAACCGGTCGGTCAGCATGAAGTGGATATTGCCGTCCTTCGCGTGCCCGAAGATCACCGAGTCGGTGTAGGAGTAGGCGTCGAACAGCACGGCGAGCTCGGCGCACGTGTCGGCCAGCCGGGCGACCGGCACCACCACGTCCTCGAGCAGCGCGGTCGTGCCCGACTTCCGGGCGCCCGCGACCGAGGTGTACAGGCCCTTGCGCAGCTTCCACAGCTTGCCGCGGACGGCCTCGTCGCTGGTCAGTTCGACCGGGCCGAGGCCGAGGTCGTCGAGGGTCGGACGGGCCTCCTCGGCCAGGTGCGCGAGCTCGTCGGCGGACGTGGCCTGGTACTCCAGCAGCAGCGCCGCCTGGGTGCCGACCTGGAGCTGCTTGATCACGTCCGGGGTGTCGGGGAACGCCTGGCCGACGCGCAGGGACGTGGCGTCCATCAGCTCGAGGGTGGCCGCACCGGTGGCGACCAGCCCGGGGAGGGCGCGGTTGGCCGCGTACAGGTCGTCGAACACCAGCAACGCGGACGAGGTGTGCGTGCGCAGCGGGATCGTCCGGAAGGTGGCGGACGCGACGAAGCCCAGCGTCCCCTCGCTGCCCACGATCAGGTGGGTGAGGATCTCGGGGACGGTCGCGTAGTCGACCAGCGCGTTGATGCCGTAGCCCATGGTGTTCTTCATCGAGAACTGCTGGGCGATCTTCGCCACCGACGCCGGGTTGGCCAGCACCCGCTCGCGGAGCTTCAGCAGGCCCTCGTACAGGGCGGGCTCGAGCGCGCGGAGCTTGGCGTCCGCGTCCGTCGCACCGGTGTCGACGACGGTGCCGGAGGGCAGCACGACGACCACTGACTCCAGCGTCCGGTAACTGTTCTCCACCGTGCCGCAGGCCATGCCGGAGGAGTTGTTGGCCACCACGCCGCCGATGGTGCAGGCGGCCTCGCTGGCCGGGTCGGGGCCGAACTTGCGTCCGTACCGGGCGAGGCGGGCGTTGAGCTGCTTGACGGTCACGCCGGGCTGGACGCGGACGCGATCGCCGCCGTCCAGCACCTCGACGCCGGTGAAGTTGCGCCGGACGTCGGCCAGCACCGCGTCGGTGCCGGCCTGACCGGACAGGCTGGTGCCGCCCGAGCGGAACGTGAGCCCCACCCCCGCCGCCGCGGTCGCCCGGAGCAGCCGGCCGACCTCGTCGGCGTCCCGCGGGGTGACGACGGCGGCCGGCGTGAGCAGGAAGTGCGAGGCGTCGTGGGCCAGGGCCCGGCGGTCGAGCTCGCGGGTGCGCACCTGCGCCGGATCGGCGACGCAGCCGGTCAGCAGCGTGACGAGGTCAGGCTCGGTGAGCAGGCCGGTCATGGCGTGGGAACCATCCACGACAGGGGGCCGGCCTGGAGGACGACCAGGATCGTGAAGTAGGCCAGCAGGCCCAGGCTCCACAGGACGACCTTGCGGAAGATGTCGCCCTCCTTGTGGATCATGCCGACGGCCGCGGCGGCGACCGCGAGGTTCTGCGGCGAGATCATCTTGCCCATCACGCCGCCGGAGGAGTTGGCGGCGGCCATCAGCACCGGGTTGAGCCCGGCCTTCTCGGCGGCGGTCACCTGCAGCAGGCCGAACAGGGCGTTGGCCGAGGTGTCGGAACCGGTGATCGCGACGCCGATCCAGCCGATCAGCGGCGACACCACCGCGAAGGCGCCGACCAGCCCGACGGCGAGCGCGTTGCCGAGCACCGCGGTCTGGCCGGACAGGTTCATCACGTAGGCCAGCGCCAGCACGCTGAGGACGGTGACGATGGTGAACTTCAGCTGCTTGATGGTGGTCAGGTAGGCCTGTACGGCGTCCTTGGCCTTCACCTTGTAGAAGAAGCAGGTGATGATGCCGGACAGGAGCAGCAGGGTGCCGGTGGCGCGCAGGTGGTCGAGCGTGAAGATCGCCGCGACCGGCTTGCCGGCGGAGTTCTGGATCATCGACACCGTGGCGCCGTTGGCGTCCGTGGTGTTGAGGCCCGGCCAGGGGAACTTGACCTGACCGATGCTCAGCAGCCACGCCTTCACGGCCGGGATCTGGCTGATCGAGAAGACCACGATGATGATCGCGTACGGGGCGATGGCACCCCAGATGCGGCGGCTGCCGGTGGCGGTGATCTCGGCGTAGTGCGCGAGCTTGCCGGAGGTGAGCGCTGCGGCCTCCTCGTCCGGGACGACGGAGTGGTCGAGCGGCAGCGGGTTGGACGGCTTCCAGAACCGCAGCATGACGAGCACGACCGCGATGGTGACCAGGGACGCGACCACGTCCGTGATCTCGACGGTGATGAAGTTGGACGTGACGAACTGGGCCAGGCCGAAGACGATGCCGGCGACGACGGCGACCGGCCAGGTCTGGCGGACGCCACGCCAGCCGTCCACCAGGAAGACCAGGACCAGCGGCACGATGGCGGCGACGAACGGGGTCTGGCGTCCGGCCATCTGCGACAGCACGTGGGTGGTGAGTTCGGGGTGGGTGGACGCGACCGCGCCGGACAGGGCGATGATCGGGGCACCCATCGCGCCGAACGCGACCGGGGCGGTGTTGGCGAGCAGGGAGACGATCGCCGACTTGATCGGCTTCATGCCGGCAGCCATCAGCATGGCGGCGGAGATGGCGACCGGGGCGCCGAAGCCGGCCAGGGCCTCCATCAGGGCGCCGAAGCAGAAGGCGATCAGGATCGCCAGGATGCGCTGGTCGTCCGAGATCGAGCGGATCAGCTGGCCGAGGGTCTCGAACCAACCGGTGATGACCGAGAGTTGGTAGACCCAGATCGCGTTCACGAGGATCCACATGATCGGGAAGGCGCCGTAGAAGGCGCCCTCGGCGGTGGCGCTGAACGCCATGGCTGCGGGCATCCCCCAGCCGATGATCGCGACCGCGATGGACGCGACGAGCCCGATCAGCGCTGCCAACCAGGCCTTGACCTTGAAGACGCCGAGCAGGAGGAACAGCAGGATCAGGGGCAGGGCGGCGAGCAGGGCGGAAAGGGCCAGGCTTCCTGCGATCGGGGCGAGCGGCTGGGTGAACACCGTGTGGATCTCCTCACTGAGATTGACCGACGGGTAAGATTGTCGGACAAGTGGACTTGCTGCGCAAGAGTTTGGGCCGGACAATGTGGCTAGGATTCGTCCAGAACTGGAGAGCAGGAGTGGCCGGATGGTCCGCAATCTCGTGGTGACGTCGGTGATCGACGCCGTGGTCGAGGACCTGAAGGAACAGGTCCTCTCCCGGGAGCTGGGCCCCGGGACGCCCCTCACCGAGGCCGAGGTCGCGTCACGCTACGACATCGCCCGGGCCACCGCGAAGGCCGCGATCGAGCGGCTGGTGGCCGAGAAGGTCCTCGTCCGCAAGAACCACAAGACCGCGCGCGTGGTGAAGCTCGGGCCCGCGGACGTCCGCGACATCTACCGGACGCGCGGCTACCTGGAGGCCGAGGTGCTGCGCCGGCTCGCCGAGCGCCGCGAGGTGCCGCAGGAGGCGCGCGCGGCCAACGCCGAGATCGACGCCCAGTGGCGGCAGGGATCCTGGGAGATCGTCGACCCCGACATGCGCTTCCACACCTCGCTGATCGACTCGCTCGGCAGTGCGCGGACGAGCGCGGTGTACGGCTCGCTGGCCTTCGAGGTGAAGCTCTGCATGGCCCAGCTCCAGGGCAGCCAGCGGCTCAGCCCCGAGATCATCGTGGCCGACCACGCGCGGATCATGGACCTGATCGAGGCCGGGGACGCCGCCGGCGCGTCCGAGATGCTCGACGAGCACCTGGCCCGGGCCCGGGAACTCCTCGCCGGCGCCCTCGGTGGCGAGCCCGGCCCGGAGGCGTCGCGCCCGTCCTCGGCGCTCCAGCCGTCCGTCTGACCGCCCTCGGGATCTCCCCCGCCCCAGCGGACCGAATTGGGGACCGAATTGGGGACGGTTCCCAACCCAGTCCGGGACCGAATTGGGGACGGTTCCCAACCCGGTCCGGGCCCGAATTGGGGACGGTTCCCAACCCGGTCCGGGACCGAATTGGGGACGGTTCCCCACTCGGTCCGTCGAGGTCAGGGGAAGGGCCAGGGGTTCGACACGCAGCCGCTGAGGTCGGCGGACTGGGCCATCGTGACCGGCGCCGGCTTCCCCTTCTTCGCGCAGTCGTCGGCCTTCTCGCCGAGCAGTCGTCCGATGCCGTGGTTGACCAGATAGGTCTGCCAGTCGCCCTTCGCCTGGTAGGTGGGCGGCAAGCCCTTCCACCAGGAGGCGTCGATCACCACGTCGCCGGCGTCCACGCAGCTGCCGCCGCCGTCGGCCTTGCAGAGCTTGCCCAGGGTGCCCGGCGCGGCGATCGTGATGGTGAAGTCCGCCTTGCTCTCCTTCGCCACGAGCGCGAACCGGACGCTGCCGCTGCCGGCCCAGCTCCGCGGGTCGTTGAGCACCGCAGCCACCTGCTGGCCGACCTTGTCGGCGTCCAGCTTGGCGGAGGTCTCGACCCGGACGCTGTAGCGGTGCAGTGATCCGGCCGAACCGGCGGCGGACACGTTGACGCCAGCGGTGGCGAACGATCCGGACGACTTCACGGCGGGCCAGTCCGCGGACGGCGTGGGGCTGGGGCTCGTGCTCGCCGACGAGGTCGGCGTCCCGGAGTCCGTGGCTGTCGGAGTGACGGACGGCGTGGCGGTGGTCGGCGCAGGGAGCGGCGTGACCGAGGTCGTCGGACGCCCCTCGCGGTGCACCGGGGCGGTCACAGAGGTGGCCCACACCGCCAGCGCGGCCACCAGGGCGACGCCGACGACCGTGGAAGCGATCGCGAGCGGATTCTGCCGCAGCCAGGTGAAGAGCCCGGCCACCCGCGTCCGGATCGTCGTCCCGGGGCTCGACGGGGTGGGCTCGTTCACCCCGACAGACTAGCCAGCCCCGCGTCCCCGCCCCCGTCCGCCCCACCGTGGCGACGACATCGGAGACGGTTCTTCGATCCGCCGAATCTCGGCGGAGAAAGGGGACGGATCATCACGGACGCCCGAAGATCTGTCCCCGATTCCCGCCAGAATCTGGCGGATCGAAGAACCGTCCCCGGGGGCGGGGGGAACGACGAAGCGCCGGACGCCCCGAAGGACGGCCGGCGCTTCCGGTACGACTCAGGCGGCGACGACACCCACGGTGATGTGGGCGACCACACCGGAGGTCAGCTTGATGCCGACCAGGTGGCTGCCGACGGTCTTGATCGGCTTGGCGATCTCGACGGCGCGCTTGTCGAGGGCCGGGCCACCGGCCTTCTTCACCGCGAGCACGATGTCGGCCGGGGTCACCGCGCCGAACAGCTTGCCGTTGTCGCCGGCGTGGGCGGGCAGGGCGACCTGGAGGGCCTCCAGCTGCTCGCGCACCTGGACGGCGTGCTCGGTGCCACGGATCTCACGGGCGTCCCGCGCCCGCTTGATGCCCTCGATCTGCTTCTCTGCACCGCGGGTCCACTTGATCGCGAAGCTCCGCGGGAGCAGGAAGTTACGGCCGTAGCCGTCCTTCACCTCGACGACGTCACCGGGCACGCCCAGGTGGTCGACGGGGGCAGTCAGAATCAACTTCATCTCTGGTTCCCCCTGCTCAGCGAGCGGTCGAGGCGTAGGGCAGCAGCGCCAGTTCGCGGGCGTTCTTCACCGCGATGGCGACCTTGCGCTGCTCCTGCACCGAGAGGCCGGTGACACGACGAGCGCGGATCTTGCCCCGCTCGGAGATGAACTTCCGCAGCGTGGCGGTGTCCTTGTAGTCGATGGTGCCGATGCGAATGCTCTTCGCAGGGGCGATCTTCTTCGATTTCAACGGCTTGCGCTGTTGGGCCATTGTGGTGCTCTCCTTTGAAAGCCCGGCTCTGTGCCGGAATGACGTGTACGGATGCCGTCCGGTTCACCGGACGACGGGGTCGATCAGAACGGGGGCTCTTCGCTCTGGGCCGAGGCCCAGGGGTCGGCGCCGCCGGAACGATCATTGCTCGACCCGCCGGAGTTGCTCCACGAGCCACCGGACGAGCCGCCGCCGGAGTAGCCGCCGCCACCGCCACTGCCGCTCGAGGAGCGGGTGACCTTGGCAGTCGCATACTTCAGCGCGGGACCGATCTCCTCGACCTCGACCTCGAACACCGTGCGCTTCTCGCCCTCGCGGGTTTCGTAGCTGCGGGAACGCAGCCGGCCCTGGACGATGACCCGCATCCCCTTGGTGAGGGACTCGGCAACGTTCTCGGCCGCCTGGCGCCACACGGCGCAGTTGAGGAACATGGCGTCGCCGTCCTTCCACTCGCCGCTCTGGCGGTCGAAGTTTCGCGGCGTGGAGGCGACGGTGAAGTTCGCCACAGGTGCCCCGGACGGGGTGAAGCGCAGCTCCGGGTCGGCGGTCAGGTTACCGACCACGGTGATGATGGTTTCGCCAGCCATGTGAGTTTCTTTCGATCGGACGTGGGCCTTGCGGACCCCCCAAGCCTGTCAGTAGCCACCGACAGTCCGCGAGGGTTCTCCGGCGATTCAGTGCAGGTCGGGGCGGATCACCTTGGTCCGCAGGATCTGCTCGTTGAGGGTGAACTGGCGATCCAGTTCCTTCACGACGGCCGGCTCAGCGGTCACGTTCAGGACGATGTAGATGCCTTCGGACTTCTTGTTGATGTCGTAAGCCAGGCGACGCCGGCCCCACACATCCTGGTTGTCCACCGTGCCGCCGGCCTTGGTCAGGCCGGCGAGCGGCTTCTCCAGCAGGCCGTTCACCTGACGGTCGTCAACCTCCGGGTCGACGATCACCACGATTTCGTACTTGCGCATACGCGAACTCCACCTCCTCTGGTCTAGAGCGGCCATGGGCGGTTCCCATGGCAGGAGGGCGTACTTTCGACTGCCACCAGGACAGCCGAGGACGAAGCTTACCGGCAGCGCGCTCGCTGCGGCCAATCGGCGACCGGCCCGGGCCTCAGCCGTCCTGCCGCGGACGGACGGACGGGGCGCCGCCGCCGGCGAGCCCGTCGGCGTCCGCCGTGCAGCCCTCCCACAGGCCCTGCGGCAGATCGGACGCGAGCCCCAGCTCGGCGACGAGGACGAGGAAGCTCTCCCGCAGCGCGGGCGCGGGCAGGTGGCGGCCGCTGAGCCAGCCCTGAGCGGTGGCGCTCGGCACTCCGGCGATGCGCGCGACGGCGCGGATCGACAGGTGGCGGGCCAGTCGGCTCTCGTTCATCAGGCGGGCGAACTCGGCGTGCCCTTCGGGGTGGGTCACCCGTCCAGAATGGCACTCATCGCGCCCGCGCACCTGCTGTCCGGGAGCGCTCTGCCCCAACGGCCAGTCAAGACCCGCCCGGGAGCGGTCGTTCGTGGGGTACCGTGCCGCATCCCCCCCGATGAGGAGTCCCCCCATGCGCAGACGGCTCACCGCCCTGATCGCCGCGGCCACGGCGTCCACGCTGCTGTGGGCGGCGCCGTCCCCGGCCGCCGTCGCCAAGGCGCCGGCCGGTCCGTCCAGCCTGTCGACCAACACGATCGACGCACACCTGGGCTACATGCCGCAGAGCGGCTGCTCGCCCACCGCCAAGCCGGGCACGACCGCGCTGCTGAAGCTGCTCATCTCCACCTGGGGCGGCAGTTCGTCGGGCATCTCGCGGGCGTGCGGCGTCGGCACGACGTCCGAGCACAAGGAGGGACGCGCCCTCGACTGGCACATGGACGTGAAGTCGGCCAGCCAGCGCAAACGGGTCGACAAGGCGCTCGACTGGCTGACCGCGAACAACGGCGAGGTCGCCTACCGGCTGGGCGTGATGTACGTCATCTGGAACCAGCACATCTGGTCGCTGTACTACCCCGAGCTGGGCTGGCGGAAGATGGCCGACCGCGGCTCCTACACCGCCAACCACAAGAACCACGTGCACATCTCGCTGTCCTGGGACGGCGCGTACAAGCAGACCTCGTGGTGGACGGGCGTCCCGATCACGTCGCCGCTGAACTCCAAGTGCGGGGTGGGGGGCGCCCGGGCCTGCCTGCCCACGATCTCCCGGACGACGAGGAGCTGGCCCTACCAGGACACCGAGGTGCCGGCGTCGTTCCTGCCGGCGCCGTGGACGAAGCCGGGCATCGGCGGCGGCCCGCAGGTGGGCCGGACGCTGACCGCGGTGCCCGGCACCTGGGTGGCGGACGGCGCCACGCTCTCCTACCAGTGGACGGCCGACTCCAAGGCGATCGACGGCGCCACCGCGTCCACCTTCGCGGTGACCTCCGCCCAGCTCGGCAAGGCGATCCGCGTGAAGGTGACGGCAACGTCCGGGACGAGCGTGGTCACCAAGACTTCGGACGGCACCACCGACGTGCTCAAGGGACGGTTCACGACCGTGCCGACCCCGACCGTCGAGGGCACGGTGGCGACCGGCCGGACCGTTACCGTCGAACCCGGCACCTGGGTGGGCACGCCCGACACCCTCACCATCACGTGGAAGCGCAACGGCAAGGCGATCAAGGGGGCCAGCGGGGTCGGGCTGACCAGCTACACGCTCACCTCGTCCGACACCGGCGAGAAGCTGACCGTGACCGTGACCGCCCGCCGCGCGGGCTTCGTCACCAAGAGCCGCACCTCGACGTCGCTCAGGGTGGCGAAGGGGGCGTTCACGAGCACGCCCACGCCCACGATCTCAGGGGACGCGGTGGCCGGGAGCACGCTGACCGCCGTCCCGGGCACGTGGGCCCCGGAGCCGACGAAGCTCGCCTACCAGTGGTACCTGGACGGCGCCAAGATCTCGAAGGCGACCACCTCGACCTACACGCCGTCGGCTGCCCAGGTGGGCAAGGAGCTGGTCGTGCGGGTGACCGGCACCCTCGCCGGCTACACCACGGCCGCGGTGGACTCCGAGCCCGTCACCGTCAGCGCCGCCCCGTAGGAGGCCGCCGGGTTCCCCGCGCGCTAGGTCTACGCCGTCCGTAGCGCGACGGCCAGCAGGATCGCCAGGACCAGGGCGACGCCCGCCAGCACGGCCACCGCGACCTGCCACTGCCGCAGCCGGCGACGGCTCGCCCGCTCGACCTGCCCGGCCTCGGCGAAGTACGTCTCGGCCGCGACCACGAATTCGCGTTCGGCGTCGGTCAGCAGCCGCTTGCGGTCGGCCCGGTCGATCCAGTGGCTGAAGAGCGCCAACCGCCGCACCGGCACCAGGGCGGCCGGGTCGCGTCCGGACTCCACCCAGACCGCGGCGAAACTGCGCAGCCGCTCCATCACCGCCAGGTCCTCGCTGTGCTCGGCCAGCCAGTCGTTCAGGCGCTGCCAGTGGGTGAGCAGCGCCTGGTGGCTGATCCGCACCACGTCGTCGTCGGTGGTCAGCATCCGCGCCGCCACGAACGCCTCCATCGCCGGACGGGTGGACGCGTCCACCTCGGCCAGCGGGACGGTCTCGGGCACCAGGACGTCGCCGGCCACCCGCACCAGCCGGAGGAAGAGCCGCTCGGCCGCCGCCTTCTGGGCGGGTTCGAGGGAGAGGTAGACCTGCTCGGCCAGCCGCTCGACCGCGCGGGCGATGCCGCCGGCGGTCTGGTGGTCAGCCATGGTGAGTCGCCGCCCGTTGCCGACCGCCCAGATCAGCAGCAGGGCGTTCGACAGCAGCGGCAGCGCCCCCGTCCCCATGCGGTCGGCGGGGCCCGGGCCGAGCTCGTCGAGCAGCACCCGGACGAGCTCGGGGTCGACGGCGACCGACATCGTCTCGGCCGGCCGGACGATCACGTCCCGGTACTCGTCCAGGGTGAGCGCGGGCAGCAGGATCGGGTGTGACAGGGCGTCGGCGAGCAGCGGCTCGGCGCTGGCGTCGGCGAACGCCTCCGAGCGCAGGCCCACGACCACGACGGCCCGGGTGGCGAGGGTGCCCAGTGCCTCCAGGAACCGGGCTCGTGGCACCGGCGGCAGGGCCAGGCCCTCCTCCAGCTGGTCGACCACGACGAGCCGGCGGGGGTCGCCGTCCGCGGGCACGGTGTCGCCGGCGAGCAGCCGGATCACCGGCAGCGACGTGCCGGTCCAGCCGGCCAGCGACCCCGTCGAGACTTCCTGGCCGAGCAGGCCCGCCGCCAGCAGGGACGACTTGCCGCTGCCGGACGCCCCGACGAGGGCGAGGATCCCGACGCCGGGGCCTTCGGCGATCTCGCGGACGGCCGCCGCCAACCGGGCGCTCTGGCCGGCGCGACCGAAGAAGAGGGCCTGGTCGCTGGTGCGGAACGGGCGCAGCCCCAGATAGGGCGAATGGCCGCTCTTCAGCGGCTCGAGGGTCAGGCCGTCCTCCCACAGGTCGGGCGGGACGGCGTCGGTGAGTTCGAGGTGCTCGAGGAGCTGGAGGTAGTTGCCGCGCAGCGCGGGCGTCGGGAAGTGCTTGCCGTTGAGCCAGCCCTGCGCAGTGGTGGGTGGGACCTGCGCGATCCGCGCGACCGCCCGGATCGAGAGGTGCTGGCGGCGCCGGGCATCGTTCAGCAGGGCTGCGAACTCCTGGCGACTCGCGGGCGCGGGCATACCGGGATTCTGTCAGCGCGGACGGTGGAGCAGACCACCTATCCGGAATTCTTCGCCTGTGGAAGGTCGTCCAGCCAAAGTGCCGGGTGCAGGAGGTGGTCGAGTTCGAGGGCCTCGACGAGGAGGAGGAACTTGGGTCGCAACGCCGGCGTCGGGAAGTGCCGTCCGGCGAGCCATCCCTGCACCGTCGCGGCGGGAACACCGGCAATCCGGGCCGCGGAACGGATCGAGATGTGCCGGTCCAGCCTGGCCTGGTTGATCAATTGGGCCAGTTCGGACCGGGTCGGCCGGTTTTGCACGGAGCTCCTGTCGGGGGTGTGGCCGGTGTGGCGAGCCACTCCGACACGGACAGATCTGGGTGCAGGCACGCACCAGTGCACGAAAGCTTTCGTCCGCAACCAGCGTCGCTGACGTGCGATCACCGCCATGATCGCGTGTCCCCTCCGATGCCGAGCGGTCGGAACCAGCGCCCCCCAGCCCTGGATCCGTGCCTGCGCTACCTAGTAGACCGTCCCGGCGACGTCATTTCGTGCGGTGTCCGCCGAGTTCGTACAGACTCATACACCTTCGTCACGCCTCAGCGACGCGCCCAGGTACGAAATCCGCCGTCGAGGTTGCGGACGCGGCGCCCGTGCTGGGCCAGCGTGCGGGCGGCCAGGTAGCCGCGGAGACCCACCTGACAATGCACGATGACCTCGTCGGCGACCTCGTCCAGCCGGGCACGCAATTCGTCGACCGGGATGTTGATGGCCCCGTCGACGGTGCCGCGGGCGTACTCGGCGGGCGTACGGACGTCGACCAGCTGGACGCCGCGGGCGACCTCGTCCGCGACCTCGTGCCACTGGATCGTGTCGACCAGGCCGTCGCGGAGGTTCTCGGCGATGAAGCCGAGCATGTTCACCGGGTCCTTCGCCGAGCCGTACTGCGGGGCGTAGGCCAGCTCGAGGTCGGCGAGCCCGGAGGCGGTCACGCCGCCGCGCATGGCGGTGGCGATCACGTCGATGCGCTTGTCGACGCCGGCGCCGCCGAAGCCCTGCGCGCCGAGGATGGCGTCGGTCTCGGCGTCGATGACCAGCTTGAGGGTCATGCCCTCGGCTCCCGGGTAGTAGCCGGCGTGGTTGGACGGGTGGGTGTGGATGACGCGGACGGGACGCCCGGCCGCGCGGGCGCGCTTCTCCGTCCAGCCGGTGGCCGCTGCCGTCCGGCCGAACATGCCGACGATCGCCGTGCCCAGGACGGGCCGGACGGCCACCGGACGGCCGGCGATGACGTCGGCGACCAGGCGGCCGTGCCGGTTGGCCGGGCTGGCCAGCGGCACCAGGGCTTCGCCGCCGGCGACCGCGTCGCGCTTCACCACGGCGTCGCCGACGGCGTAGATCGAGGGGTCGGACGTGCGCTGGTGCTCGTCGACCAGGATGCCGCCGCGCTCGCCCAGGTCGAGACCGGCCGCCTCGGCCAGCCCGGTCTCGGGGCGGACGCCGATCGCGGCCACGAGCAGGTCGGCGGGCAGCGTCCGTCCGTCGGACAGGACGACCTCGTCGGGGCGGACCTCGGTGACCGAGGCACCGGTGACGACCGTGACGCCGCTGGCCACGAGGTGGTTCTCCACCAGCGCGGCGATCTCGACGTCGAGGGGCGCCAGCACCTGGTCGGCCAGCTCGACGATGGTGACGGCCAACCCGCGCTCGGTGAGGTTCTCGGCGAGTTCGACGCCGATGAAGCCGCCGCCGAGGATCACCGCGGTCCGCACGGAAGGGGACTGCCCCCTGTCCTGCGGGGCGAGGGGACGGGCGAGGACCGCGTCGACAGCGGCGGCCATCGCGTCCGTGTCGGCGATGTTGCGGAGGGTGAGCGCGCGCTCGATGCCGGGCACCGGCGGCACGAAGGGTGCCGCGCCGGGCGCGAGTACGAGGTGGTCGTAGGCCTCGGTGTAGGTCTCACCGGTGGCGAGGTTGCGGACGGTGACGGTCTTCGCGGCGCGGTCGATCGAGACGACCTCGCTGTTCACGCGCACGTCGATGCCGAACCGGGCGCCCAGGCTCGTCGGGGTCTGGAGCAGCAGCGCGTCCCGATCGGTGATCTGTCCTCCGATGTAGTACGGAAGCCCGCAGTTCGCGAACGACACGTAGCCGGATCGCTCCAGCACCACGATCTCCGCGTCCTCGTCCAACCGCCGCAACCTCGTCGCCGCCGACATTCCGCCCGCGACACCACCGACAATCACCGTCTTCATGGGTGGCATCTTATACCCCCAGGGGTATCAGTTCCGAACCGGGCGGGCACCCAGAACACTTCACCACGTCATCCCGGCCTCGACCCCGGATCCCGCTGCCCGGCGCTCAGGGCGAACCGATCCGCACTGGATCGGGTCGTTTCTGGCCCGATCGGCCCTCGAACGCACGGATCCAGGGCGAATCGCGTACCGCGTGCCAACCCGCCGCAGGCCGGCCCTACGAGCGTCCCTTGCCGGAGCGGGAGTACATCTCCTCGACGAGCTGGGCGAAGCGGCGCTCGACCTCCTTGCGCTTCACCTTCAGGGTGGGGGTGAGCAGCCCGTTCTCCTGGGTGAACTCCTCCACCAGTAGTCGCAGGTCGCGGATCTGCTCGTAGCTGGCCAGCTTGGCGGTGAGCTCGGAGACGCGGCGGCGCAGCTCGTCCAGCACGGCGGGGTGGGAGAGCAGCTCCTCCCGGTGCGCCCAGGTGAGCTGGAGCTGCTTGCCGATGTCCTCCAGGTGCGGCAGCGACGGGGCCACCAGCAGCGTCAGGTACGGACGGTTGTCGCCCAGCAGCAGCGTGTACTCGAACAGCGGGTCGGCCGCCAGCAGCCCCTCGATCGAGGACGGCGCCACGTTCTTGCCGTTGCTGGTGACGATCAGGTCCTTGATGCGGTCGGTGATCCGCAGGTAGCCGTCCGCGTCCATGCTGCCGACGTCGCCGGTGTGCAGCCAGCCGTCCACCAGCACGGCGGCGGTGTCCTCGGGACGGTTCCAGTAGCCGAGCATCAGGTTCGGCCCGCGGTAGCAGATCTCGTCCGCCTCCCCGAGCCGCACCTCGCCCCCGTCCATCACCCGCCCGACGGTGCCGAACCGGTAGCCGGTCGGGGACGGGAAGGTCAGCAGCGGCGAGGTCTCGGTGAGCCCGTAGCCCTGGAGGAGCAGCAGCCCGCACGAGAAGAAGAACTCCTCGATCTCCTGGCGCAGCGGGGCGCCGCCGCACGCCAGCACCCGCTTGGGCCCGCCCATCGCGTCCCGGATGCTGCTGAGCACCAGCTTGTCGGCGAGCTTGAACCGTACGATCAGCGACTTGCTGCGCGGCCGTCCGTCCTTCACGGCGGTGTGGAACTCGGTGCCGACCGTCAATGCCCACGCCATCAGCCGCTGTTTGACCGGGGAGTCGGCCACCTTGTGCTTCGCGGCGATGAACACCTTCTCGTACAGCCGGGGCACGCTCACCATCAGGTTGGGCCGCACCCGCACCATCGCCTCGGCGACCGTCCGCGGGTCGGGCACGTAGGTGTTCAGGGCGCCGTTGGTGAGCACGACGTAGGTCCAGGCCCGCTCCAGCGCGTGGCTGAGCGGCAGGAAGCACAGCGACACGTCGGTGTCGGCGAGCGAGAAGTAGCGGTTGAGCACGTCCACCTGGTGGGTGAAGCCGCGGTGGGTGAGCATCACGCCCTTGGGCTCGCCGGTCGTGCCGGACGTGTAGATGATCGTGGCCAGGTCGCCGGCGGACGCGGCGGCGAGGCGGGCGTCGACCTCCGACTCGTCTCCCGGGGCGGACGCCAGCTCCTCGGCGAGGGTGGACGCGTCGGCGTCCGGGACGGCGACGAAGGTCACGACCCGCTCGAGGTCGGGCAGGTCGGCGCGGACCTCGGCGAGCTTGGCGACCTCCGGCTGCCCGGCCAGGAACGCGACCCGGCAGCCCGAGTCGCGCAGGATGTGTCGGACCTGGTCGGGGGTGCTGGTGGCGTACAGCGGGACGGAGACCAGGCCGGCGGCCGTGCAGGCGAGGTCGACCAGCGTCCACTCGGGCAGGTTGGGCGAGAAGATCGCCACCCGGTCGCCGGGGGCGAGCCCCAGCGCGATCAACCGGGCGGCGAGGCGTCGGACGTCGGTGGCGAGCTCGGCGTACGTGAGTGGTAGGTCCTCGACGCCGTCGACGCGGGTGGCCGGTCGGGACGCGTGGGCCGACGCGGATTCGAGAAACCTGACGGCCAGGTGACCGGCGTCCATCTGAGCTCCTTCGCGAGACGACGTCAGTACCAAGCTACTGCACCGTAGGTAGCTGCCCATAGCCTCCGACGCCCGTTGTGGCACCGGCCACCCGGGAGGGACGTCGGTGGTCGGCGTTAGGCTGCTGGGCATGCTGATGGGCGCACACGTCGACCAGGACGACCCGATCGCCGAGGCCAGGGCGCGCGGGGCCGGCCTGAGCCAGTTCTTCCTCGGTGACCCGCAGGCCTGGAAGGGTCCGAAGGTGGCCTACCCGGGCGGCGCGGCCGCGCTGCGGGCCGACGCGGAGGCCGCCGGCGTCGCCCTGTACGTGCACGCGCCGTACGTGTTGAACCTGGCGTCCACGAACAACCGCATCCGCATTCCCAGCCGCCAGCACCTGCAGAAGCAACTGAGCGCCGCGGCCGAGATCGGCGCGGCCGGGGTGATCGTCCACGGGGGCCACGTGCTCGCGTCCGACGACCCGGAGGTGGGGTTCGAGAACTGGCGCAAGGCCATCGACGGGCTCACGATCGAGGTGCCGCTGCTGATCGAGAACACCGCGGGCGGCGCCAACGCGATGGCCCGCCACCTCGACCGGCTCGCGCAGTTGTGGGACGCGATCTCGGCCTCGCCCAACGCCGACCGGGTCGGCTTCTGCCTCGACACCTGCCACGCCCACGCCGGCGGCATGGAGCTGCGCGGCCTGGTCGACCGCATCAGGGGCATCACCGGCCGCATCGACCTGGTGCACGCCAACGACTCCCGGGACGCCTTCGACTCCGGCGCCGATCGCCACACCAACTTCGGCCAGGGCTTCTGCGATCCCGAAGGTGTCGCCGAGGTGGTCTCCACCGCCGGGGCGCCGATCGTGGTCGAGACCCCGGGCGGCGTGGAGGGCCAGCGCGGCGACCTCGACTGGCTCGCCGCAGTCACCGGCTGATTCATTCCCATCACGCATCAGCCGTTCCCGGGGATGACCGGCGTCCGGACGATCCGGCCGGCGACGATAACCTGACCTGCGTGAGCAACAGCATCTACGTCGCCGCGCCGGAGGGGCTGACGGGCAAGTCGATGGTCGCCGTCGGCATGATCGAGGCGCTGACCAGGACCGTGAGTTCGGTGGGCGTGTTCCGCCCGGTGGTGCGCAGCGGCCAGGACGACGCCATCCTGCACACCCTGGTCAGCCAGCCGGGCGTGGAACAGACCTACGACGAGGCGGTCGGGGTCACCTACGAGGACGTGCACAACGACGCGGACGCCGCGCTGCACGTGCTGGTCGAGAAGTACGCCGGGATCAAGGAGAAGTACGAGTCGGTGGTGATCCTGGGCTCGGACTACACCGAGACCACGTCGCCGACCGAGCTGACCTTCAACGCCCGGGTGGCGGCGAACCTGAACGTGCCGGTCGTGCTGGTCGTCTCGGGCAAGCACCGGACGCCGGAGGAGGTGCGCTCGGCGGCCGAGGGCGGCCTGGCCGAGTTCAACGCCCACCACGCGAAGGTGATCGCGGTGATCGCGAACCGGGTCGAGTCGGTGGAGCGCGGCACCAGCGAGGACGTGGACCCGGCCGACCTGGCCGCCGTCCGGGACGAGCTGGCCAAGCTGCCCGGCCTGGTCACCGCCGCGCTGCCGGCCGACCGGCTGCTCGCCGCGCCCACGCTGCGCGCGCAGTTCGAGGCCGTCGAGGCGAACCTGGTGCTGGGCAACCCCGAGCTGCTCGACCGCGAGAGCCAGGACGTGCTGGTCGCGGCGATGACGCTGCCGAACGTGCTGCGCCGGCTGACCGCCGAGTCGACGGTGATCATGGCCGGTGACCGGGCCGAGATGCTGCCGGGCCTGCTGCTCGCGCACGCGTCCGGCTCTTTCCCGCAGCTGGCGGGCATCATCCTGCTGGGCGGGTACGAGATCCCCGACACGATCGCGAAGCTGATCAACAGCATCCGTCCCGAGTTGCCGATCGGCATGACGCACCTGGGCACCTACACCTCGTCGGAGCGCATGTTCCGGCTGGAGGGCGCGATGACGTCCAGCCAGCGCAAGGTGGAGGCCGCGCGGCGCATCTTCTCCGAGTACGTGGACGTGCCCGCGCTGCTGCAGGCGCTGCAGGTGCACCGCTCCGAGGTGGTCACGCCGCTGATGTTCGAGCACCAGTTGCAGGACATCGCCCGCTCGGACCGCCGCACGATCGTGATGCCGGAATCGACCGACGACCGCATCCTGACCAGCGCCGACATCCTGCTGCAGCGGGGCGTGGCGAACCTGGTGCTGCTGGGCGACGCGCAGGCGATCAAGCTGCGGGCGACGCAGCTGGGGCTGAGCCTGCCCGGCGTCCAGGTGGTCGACCCGACCGATCCGGAGCTGCTGGAGCGGTTCGCCGCCGAGTACGCGCAGCTGCGCGCGCACAAGGGTGTGACGATCGAGCAGGCCAAGGAGAAGCTCAAGGACCTGTCGTACTTCGGCACGATGATGGTGCACCTGGGCATGGCGGACGGGATGGTCTCCGGCGCGATCAACACCACCGCGAACACGATCCGCCCGAGCCTGGAGTTCATCAAGACCAAGCCGGGCGTGAAGGTGGTGTCGGGCTCGTTCTTGATGTGCATGCCCGACCGGGTGGTGGTGTACGCCGACTGCGCGGTGAACCCCGACCCGACCGCCGAGCAGCTGGCCGACATCGCGATCAGCTCCGCCGAGACCGCGGTCGCGTTCGGCATCGAGCCGCGGGTGGCGATGCTGTCCTACTCGACGGGCACCTCGGGCACCGGCGCGGACGTGGACAAGGTGCGGGCGGCGACCGACCTCGTCCGGGAGCGGATGCCGGAGCTGGCGCTGGAGGGCCCGATCCAGTTCGACGCGGCGGTCGACCCGGTGGTGGCGAAGACGAAGCTGCCCGACTCGCCGGTGGCCGGCCGGGCGACGGTGTTCATCTTCCCGGACCTCAACACCGGCAACAACACCTACAAGGCCGTGCAGCGGTCGTCCGGCGCCGTCGCGATCGGCCCCGTCCTCCAGGGCCTGAAGAAGGCCGTCAACGACCTGTCCCGCGGCGCCCTGGTCGAGGACATCGTCAACACCGTCGCCATCACCGCCATCCAGGCCCAGACCGACACGCCCAGCTGAACGGAGAGGGGACAGTCCCCTTTCCGTTCACGATCCCTGGACCAAAAGGGGACTGTCCCCTTTTGGTCCGCGAAGAAGAAGGAGCCCCGATGTCCACGCCCGTCCTGCTGCTGAACTGCGGTTCGAGCTCGATCAAGTACAAGGTGATCGACGCCGACAGCGAGGCCGTGATCGCGTCCGGGATCATCCAGCGGATCGGCGAGGAGTCGGGCAGCCTCGACCACAAGCTCGACGCCGAGACCGTCCACGTCGACCGTGGCTTCCCCAACCACGCCCGCGCACTCAACTACCTGGTGCGGGTGTTCAACGCCCACGGCCCCGACCTCCACACGATCAAGGCGGTGGGGCACCGCACCGTCCACGGCGGCGAGAAGTTCCGTTCGACCGTGGTGATCGACGACGCCGTGCTCGACCAGCTGCGGGAGCTGTCGCCGCTCGCCCCGCTGCACAATCCGCCGGGCATCGCCGGCGTCGAGGCCGCCCGGGAGGCGCTGCCGGACGTGCCGCACGTCGCGATCTTCGACACCGCGTTCTTCGCGACGCTGCCGGCGTCCGCCTACACCTACGCGATCCCGGCCGACCTCGCCGCCGAGCACGGGATCCGCAAGTACGGCTTCCACGGCACCTCGCACAGCTACGTGTCGCGCCAGGCCGCCGACTTCCTCGGACGCGACTACGGCGCGCTGAAGCAGATCGTCTGCCACCTCGGCAACGGCGCCTCGATCTCGGCGATCCGCGACGGCGTGGCGATCGACACCTCGATGGGCCTGACCCCGCTCGCCGGGCTGGTGATGGGCACCCGTTCCGGGGACGTGGACCCCGGCCTGCACGCCTTCCTCGGACGCGAGCTCGGCATGAGCCTGAACGACGTCGACAGCCTGCTCAACAAGAAGTCCGGCATGCTCGGCCTCGCCGGGGTCACCGACTTCCGCGACCTCAACGAGCTGATCGAGGAGGGGGACGCGGCCGCGAAGCTCGCGATGGACGTGTACTGCCACCGGCTGATCAGCTACATCGGCGCCTACACCGCCCTGCTCGGCGGCGTGGACGTAATCAGCTTCACCGCCGGCGTCGGTGAGAACGACGCCCTCGTCCGCGCGAACGTGATCGGCCCGCTGGCCGGCATCGGCGCGGTGCTGGACGACGCCGCGAACACCTCACCGTCCCGCGACGCCCGCGTCATCTCCGCGCCGGACTCCCCGATCACCGTCCTCGTGGTGCCCACCAACGAGGAGCTCGCCATGGCCCGCGAGACCAAGGCCGCGATCGCCTGATGGGGACAGCGGCGAGGATCGCCCCGGTCCTGGCGACGGCGCTGCTGCTGCGCTCGCTGATCACGGCGGTGCCGCCGGCCATGTCGGCCATCCGCACCGAGCTGGGGCTGAGCGAGGCGGTCGCCGGGCTGACCGTGGGCCTGCCGGTGGTGTGCTTCGGGGTGTTCGCGTTCGTGGCGCCGGTGCTGCTGCGGCGGTTCGGCGCGGTGGCGACGATGAGCATCGCGCTGGTGGTGCTGACGGTCGGGGCGCTGTTGCGTCCGCTCGGTTCGGTGGGCTGGCTGCTGGTCGGGACGGCCGGCATCGGCATCGGCGTCGCGATCGGCAACGTGCTGGTGCCGGTGATGGTGCGGCGCAGCCGGCCCGCGGACATCCCGCGCATGATGGGCTACTACTCGGTACTGCTCGCGATCGGCGCGACCGTCGGTTCGCTGCTCACCGGACCCCTCCTGGACGCCGGCGTCAGCTGGCAGGCCGTGCTGTTCGGCTGGGCGGTGTTCGCGGCCGCCCTGACCGGCACGTGGCTCGCGACCACGGGCCGCCGTCAGGACGCCGACCACGGCGCAGCTCCCGCGTCCGGCACCGTACGGACCGCCGCCCGGCAGCGCCGGACATGGCTGATCGTCGCCTACATGGGGCTGCAGTCGGCGGTGTTCTACGGCTGTATCACGTGGCTGCCCACGCAGCTCGGGTCAGCCGGGTTCAGCGTCGCGGACGCGTCCCTGGGCCTGGCGTTGTTCAACGCGGTGGGCATGGTGAGCTCGTTCTACGGTCCCCGGGTGGTCACCGGACGCGGCGGGCGCGGCGCCTGGACAGTGCTGGTGCTGACCTACATCGCCGGCTTCCTGCTGGTGACCGGCGGCGGCGCCACCAGCTGGCTCGGGGTGGTGCTGCTCGGGCTCGGGCAGGGCGTCCTGTTCACGCTGGCGCTGACGTTCATCGCCCACACCGCCGACCCGCGGCTGGTCGGAGCGGTCTCCTCGCTGGCCCAGGGGTGCAGCTACCTGCTGGCTGCCGTCGGGCCGTCCGGGTTCGGGGCGCTGCACTCGGCGTCCGGCTCGTGGTGGCCGGTGCAGGTCACCATGGCGGTCACGACGGTGGTCGTCGGCGCGCTCGGGTTGGTGCTGCTGCGCCCCGAGCGTCCGGCTGCCTGAACGGACGCGGCCTCCGTCCCCCCTGAGGAGACTGATGCCCGCTCGCCGTCGGGTGCTAGCGTCCGGTGATCATTGCCGGGGCTGGCGGAGAACCCGGCGTGTGAGGGGGCAGAGATGACGATCGGTGGGGCGACCCGGCTGGAGCGCTATCCGGCCACGGTGGAACTCCGTGCGCCACGGACCGCGCTGGTCCGCGGGCTGCTGTTGGGCCTGGTGCTCGTGGCCATGTCGCTGTTCCTGGTGCTCTACCCGACGCCGGGCCCGCGGCGGGGTCTGGCGCTGGTCGGCTGGATGGGTCTGGCGCTGTTCGGGCTGGCCACCGTGGTGGTGGTCGTGCGGCTGTTCATGCGCCGCGGTGCACTGCTGCTCGACGCGGACGGGTTCACCGACACCACGTCGGCGAGCGGCGTCGGGTTCGTGCCGTGGTCGGAGGTGATGGTGACGACCACCCGGACGGTGGGCCGGACCATGCTGGTGGGGGTCGAGCTGTCCGACCCGGCTGGTTTCGTGGAGAAGCTGCCGCCGCTCAAGCGCGCCGCGGCCCAGACGAATCTGGAGACGTTCGGCACCCCGGTGTGGATCGTCGCGAACGGTCTGGCCGAGCCGGACGCGCTCGCCGCCCTGATCTACGAGTACCGCGCCGGCTGGGTCGCCGCGCGCCGCTGGGAGGCGGCGCCGGAGCCGGAGTCGGACGAGGAGTAGGCGTCCCTTCCGTCCCACGATCCACAGGGGTTATCCACAGTGGGGATAACTACACCGGTGTCATTCCGGCTGCCCGGATGCTCCTCAAGACGGATAACTTTACCAAGCACACCCACAGAACTGATAAACTTATCAGCGTGCGCAGCGCGGTGAACAACCCCTTCCAGCCGGGTTCCGATGTCGTCCCGGCGATCTGGGCCGGCCGGACGGGCCAACTCAGCGACTGGCGGGACGTGTTGCGGCCTCGTCTGGTCGCAGGCCTGTTCGAACGCGGGCGCACGGTGCTCGGCGAGCCGGGCCTGGGCAAGTCCTCGCTGGTGCGCCGTATCGCCGACGAGGCCGAGCGCCGTGGTGACTGGGTGACCCCTCAGATCCGCCTCCCGTTGGGCGTCGACCCCGTCAAGCGCATCGCTGCCGAGACGCTGAAGCTCGCCGACAAGGCGGGGCTGGCCACCGGGAGGGAGCAGCGCGTCGCCGGGCTGCTCGGGAGGGTGCAGTCCGTGGCTGCCAGCGGTGTGTCGCTCGGGCTGCGCGAGGTGGACGGGCCGGAGCCCCACGCGGCGTTGACCGAGTTGCTGGTCGAGATCGGCCGGGCCGCGATCGCGCGCGGCAACGTCGTCCTGATCCATCTGGACGAGATCCAGAACATCGCGGACGCGCGTGCGCTCTCCCAGGTGCTCATCGCCCTCGGCGACGCCATCACTCGCAAGGTGGAGGTGGAGGTACCGGTGGTCGGGCTGATCGACCGTTCGCTCCCGATCGCGGTGTACCTCACCGGACTGCCCGAGTTCGACGACGCCACGGGAGCCCGGAAGGGTGCCACCTTCACCCGCCGTTTCAAGACCACAACCCTCGCGCCGATCGATGACGACGACCTGCGCAGCGCCCTGCAACCCTTCGTCGTCAGTGGCTGGGAGGTCGCTGACGACAACGGCGGGGTGCGGCTCGTCCGGATGGAGCCGGACGCCGTGGAGGCCATCGTCGAGATCTGCCGGGGGGAGCCGTTCCTGTTCCAGCTGGCCGGCGAGCGTGCCTGGTACGCGGGTTCGGGCGATCTGATCACCCGCGAGGAGGTCCTGCGGGGTTGGCGCGGTGCGCAGGCGGAGGCGACATCGCATGTCGAGCGGATCCTCGTCCGCCTTCCGCAGCGCGAGCTCGAGTTCCTCCAGGCGATGGCGAAGCTGCCGTCCGGTGAGCGGGTCCTCACCCGGATCGCGGCCGAAGCGGGTTTCGACAAGCCCACCGACGCCGGCCCGGTGTCCCAGCGCCTCGACCGTGTGCGCGGGATCATCGAGCGGGGAAAGCCGTACAGCTTCCGCCATCGCGCGGTCGAGGCGTTCCTGACCAGCGACTGGCCGGACATCGGCTGACCGGCGGGCCACGCCTTGTGATCGGCAGCCTCGCGAGGTGCAATGGGAGCGTGGTGGAACTGCAGCGCCTGCGGATCCCGACGCTCGGGGTGAGCGTCGACGCCGCGGGCTGCGACGTGAACGATCTGGTGTTCTGCGCGGCGGTGCAGGTGCGGGTCGGGGGCGACGAGTCCTGGGGTTCGCTGGTCGCGCGGGCCGTCGAGTCGGAGTGGATGGGCGTCGAGGCGCTGGCGGGTGAGGCCGGCTCGGTGGCGGACGCGACCCGCGTCAACGCGTCCCGGTGCGGACAGGCGGTGGCCGACACCGTCGCGTCCGTGCGCACGTGGGACCGCAAGTTGGACGCCCAGCGGACGTTCGCCGCGGTCGACTGCGGGTTCGGGCCTGGCGGCTCGCAGTTCCAGGAGCGGTTGGCGGACGGCACGTGGCGCTACGCGATCCTGGACGTGGACTTCCTGTTCACGCAGGGCAGCTGGACCGCGCCGGTGCAGGACGCCGGGCTGGCCGCGGCCCTGGAGATCGAGCCCGGTACGCGCGTGCGGCTGGCCGACGTCCGCGACCTCGCGCTGCGGGGGCGTCCCTAAGCGTTCGCGCCGACGGGTTCGTCCGTGCGCACCGACGGCCGGGTGCCGGTGAAGCCGCGGACGGTGAGCCAGAGGCCGAGGAACAGCTCCCACAGGAAGATCGGGACCACCGCGACGGCGGAGAGCACCGAGACCTGGCCGTTGATGCCGAACAGGGAGCCGGCCACCGACGCCAGTTGGAGGGGTGCGCCGATCAGGCCGAGGACGGGGATCAGCCGGGGCACCAGGCGTGCGCGCAGCAGCAGCGACCCGAGCAGCGCGGCGTTGACGGCCGGCATCAGTCCCGGGCCGAGCAGGAACGTCCAGTCGCGGACGGCGACCAGGGCGTGTGCGGTGACGACGCGAAGCTCCGGGCTGCCCGTCCCGTCCAGGCGCAGGGTGAGCACGGCCAGCAGGCAGACCACGCCGGTGACGATGATCGCGGCCTCGAGCACGCGGGAGGTGACGAAGCCGAGGGCGCGGGCCTCCCCGTGGCGGCGCAGGACCGGGAACAGGACGACGGCCGTGCCGACGCAGGCGGCGGCGTTCACCAGGTCGAGCAGGGCTCCGGCGACGACGACCGGCGCCGGCCCGGCGCCCAGGACGAAGGCCGGGTCGTTCAGCACCGGCGCGAGCAGGAGGACGGCGGGGAACGACGCGGCGAACGTGACCAGGTAGAGCAGGCCTGCCACCAGGGCGGTGCGGCGGTTCGGCATCCGTTGTTCCTTCGGGTTCGGGCAAAGGTGTACGGCGTACACCTGAGGTGAACGGTAGGGTATACGGCGTACACCGTCAAGCGGGGAGGTGAGGACTATGGCGTCGTCGACCGGGACACGGGACCGCCTCTCTCGCGAGCGCGTGCTGGCCGCGGCGGTCGCGCTCGCGGATGCGTCCGGTCTGGACGCGGTGAGCATGCGTCGCCTCGCGCAGGAACTCGGCGTGGTGCCGATGGCGCTGTACAAACACGTGGCCGACAAGGACGAACTGCTCGACGGGATGGTCGACCGGGTGCTCGGCGAACTGTCGTTGCCGGAGCTGACCGGTGGCTGGCGCACGGCGATCCGGGGACGCGTGCTCGAGGTCCGGCAGATCCAGTTGCGGCACCCGTGGCTTCGCCGCGTGCTGGAGTCCCGTGCCACCCGCACCCCACTGGTCCTCGGACATCTGGACGCCGTGATCGGCGCCTTCCGGGCGGGCGGCTTCAGCGACGCCCTCACCCACCACGTGATGCACGCGTTCGGCAGCCGCATCTGGGGGTTCACCCAGGAATTGTTCGACGACGGCGACCCGGCGTCCGCCCCCTCACCGGAGCAGGCGGCGGCGCTCGCGCAGTACTTCCCGAACATCGCGGCGGTCGCCGCGGTAGCCGGACACGACGACGACACGGTGGTGGCCCACGGCTGTGACGACCAAGCCGAGTTCGAGTTCGCGCTCGACCTGCTGCTGGACGGCTTCGCGCGCCTGCACGCAGCGGGGTGGGTACCGCCCCAGCGATAGGCGCTGCTGCCCATGCGCGTCGCCCGCGGCGCCCGCGTCTTCGTCAGCGCCCATCCGGAGGCTGCCGAAAGGATGCTCCCCCTGGCGCGCCTTCCGGGGTGGCGGATCAGCGACAGGCCAACTCGAGCGACAGACCAGCTCCAGCAACGCCTGGACCGTTCCCATCGCCGTCCTGGCTCTCATTGGCGTTGTCGGGTGAGGAAGCGGGTGTGTTGTCAGGGTTGTTGGTGGGGGTCGACGCGGCGGGGTGGCACGATTTCGGGGCCCCCGTCGGTGCGGGGGCGTCCACGCATTGTTGGGCGAGGGTGTCCCAGGACAGGGTCACCACGACCCGGGGCCGGTCCCCACCGTGCGCGGGCGCCAACCCGTCCTG